>Ga0315315_10000226_pt1 | contig 44844 bp, 36 predicted proteins | sample M140m3416metaG_FD_203699 | JGI IMG/M metagenome (GOLD analysis project Ga0315315, IMG submission 203699) | Ammonia-oxidizing marine archaeal communities from Monterey Bay, California, United States - M1 40m 3416 | ecosystem: Environmental > Aquatic > Marine > Intertidal zone | place: USA...
TTCAAACATTTGATAATGTTGAAGATATATTAGAACATTGGTATCATGTAAGATTACAAAAATATGTTGATAGAAGAGAATATTTTATTGGAAAAATTAATAATGAATTAGATCTTCTAAAATATAAAGCACTATTTATAAAATACGTGTTAGAAGAAAAAATCATTGTCTTCAAGCAAAAAAGACAATCTATTATTGATAGACTAGTTGAACTAGAATTTCCTCAATTATCAACAAGTAATGAAAATAAATCATATGATTATATTACTAATATTCCATTATTCCATCTTACATTAGAAAAGATTGAAGAACTAAATAGTAAACTAAAGGAAAAAGAAGAAGAATTAGATTATGTCAAAACAACTCCTCCAGTAGAAGTATGGAGAGCAGAATTAAAAGAACTTCTAAAAGAATATAATTCTTGGTATAATCATAAAGTTAAAGAATTTAATAATAATATTGATGGAAATATTAAAATTACTAAACTCAAAAAGAAAACATCAATTAAGAGAAGAAGATCAAAGAAAGGTAAAACTAAAAAAAAAACTAAAACTAAAGCTAAAGCTAAAACTAAAGATTTAGAAACTAATATTTAATTCCATTTATTGTAATCATCATCATCACATAAATGATTAATATTGGGAGTATAAATGTCTTTATTTTGTTGGTATATAAATAAACAACCAAAAATTGTTAAAATTATAATTATTAATAAAACAATTGTATTATAACTTAATGAAGGATAAGGAATAACTTCAATTGTATTATTACTAACAGGTAATGTAGAATTTGCTATTTTATCCCAATTTAATGGAGAATCACTATTCATTATATATATAAATATAATTTTTTTTGATTATTAATTTTTTTAAGTATATAAACATATAAATAGTTCTTTATAATCTATTTATATGATTATTAATATTGATATTGATGAATCCCTATTTCCAAAATTATTAGAAATAGAAAAAGATAAATTAGACTCCACTATTAAATTTTTACTAAATATTGGATATCAAAATGTTTTCTCTTCCGTGAATGAAAGAAATTTAATTGATAATATGAATAATATTTGTAGAAAATTTAAAGATGAAATTATTTCTGGTGTAGATTCTAATAATTCAAATGTTGAAAATAGAATAGAATTATTACAAGCTAACCTTAGTCATTTAGATGTAGATAGCAAACTAAATGACTTCTCTAAGATTTTAGAAAAATTATTTGGTATAACATCTTCTTCATCTAAAAAAGGAGAAATATCTGAACAATTGATTTATAGAATGATTGAAGATAAATATCCAAATTATAATTATGATGTCAGAAGACATATAGCACATCATGCAGATGGTGAACTCAGTTCACCTACTGGATTAGTTTCATTAGTTGAAATTAAAAATTATACTAATACAGTTAATAAAGATGAAGTAAACAAGTTTAAATTTGATCTCGAATATACTGATAATCAATTTGGAATTTTTATATCTTTACAAACCGGTATTCAAGGTAAATCTAATATTGATTATGAAACGTATCAAGATGCAAGTAATAAAACCTATCATATAATTTATATTTCTAAACTTATGGATGAAGTATTAAAATTAGATTGTGGAATTCTATTATTAGAAAGTCTTTATAAAATGAATAAAAAAGATAATATTGATTTAAAAATAGATCAAATTAAGAACATAATATATCAAAATTTTAACGAGTTGGACGTATTACTACATAAAACATCTAATTTAAGGACAGAATACGACAATTTAGAAAAAGTAGTAAAAACAAATTTTGATTTATTCTACAATCATTTGAGAAATTACGAAATAGAAGTTAAACAAAAAATGCAAAAGATTTGGTTAAATTTATTTAATGATCTTAAGGATGTTGATAAAAATTATATCGATATGAAGAGTCAAATATTAATTGACATAGGTGAGAAAGATAAATGTTATCTGATTCTTTCAAAATTATTTGATTATTTTTCTACAAAAAATATAAATGTGGTAAAAGAAGATTCATTACTGCATTTAAATAAAGGAAATTTAAATATTGGAACTATTAAAAAGATGAAAGATAAAGTTCAATTAAACATTGATAAATTTTCAATATTCATTATATTTAAATATAATGATGATAATTTAGATAGTAATATAGTTTTTATGAATCACTTATTTGATAAAATTAACTAAATTTAGTATATAAATAAAATATATTGTATAATATACACATGAAATATTTATTTATATTTATATTAATACTCGTTCTAATATTAAATAGAAAAATAGAAAACTTTAGAGATATTTCTACAAAATTATATTTTAGATGCTGTAAATATTTTGGTTGCGATAATCCTATTTGTTATAATTATTTAATTAATAATACTCCATATAAACCATTAAATAGAAATATTAATAGAAGAAATGAATTTGGTAAATATGGTGAATTATTGTATAACAATAAAAATAATTATATAAGTCCACAAATTTTAAATTCACCAAATTATCTTATTCTTCACAAGAGGTTTAAAAGTAAAAATAGATGGTCTTATTATGTTAATAACAAGAATAAATTAATAAAGTTAAAAGACTATGATAATATTAAAACAGAAAATATCAAGTATGTAATATACAATAATAAAAAATATTATTTTAATTAAATATCCATGTATCATAATATATATTATTTTGCCAGTCAATATAATCAGAATGAAAATCATTTATTTTATTTTGATTTAATAGATTGTAACCATTTTTTGTTAATAAGTCACTAAATAACTCATAGTCAAAATATGGTTCTTCATGTATTTCTTGTTTCCATGGTAAGTTTAATTTAACTAAATTATTATTTATTTTAATATCAAAACATGATAAATTTTTATAATCGATCCAATTAAACTTAATTTGCGTTCCTTTTTTAATAAATTGCTTCATATTATTAATTAAGCTTAAATAATTATCAGTATAGTGAATACTAAAGTTAAATACAATGTAATCAAATTTTGAATATAAATTATTAAATTTAAATACCTGACTATATTCCCATTGCTTCCCAAAATATTTAATTTGTCCAATAACATTCCAATTAACATTAAAATTAAACCATATATAATTGTTAGAATTAGTAATAGCACAAGATTTAAAAATACATATTGGATCTATATCTAAACCTATTACTTTTTTTGGTTTAACTTCTTTCCACATTTGAATACTAGAATTTTTACCACATCCTATATCTAAAACTTCATTATCTTGACACTCTTGTAAATACTTTAAAGTATGTAAATTAATATGATTAAAAAAATCATAAAACTTAGATTCATATTTGTTGTGTGCATAATATGGTGCATATGAAGATTGATTTTTTATAGAATTTAAATTTAATTTAAAGTTTATTTGATTTTGAATTAAATCTACAACATATTTAGAATTAGGATATCTTTTATCAGGACGTTCTTCTCTAGCAAACCATTTATTTTCACTAAAATAACATCTATATATCGAATTATTTTTTAAATTTTTACTTTCAACAGAGTAAATGTTATGATTTGAATCATAAAAATTTCTATTTTTATATTTTAGATCAATAGTCATTTGATTTAATGGTTTTATCTTTGCTGAATATTTTGTATCATTGGGAACAATAACCCATCCATCAGTTGGAAAGTTAATTTCTGGAAAATATTCATTTAACTTATTAATTATAACTAAACTATCTGATTTTTTAATCTTCAAATATAATTTTGGTATTTTATTCAGTTTAATTTTAGAATAAAATTCAGTATATTGATTAATTACACATTCACAATTTGCAATATTTAACTCATCAAATAATGGAATTTCAAAATCTAACAAATTACAATATTCCTTAATTCTATCATTAATGTTATTACTTTCATTTTGTTTAGTAATATAATCAAAAATTAACTCTCTTCCATCATTTAACTTCTCATACTCACATATTCCTTCATATTCATTACGTGTTTTAAATATACCATCTGCTTTGAATGTTAAATTACATTCATTATTTAACAAATAATATAAATGTTCTATTGTTAAATGATAAATTCTTTTTGGCATTTTTAATATATAAATTTAATATTTATATAGTAATTAATTCAATTTATATCCTATTTAAAAACATAATATTTTATTATCTTAATGCCTGATAATGCTTCCCAGACAAAGTTCAATAAAGGTAATTACAAGTTATATTGCGCTATTTTTATAACTAATCTATTTTTATCTTGTTTATTAGGATTACTTATTGCACAATTTTTAGTAATACATTCAAGTATTAAAGATTTACCAGTTTTTCTTAAAAACGGAAATAATTTATTTATAAATACAAACAAATTTATAGAAAGAAATGAGCCATTAGTACAAGATGTTTTGAAAGGTGTTTTGTTAAATTCAATACAATTTAATAAAACATTATTAGAGATTGATCATGTTATTGATATAACACAACCTAAAATTTTAAATTTAATTAATTTTACTGAAAGTCAATTATTAAAAATGGATGTTTTATTAAATGATAATTTAAAACAATTAGTTACAATTGATAATTCATTAAAACAAATATCATATAATAATATTGCTACTCCTAGTTCATCTCCTATTCCAAATGTTGATCAAACTTCATCACCAACATTTGATCCTACTATACCTAATTTAAGTCCATAAAATTGAAATATTTAATTTTATGGCTAAATAAATTAATAATTAATATTCTAATTCATAATGGAAGAACTCAAAAAAAATGCAAATGTTGTCGACGGTATTAACAATAATACAGAAGATATATATTCTCAAGTTAAGGAAGCACTTACCAATGGTAAGTCGAATTTAACTATACTTGAATTACCTCAAAAGGGCAGTCCAAGTGATTTTGATGTAAAAGAATGGGATGAAATTTATCTCACAGATCCATGGGTTCAAAAAGCAACAAAAGACGGTATTAAATATCCAAAGGAATACTTTGTTATTTCTAGAATTACAAAAGATGATTCTGGTAAGCCAGAATCTGTAAATATTATGGGTTCAATGGGAGGCGGTTATCATAAGATTGCGTGGAATACTCCCAATCTTATTAAAAGTAAGAGCGGGAATGCCCTAAATTCTTAGCTCCAATACGATAGGCGCATGATCACTACCTATTTGATCTTTTAATATATATGATTTTTTTAATGTTTTCTCTAAAGCATTACTAATTAAGAAATAATCTATTCTCCAGCCTTTATTATTATCTCTTGATTTTCTCATATATGACCAATAAGTATAATGATCTTTTTCATCTGGATGTAGTTCTCTAAATGTATCAATTAATTTTAATTTTTCTACATATTTATTGAAACTATTTCTTTCTTCAATTGTATAACCTGCTGATTTTAAGTTAGTTTTAGGAGAATGTAAATCGATTTCAGATCTAGCAACATTTAAATCACCACAAACTATAACCGATTTTGTTTTTTGTAATTTTTCTATATAATTCCAAAATGCTACATCCCATTCTTTTACTCTATAATTTAATCTTTGTAATACCTGACCACTATTTGGAGTGTAAACATGTATTAAAATAAAATCATCAAATTCAAGAGTAATAACTCTACCTTCTTTATTATGAGATGCTATATCTAAACCATATTTTATTGATTTTGGTTTTTTTTTACTCCATATTGCTGTTCCACTATATCCTTTTCTAGCAGTACATGTACTATAAAATCTATATCTAAAACCTTTAATTTTTTTTACTAAATTTTGTCTAGCTACTAAATCTGGACATGATAGTTTAGTTTCAGACATACAAAAAATATGTGGATTCTCTTTTTTAAAAAAATCATTTAAATCAACTTTTGTAATCATTGATCTAATTGAATTAACATTCCAAGCAATTATTTTATAAGGTGCCATTTATATAAATAAAAAGATATTTCTTTATTTATTTAAACTTTAAAGTGAAAATTCAGAATCATTTTTTGTAAACATTTTTAAATATCTTTTGCCATTTTTAATATTTTCATATATGAAATTACATCCATGTAAATGACATAATAATTTAAAATTTGGATCTAATGTATATAATAAGTAATTATTTATCTTTGCATCTTTTAAATATATTAAATAATGAGATAGATCTAATTTAAGCAAATCAATAATCTTAAATTTTAATCTATTAATGTTATAATTCATCACTATTGTTTCTGAAGGGTTAAAATTATTAATTATTCCTATATTTGAAAAAATAGAAGTTAAATTTAGATTAGTATAACTACCTATATCTATTTTAGCTTTTGGTCCATCCATATAAAGTTTTAAAGGAACATCATATAATAAATCTATATTTTTAAAATATTTAATATCAGTTCCTGTTTTAAAAGTAGAATAACTATAATCATTTGATGAATATAATCCAGATAATGTATAAATAAATAATAATGATTTTTCATATTTAGCAACTTGTTCAATAAAACTTTTATCACACCCTGAATGACATAATACATTTATTGAATTATCGTTTTCTAAATCATCGAATACATCGTGAATTATATTATTCATATTATTAATATCAGGTGTAATCTCTATAACTTTTTCTGCTTTATCTGTATTTATAGACCACCAATAAGAAGAATTTATAAAAAATTTATGAACTAAATCTTCAAAATTTGCAGATATTTTATAGTCTCCATCTTCTTTATAAATTATATTTTCTATTTCTAAAACTTTAATCATCATAATTATATCATCTTTCATTTTATTATCAAAGTCTTGAAGATATATTTTTATAATAAATTCTAAAGAGAATGGATTTTTATTATAGTTAGTTTTTTTACAATATCTACTAAATAAAATACAAAGAATAATAGAATTATACATTACTTGATTTTTATTAGACTTAACTTTACCATTTTTAAATTCTTGCATTAATAAATTACCTCCTACTAAGTTTGCTAATAATATTGAATCAGGTAAATTAAATTCTATTTTATATAAATTTTTCTTTCTAACAGGTTTATTATGTAAACCATATTTATACATTAAATCTTCAAATGCATGATAAATAAAATCATAATTAGTTGAATCTTTATAATTTTTTAAAAATTTATTAACATCTATATCAATTAATTTTTTACTAAGATTTGGGTAGTATAATTTATCTATTTTTAATGCATATAAAATACCTATTAAGAGCTGCTCTGTAACAATAATTTTAGGACTGTTACTAATTAATGAATCAATTAAAATCTGTATATCTTCATCTAAATTTAATGTATTATCTAATAATTTTACTACTTCAAAAATACTTGTTTTTTTATTGTATTCAAAAATAGTAATAATATTAAATTCATATTTTACTAATTTAATATTTTGTGTTTTTAAAGATGAATGATAATTAAATATATCGTATATACTTTTTAAAGAATAAAATCCATATTTTGGAGTTATTACTTGATATAAGTTATAATTTGTATCGTTATAAAAATTATTATAGGTCCTAAAACTAGGGAAAAAAGATAAAACTTTCACATACCATAGTGGTAAATTTCTAGAATCAGATAATAAACAATTATCCATAATTATAATAAGATTTAATTTTTAATATTTAAGAATAAAATAATTATATAAATATATGAATGAAAAAGAAGACTTGGTTGTATCTATAGTCAAAGATAGAACTCTTCCGTTTCCTAATACACCTTGTCCTTATAATAATTTAGCTATTCATGGCGGCGAAATAAAACTTAATGTAACAGCACCAATTTCTAACTATAAAAATAAGACAACTTTATATAATAAAAGTAAGAATGGATGCGAGACATTAGATCAAAATAGAGAAATACAAGTTAATATTACTAGGGATTACAAATGGAAGTCAAGATATTACTAAAAAAATTTGATTTTTTAATTTTTAATATTTAAACAGTAATTAATATTAAAAATTAATGTTTCTAACAGATAAATATGATGTTATAAACCCATGGGATGTGATGTATAATCATACCGTCTATAAAAGGTTATTAAAATTAGAATCGTTATATTCATGGTATAACAATGATTCTCTTGAAAATGATAAAAACTTTGATAACTTACCTAATTTATTAATTCATGGCAAAGAAGGAAGTGGAAAGAAATGTCTTGTAAAAATGTTTTTAAGAAGAGTATATGGTAATAACTTAAAAACATTAAATGTAAAATATGTAATTAGTGGTTATGGAAGTAATAATATAGATGTATACATTAAACAAAGTTTATATCATATTGAAATTTTTCCAAATGGGTCTGGATTAGATAAATACTTGGTTCAAGAAGTTATTAAAGAATATGCTGCTAAAAATTTATTGTTATTTGAAAAAGAAAGAACATTTAAGGTGATTTGGATTCATAATATTGATACATTATCTTATTATGCTCAAACTGCTTTAAGATGTACAATGGAAAAGTTTTGTAAAACATGTAAATTTATTTTAACAAGTAAACAACTTTCTAAAATTATTGAACCTCTTAGAAGTAGATGTTTATCAGTAAGAGTTCCATTACCTAACAATGATGATTTAATGAGAGTATTACTTAATATTTCAATAAAAGAAAACCATTTTTTATCAATTGAGGACTATAATGATATTATCTTAAAGTCAAATAATAATATTAAATTGGCTATTCAATATTTTGAAATGAAATTTTATGGTATGCCAATTGAAGTATCTTGGAAAATATACTTAAGTAGTATAATAAAAATTTTAAATAAATCAATTAGTTCTAAAATAACACAAATGCATATAACTACTATTAGACAAACTTTATATAAAATTTTTATCACAAATATAAATGGAACTGAAATAATAAAGGAGTTATTAAATCAAATGTTATTAAATCTAAAAGATCAAAGTTTAACATATGAAATAATTGATATCTGCACTAATTATGAAAATTCTTTATCTAAAGGTAAAAGAACAATTATCCATTTAGAAGCTTTTATTTTTAACATTCTTCATATGTTAAATAAAAAATATAGTAAGTAATATATATGAAAAAAGAGTATATTTTATATATATTAATTTTATTTATAATAGTTTATTCATTTAGAACTAGAGAAATATATGATAGCACTGATCATTTAAAAGACATTATTGTAAAAATATATTCTCAAAATATAAAATTTAATTGGTTAGAACCTTATAAAAATGATTCATCATATGAATCAATTGGAACTGGATTCTTTATCGCAGAAGATATAATTTTAACAGCAAGTCATGTTATTGAAAAAAGTATTCGTATTGACATTACAATTCCATCAATTGGAAAAAAGAAATTTAAAGCTGAAGTATTAAGTTTGCAACCATATTATGATTTTGCTTTATTAAAGGTAAAAGGAATAAAAAGTAAAAATGTATTAAAATTAGGTAATTCAAATAAAATAAAGTCAGGTAATAAAGTAATAGCAGTAGGATATCCATTAGGTCAGGATAAAATTAAACTAACAGCCGGTATAATTAGTGGTATTCATGAAGGTGAAATTCAAACAGATGCCCCAATTAATCCTGGTAATTCAGGAGGACCTTTATTAAATGAAAATAATGAAGTAATTGGTATAAATGTAAGTGGATATACAAATGCTGATAATATTGGTTATGCTGTTCCAATAAATAGATATAAATTATATGAAAAAGAAATGATTAACCCTAAAAATAAATTAATATCAAAGCCAGTTATGGGTGGGTCTTATACTAAAACAAATCAAGAGCTTTTATCATTATATAAAATTAAAGATGAAGGAGTATTAATAACACAAGTTTATGACAATGGACCATTATTTAAAGCAGGTATTAGGTCAGGTGATATAATATCAAAATTTGATAATAATTCAATTGATAAATATGGAGAAATAAAAGTAGATTGGTTTAATGAAAAGTTAAATTTTGATGAGATTTTTAATGATTATAAAATTGGAGACAATATTCAATTGGAATATTATAGAAAAAATAATAATAAAAAATATGCCAACATAGTATTAGAACCAATTACTTATTATAAAATTAGATTAATGTATCCACAATTTGAGAAAATTAATTATGTTATATTAGGAGGATTAATTTTTATGAATTTAAAAATGAAACATCTAGATAAGTTAGATCACAATGACTTAAATAAATACCATAATTTGGAAAATCAAATATTTGATAAAATAGTATTATGTAATATTTTAAAGGGATCGTATATTAATAATTTAGAGTTATTAGATGAAGGAATGACATTAGATAAAATTAATAATATTAATGTTACAACAGTTTCAGACTTGCTTAATATCTTTAAAAATGTAAAAAAAAATAATGAGAAATATGTAATATTTGATTTTACAGATGGAACTAAGTTAGTAGTTGAACTAAATAAAATAATTGAAGAAGATAAATTTTTAATTAAGAAATATAAATATGAAATATTGTACTAATTATAAGGATTAACTATTAACGGAATAATATTTAATCTTTTTAGATCATCATTAGATCTATTGTAAAAAGAAATAAATCCATCTAATTTTATATTATTTGTATATTCTAATAATTTATTTTGATATTTAGACTTTGTTTCTAAATCATTACCTTCAAATAATAACCATTTTTTACCTTTATGATAATATATTTTTGAATAGTCTTCTATTTCATATAGTCCAAAAAATAATGTGTTATCATTTAAATCTTTATATTCATTTAAATTTAGATCATCTAATAAAACTTTATTAGCTATATTAATATTTTTTGATATATAAACTTGTTTAATGTTATTAATCAATATAAAATTCTTCAAAGTCAACATATTTATAAAATTAAATTAATTTTATAAATTAATCACTATCATTATTTTCATGCCCATATGGTGCATTTTCTGCATCATAATTTAAACCTTCCTCTAATCTTATATCATTATTATCATTTTTCTTTTTTTTACCATATCTAAATTTTTTATACCTATTATTTAAAAGTAATATTACCAAAGTGAATAAAGATGCGACTAAACCTAATTCCCATAAGTCAGCACCTATTGCCATAGATATAGCAGCAGATATCCATAAGCTAGCAGCTGTATTTATACCTTTAACATAATTATTTGATTTAAAAATTGTAGCTGATCCTAGAAAACCCATTCCACTAACAATTTGCGCACAAATTCTAGCTGGATCTGCAGTATTGACATCATATTTATCTCTTAGATGAACGGATGTCATTGTAAATAAACATGATCCAATACCAACTAATGTATGAGTGCACATTCCGCCAGGATGTGAATGGAGTTCTCTTTCAATACTTATTATTAAAGATAATAATAGTGATATCCCTAATTTAATAAAACCATAAATAATATAATTTAATGAAAATGATATATAACTTATATTATTATCATTTATAAATTCATGCACTGTATTATTCATTAAACATATAAATTATTAAGTATTTATATGTTTTATTTTTTATCTTTGTTATCTTTAATTATTTCTTTTATTTTTTCACTTAATTCATAATCTGCTTTTTTAGGGCTTTGTGTTCCTATTATTTTAGTATTTGTTTTTTTTGGTAATTTAACAGAAGGCAATTTTCTATCATGTAGATATCTTACGTATTTTTTATTTGTAATAAAATTAATTCTTCTTAACATTAATATATTAATAAAATTAATTTTATTAATATATGACTAAAATTATTCCATAAAATTATTTTTTAAAATAACTTTACTTATATAATTTACATAATTTGATATCTCTTTCCAAACATTATTAGCATTAATAATAGTTATACTATCTGAATGTATGTTTTGAGTATTTAAATTATTTTCGTCTGTTAAATATTCACGATAATTTTTATTACTACGATTATACCATATTGAATTTTTAATTTCACTTTCAGAATATTTTGGATATTTATTTTTAATAAATTTAATAATATTTGTGCAATGGAAATCTATACTACTTACATGAATATCATTTAAAGTCATAATTCGTAGATCTTCAATATTTAATGCATTCGGATTATCTTCTAATATAAATTTTTCATTAAATCTACTAAACCATTTTTTAGTAAAAAAATTTATCATTCTAATATCACCAGTCATTCCTCCATAGCTACATCTTAATTGTAAAGCCCATAAAATATTTTTTTCATTATTGTTGAGGTCATTTAATTTATATTTTTTTAAATTAAATTTATCTAAATATCCATATGACTCTCTAAATTTATAGCTTGCTAAAAAATGAACCATATTTATTATTTTTAACATAAAAAAGTCATTAATAGAAAAACCTTTTGAATGAGCACAAACTAACCAAATTAATAATAAAATATCATTATTTAACATAGCATCCTCTAGCATTATTATTGGTAATCTTCTTAATAATTGAGAGCTATCTAAGCACAAAAGTGTTAAAGCTGTAGTGATTGATGGATTAATTAATTTACGTCTTACACATTTTTGAAGATTACTTTTTAATATAGGAATCTGATCTCTTTTAAAATTATCAAAAACTAGATTCTTAAAATATGTAATTTTATTTTTATTTTTATTAGAAAACTTCCAAGTATTTTTGCTACAACATATATTTAACATAGTATCATATTTATTCCATCTTATAGTTCCTATTTTGTAATAATTCTTTGGTCTTTCAACTGAAAAGTTGATTAAATTTTCTGAATGATTGTAATAAAAATATTTTGGAGATGGTATATAATCTTTATTTTTTATTTTAAACCAATTTGTTATGGGAGTATCTTCATATTTTTTATCTATCATTTAATTAATATTATAAATTATCTCTTATATAATTTATAATATACAACAAAACCTTCGTTTGGATTTTTTATTAAAATTATTCCATTCTTTGATTGTATATTTATTACTCATTGAATGATTACATCTTGCACATATTGGTTTTAAATTTTTTACATTATTTTTACCTCCTTTACTTTCTGGTTTATCATGACCTACATGAAAGTCAAATACAGTAACATTATTATCACACCAATTAATATAGCATTTATGATCATAATTTTTACCAAAATTTAATAGCCATGTTTGTTCTCTTACAGCTTTTGGTATATTCTTTTTCTTATATTTTTTATTTCTTGGCATAATATTTATTCAAAGTTAAATTCTAAGTCATTATCAACTAATACTTCATTTACCACTTCTCTATAATGACTAACTATTTTTATTTCAAAGTTCTTCAGATAATTTTCTCTTTCAGTTTCATTTAAGTTATCTAATATTCTTTGATAATCATCCTCATTTTCTTTTGGCACTAATACTTTAGTAACTCCTGCTCTTTTAGCACCATCTAATTTAGAATCTAAACCACCTATTGCATGAACTTTACCATTTAAATCAATTTCACCAGTCATAGCAATTGTATTTCTAATTTTAACATTACAAAGTCTTGATAAAATAGCACTTGTAATTGCAATACCAGCTGAAGGACCATCTTTAGGCATAGCAGCATCAGGACAATGAATATGTAATCCAAAACTACCTACTTCGTCCCATTCTGTCTTTATATTTTTCTTTATTTCATATGGAAGTAAATTCCAAGCAACTGTTTTTGCACATTTCATTGACTCTTTCATTACATTACCTTGATTTCCTGTAAGTTCTAAACTTAATTTAGAATCTGATGGAGTTCTCATTACTTCTATAATTGTTATACCACCAGTCCCTGCTGATGTAGCATACAAACCGTTAACTAATCCAACTTGTGGTTGTTTTGCAATCTTTGTATATTGCACTTTTGATCTATCAGCAAATTGTTTTTTGATAAATTCTTCTGTTACTTCAAATGGTAATTTAACTTCTTCTTCTCCCAAGACCCTAGTTAAATTGATTTCTCTAACTAATTCAAATAATCTTTCTTTTAATTTTCTAACACCTGCTTCATATGTATACATTTCAATTATATGATTTATTGCTTCATCTGTAAATATAAAGTCTTCTTTTTGATATCCTACTATCTCTAATACTTCTGGTAGCAAGTATTCTTTTGTAATATGAACTTTCTCCTTTTTTGTTATTGATTTGACCTTTACTTCTGTAATTCTATCTCTTAAAATAGGATCTACTAAACCTGCGTCATTATATGAAAATACTACCATTACCTTTGATAAATCAAATTTAATACCTGAAAAGTATTTATCTGTAAATTCTTGATTTTGTGAAGGATCGGTTAAATGTGTAAGAATACCAATTATCTCTTTACCATGTTCAGTTTTACTTACTTTATCTAATTCATCAATATATATTACAGGATTCATACATTTGGTTTCTATTAATATATCTACTATTCTACCCCATGTTGAACCAACATATGTATAACTATGACCGTCCAAGTAAGATCCATTTGTTGCTCCACCTAATGCTATGAATGAAAAAGGTCTACTTTCACCATTTTCATCTGTTAGACATTTTGCTAATCCTTTTTTACATAATGTTGTTTTTCCTACACCTGGAGGCCCTTGAAAACCAAAAACATTACCTTCCATTTTACCATTTATCCATTGAGCGATTAATCTTTCAATGTGTTTCTTTGCATCTAATTGACCATATATGCAGGCATCAAGTGTTTTCCTTACTTGAGTCATATATTCTTTCTTTGAATGTTTATATCTTGACCATTCATTTAATAAATTCATTAATTGACTTTCAATAGATTTCCATTTATTAAACTCTTCAAATATTTTAATATTATTATTATCATTATTTGTATCTTCAAACTCATATTCACTAGATGTATCAAATTGTCTACTCTTTACTAATTTTGGAGAGTTTGGATAACCAAATATATTATTACGTAAATTTTCTAATTCTTTTCTAATATTATCACTTATTTCAAATTCTATTTTTTGTAAAATATCATCGTCATCACAATTATTTATTTTGTCATTAAGTTTTTTTATTTTTTCGAGTTTTTCTAATGATTCATCTGATTTCTTTCTATTTTCTTGAAAGTCAGTTATACTATCATATTCTGAATTATTAGAAATTAATTTGTTTATATTTTCTAATTTACTTTCAATTTCATTTATTAACTCTTCTAATTTATTTTCGGTTTCAAAACATCCACTTTCATAAAATGTAAATATTTCATTTAAATTTAGTTTAATCATTTTAGTTGTATCATCTATTTCATTAATTTTATTTGTTGAATCTTTTAAATCTTTTGTTAACTCTTTAATATTTTTGCTAAAGTCATCTAAAAATGTAAGAATTTTTTCTTTTCTATATGCACCAAATGGTATTTTTAATAATCCATCTAAGTAGTTCATTGCCTTAATACTTTCTTTACTACTATTTACTTCTTTTAATTTATCTAATGCTTTTGCTTTAATTGTATCAGATGCTTTCATTTGAACAATTCTGTCTTCATAAGATATATTTTCTTCATTTAATGTTAATAATTTTTTTCTATATTTTTCTACATTTTTGAATGCAACTTTGAATTTCTTTTGGACTGACCAATGTAAACTTTTGAATATTTCTTCTGCCATAAATTGTGGTTTGATACTGTCAGAACTTGTTGTAATCATATCAAATAAAAGATATGCTAAATGTATTGTATCTTCATTTTCACTTATTAAAAATAATGTTAAAATTTTTCTTTGATCTTGTATATTACTCATTAAAAATTCTTTTACTAATGAAGATAATAGCTGACCTTTTAATTTAAAGAGATAGTCATGATCTTTCTTTAATTTTCTAATTATTTTATCTACTGATAAAACAACTACATCTTTGGTATTCATTTGATTAATATAAGAGTCAATAAATTTAATATCTAATTCTAAATTTTCAGATTTTGATTTAATACTTTGTATTTTTCTTTTTAAGATATCTAATTTTTTATGAACATTTAATGGATCTTTTTTGAAATACCCTGATACTTGTAAGATTGATTCTTCACATGGAATTTCTATAATAGCACCATCTATTTTTTCTATAAGTGATGCATTTACAATGTCTAAATTTTTTACATTTATTCTATCTGAATCTAGGTCTTTTGCTGACTTTATAATTTTAGAACTTATTGGAATAAATACATCATTTAAAAAATCTAAATATTTTGATGAAGATGTAGATAGTATTTTATTTGAGTCCTTAATTAAAATACTTACGATATTTACAAGATCTGATGTTCCACACTCACAAACTAAATCGACTATATTTTGTTTTATTTCAAATAATTTAACTTTAAGATCTATATAATTATTTTCTTTTAATGTTAATGGATATGGTAATTTATCTACGTTAGAAAGTAATTCATCTATTTTCTGAATATTCTCATTATATTTATCTTGGTTAATTAAACCTATATCATAATTATTTTGAATTCTATCGATAACAGTCATTATTCTTCTTTTCATTTTTAGAATATCATCATTGTAGGTTTCAATATTTTGATTTTTATACTTTAACCTATTTTGAATTATTATTGTTGCTTTCAACATTTTTGTGTCAAATTTTGAATTCATTACTTATTTATATATATTTTAAATAAGTTTTAGACTTATTTCTTTATATTAAAAATATCTATACTTAATATAAATGTCTAACTTTTTTTGGGCAGCAAATGGTAATTATATAAAAAAAAATATTATAGAACACTTAAGTAAAGGATTTACAGCAAATGATGATAATATTTGTATAGACGATACCTGTCTAACAAAGAATGAATTAATCTTACTTAAACAAAAAGTAACTGGATATTCTATTTTTGACTCAGTTAATAAAAAGGATGTTCTTTCTAGCGAAGAGGCAAAAGTTTATATGAAAGAGATTTTTAGAATGATCCATAATTCAGATAATGAAGAACAAAAAATAATTAATATAGAAAAATATTTAGCACATGGTATTTACAACAAAAGAATGGGTGTAATTGCTAAATTTAGTCCAAAATATAAAAATTTAGATTTTTTGAAGTTTTTTATGTCAGCTGATGACTTTAATGTTGGAGCAGCTGTTTTTGCTGAAAATGATATTAAGGGGATAATTGAAAATAATTATTTATTACAACCAAATGATGATAGAAAAAATTTTGTTTTAGATGTAGAAAATAATATAGCTGTTAATCCAAAATATCATTATGTAATTTATGGACCAGATAATATGGCTTTTATTATGTATAAGGTTCATGCGAAGGACTATTTTTGGAAAATTTTAATTACTTATGATAGTTTAATTAATGAGATGACAAATGAATTTGATGATTTATTTGCAACAACATATAAAGCACAATTTGATAATATAAGTGAAATTAATTCTAAAGAACAAATAACAAAAATAGAATATATGAAATTAGTTGATGATTATAAAATAATATCAATAATGAATGGAAAGTATAACTTTGATGTTTTAAAAGATAAATTATTAATTAAACAATATAATATTCCATTAAAATTAAATAAAATAACGCCAGAATATTTTGATGCAACTATTTATAATTCAAAAAGTTTTAGTTTAAAGCAGTTAAGTGATGACAATATAGCTGAATTGAAAATTAAAATGAGTGTGGTTAATATTAATAATAAATATTATGAATTAGATGCTACAGATACATTTAACATTTATTTATTGAATGTTAAGATAAATGAAGATACTGTAAATAGATGGCAAGTTTTATATTTAGAAGGAACTACTTTACTTTAAATAAAAATTGAATTATAATAATATAACTGATTAAGGGATATATTATTATATAAAAAATATGTGTGGAATTTGGGCTTATTTAACAGAAAAAGATGATATTGATTTCGATACAATATTTAGCAATTTTAAAAATATTGCTGGAAGAGGTCCTGATAATATGACTTTCTTAAGCGTAAAAAATAAATATATGTTAGGATTTACTCGATTATCAATTATGGATCCTTCACCAAAAGGAAATCAACCATTTGAATATTATCAAGATGATATTAAATATACTTGTATTTGTAATGGTGAAATTTATAATGCTGAAGAACTAAAAGGATTAGTTGAATATAACTTCACATCTACGTCTGATTGTGAAGTATTAATTCCGTTATATCTAAAATATAACGTTGAAATGATATCAAAATTAGATGGTGTATTTAGTTTTATAATCATTAAAGAAACAACAGAAGAAACTGAATATTTTATTGTTAGAGATAGAATTGGAATTAGACCTTTATATGTTGGAATAGATGATTTTGGACAATATATTTTTGCAAGTGAACTAAAGGCAATGAAAAATATTGCAGTTAATGCAGAACAATTCTGTCCAGGAACATATTGTTTAATTAAGAGAAATCATGTAAATAAAGAGACAAAAGAAGAAAAAAATACTTATTATGACGTAACATCTAAATTAGAACTTAAATGGTTAAAAACATATCAACAAGATGAAGACAAAATAATGGAGTTTATTAGAAATAAACTTACAGCTGCTGTTAAGAAAAGATTAATTTCTGACCGACCAGTATGTGCACTTTTATCAGGTGGTCTAGATAGTAGTTTAGTTTGTTCAATTGCAAGTAAGTTATTAAAAGAAAAAGGAATTCCTCTTTATACATTTAGTATTGGTATTCCAGGAAGTCCTGATAATGTATATGCTCAAAAAGTTGCTGATTATATTGGATCTATACATAGAGTTGTAAATATTACTTCTGAAGATGCATTAAATGCATTAAAGGATGTCATTTGGGCAACAGAAACATTTGATATTACTACAGTTAGAGCATCAACTGGACAATATCTTGTATCAAAATATATTGCAGAAAATACAAATTTTAAAGTTGTGCTATCAGGTGATGGAAGTGATGAGGTGACAAGTGGTTATTTAGAAAACTTTTTAGCACCAAATCTAGAAGATTTACATAGTCATGCAATTGACCGAATTAAAAATATTCATTATTATGATGTTCTAAGAGCAGATAGAGCAACGTCAATTCATGGGTTAGAATTAAGAGTTCCATTTTTAGATGTTTCATTTGTAGATTTTTATTTACAAATTGATCCAAAACTAAGACAACCTATTAAAGGAAAGCAGTGTGAGAAATATCTTCTAAGAAAAGCTTTTGAAATTGACTATTTACCAAATGAAGTTCTATGGAGACAAAAAGAAGCATTTTCAGATGGTATTAGTTCAGAAGATAATTCATGGCATTCAATTATTCAAAAAATGTGTGACAAGTTAATCACTGATAATGAATTAGATCTTAACAATAAATTTACATTTTGTAAACCACTAACTAAAGAAGCATATTATTATAGACAGGTATTTACAGATTTATATGGTAATAAATTTGGAAATATTATTCCTGCTTTTTGGATGCCAAAATGGTCTAATACTACTGATCCGTCTGCTAGAAGTCTAAAAGTATATAATGCTGAACAAGATCAAGATAAAGAACAAACATTATAATTGTCTTAATTTTAAGTAGTCTTTTTCAGGTATTTCTAAAATATTTGAATTTAATTTATTGACTATATATTTAATATTTTTATTTTTATTTAAATTATCTAATATATTTTTGATAGTCATTTCTCCTTCTTGCCTAATAGGAATATCTGTTATTTTATAATCATCTTTATGGCATTTTTTAAATGTCTTATCTTTATAAAAAAATGTTATTGTAGAAAATTTGACATTTTCAGGTAATTTGGTATTATAAATATATTTAGTTGGACAAGATTCATTATAATTATATTGATACATATAATAGTTATTTATAATACTAAGAACTAAAAGTATTATGAGAACAATGATTAATATTGTCATATATTAATGTATAGAAATTAAAATAATAAATATAAATTAAAATCTTCTTTTATATATATTGAGAATGAGTTCCAATAAATTAGATGAAATAGTAAACGATGCTTATAAATTTTTCTTTAATCCTTCCTCAAAAAAATTTAAAACTAAATCAGTTCTTATTAACGAAGTATTAAATGATAATAATTTATTTAAATATGATAGAACAAACGAATTTGTAGATGAACTTTTAGATTCTTTATTTAATAGTGATTTAAAATTAATATCTGCGGAATCTAATAAAATAATTTTTTCTAGAAAGAATAATGAAAATGATAATAAATGTTTAGTAACATTATTTTTCTATAAAAATAATGAAGCTGCAGATATGATTAGCGATGCTATTAATGTAAATGCAATTAACAGATTCATTTTATATACAAATAGTGGAAAATTAGCGTATGTTACATTACCTATAATTAACTTTGATGTAGCAATGAATAAAATTAAATCTAACCTTGAGGCAATTGAAGATGTTGCAAAAGTTTTAAAAAAAATTAAATCATCAGTAGTTTCAGTTCAATTAACTGGTAATTTTTATAAAACTGAAGATATTAAAAGTGTATTAAAAGATATCAGTGGGGATGATTTAAAAATTTTATTATGTGAACTAATTTACGGTTTATATCACCACCAAAGAAAATATCCTGAATTAAGATTAAATTTTGACAATTTAGATTCTATGACATTATATTCTAGAAAATCTACTGATAGATTATTTCATTATTTTGTAAATGATAATCATTTCCAAGTTAAAGACATTGGAATGAAATTAAAATTTCATGATTTAACAAATTCAGTAATTCACAAAGATATTAATAATAGTTCATTATCAGCCAAACAAAAAAAATATACTCAAACAGATGATTTAGTTAATTTATTAGATTTATTCAAATCAGCAACAACTAAAGACAACAAAAAAATGTTAGATTCATTAATAAAAGATATCAAAAAAAATAAATATAATGCTGAATCTGTATTAATATCTAGTAGCATATTTGCAGATATTAAAGAATCTAAACCAAATATTGATTCATCTTCTGAACAACAAAATGAATTAGCTACATCTAGTGTAGGTGGAGCAACTGACTTATTAGATTTAGATGATGATTCTGACTCTGACTCTAATTCAAGCACTAGTTCTAGTCATGAAGATTTATTAAGTCTTGACGGAGGAAATGATGACTCTAGTTCTAGTGAAGAAAAGAAAAATGAATCAGAATTAGATTTAGATGAAAATGAAGATAATGTTACTGATACAGATGATTTATTAGATTTAGATGGTATGAGCACAGAAGTTGAATATTCAAATGAAAAAGAAAATAAAAAAGAAAACAAAAAAGAAGATAAAAAAGAAAACAAAAAAGAAGATAAAAAAGAAAACAAAAAAGAAGATAAAAAAGAAAACAAAAACGAATCAGCAGATGAAGTTTCAGATAATAAAAGTATGGTTCAAGGTAAAAGAAGTTTACATTCAGGATTAACAGAAGATGTTAATGTTCATAGAGATTCTGAAAGTTCATTAATGTCATTATCTTTTTCTGATGTTTCAGAAAAAAAAGTATCAAATAATAAACAAAGCGGTCAAAAAACAACTAATAGACTAGGCGATCTCTTAGGAGCTACAAATCTTAGAGCACCAGAAGGTAGAGGAATACCTAATTACAATCCTACGCAACAACATAGTGCTAATTTAAATGTATTCCAACAACAACAATTAGGTAATACAAACTTAGCTAATGACGGATATAATGTATTATCTCCTACTTCAGTTCCAGATGTAAATGAAGGTTTAGAAGACGATATGGCTAAAATTATGAATAATGGATATAATAATCAAATGATGCAACAAAATTCAATGCCACAAAATATGAATGTTCAATCAAATTTAATGCAAGGTCAAATGCCAGGTCAAGGAATGGCGATGAATAGTGCTATGTTAGATCAAGGTATGCAAATGCCAGGACAAGGTATGCAAATGCCAGGTCAAGGAATGCCTATGCAAATGCCAGGACAAGGTATGCAAATGCCAGGTCAAGGAATGCCTATGCAAATGCCAGGACAAGGTATGCAAATGCCAGGTCAAGGAATGCCTATGCAAATGCCAGGACAAATGCCAATGAATAGTACTATGTTAGATCAAGGTATGTCTTTACAAGATATACAAATGCCAGGTCAAGGAATGCAAATGCCCATGCAAGGAATGCAAATGCCAGGTCAAGGAATGCAAATGCCAGGTCAAGGAATGCAAATGCCAATGCAAGGTAATCAGATGCAAGGCAATTTACCAAATTTAAATCAAAATCAAGTAAGTAACATTTTAAGTAAATATGGACCAAACTATAACGGACCAATTGATATGATGGGTGGTTCAAATGAAATAGAACTTGAATATGCGCTGAATGATAATGTATCATCGGGCCAAAAAAAAAAAACTAAATCATTAAAAAATGAAAGAACTAACCAAACGGGAGGTAATGGAAGAATTATTCCTAAATATGTAGGAACTAAGAATACTCCTTTTAAATCACAAGATACAAAAAATATAGAAAGAACAAGATTTAATGAAATCCCATCTTACGTAAAAAATGCTAAAAATACAGCAGATGATCCATTACTTGAATTTAAATTAAATCAATCGATATTAGGTCCTCAAAAACCAATAAATCAAGCTATTTACCCATCAGCTTATGTTCCAATACAGAATCAATATTTACCACAAAACTTCCCATATGTTACTGGCTCAGGAATGCATAATATGAATCCTTATTCTTTTGTTCCAAATAATGTTCCAGTAATACAAAATTATCATATCTCCATGCCTAATCCTGCAGGCGATCATGTTAAATTAGCAGATTTGTATGAAGACATGTTACCTCAAAATAATAACAATTACAAAAATACTAGTATGACATTAGATGAAAGGTTAATAACATATAACTATGTTCGATCAATTTTAGTAAGAATTGGTGATGGTGAAGATATTGAAATCAGTGGTAAAATTGGAACAACTGCTAATAGAAAAAACTTATTAAGTTATCTTAAATTATTAGATTTAAATCCATATCATAACAGTAAAATATCACAAAATCCATATAGTAGCTTGCCAGAAAAAATGTTAATGTATAGATCATGTTATCCAATTAGATGGGATGCTGCTAAAAATAAGACCACATGTTCTAAATATAGTATAGGGCTAAACTTAAGAATATATGAAATGTCAGTAGCTGAATATAATGTTAAAAAGATGTTTTATGAAAATGAAAAAATGGAAAGAAAAGATATTAAATTAGCAGAATTTAATTTATGGAGAGAAATTGCATTCTATGAATTTACTAGAGAAGAAATTCTTAAAAAGAAAATATGTCCTCATTTCCCTATGATGTATTCATGGTTTATTTCAACCGGTTCTGATGTCGATTTTAAGAAATTAAGATTAATTAAAAATAAATATGGAAAAGAAATAAGTAAAGCTGATGTTAGCACTGCACGTAAAATAGCTGACAAATATAAAGATGCATTAAATAAACATTTGGACAGTCAATTAAAAAGACCTTTTAATACTATACATGATCCATTTCCAGCTCTACCTAAAAATGGACCTGCGCCACATTTAGGACATCATATACATAAATTCTCTCATACTCATAGCGATAGAGGTGCTCATGGGCCAGGAAAATTAGATCATATACATAATAGTTTATCACATCCTAGAACATATGATAATACAAAAGAAAAAGTAATAGATGTACATTACAAGGGACAAGATAGATTTCAAGTAGAGTTAAACTCTTCAGTAAATAGATGTTTATTAGCATTAACTGAAGCACCAAATTATAATATTAAACAATGGGCTACGAAAACATATGAACATGAAATGATTGGTCCCGTTAAAAAAATGATTCAAACAGGATATCATCATGCAAATGTTTGGTTTAGTATTATGTTTCAATTATTAATTTCATTACAAGTTATGTATATGAAAAAATTTACATTTATAGATATGTCATTAGAGGATAATGTGTATATTAAAGATTTAATGCATAATGAACAAGCAATAGGTTACTGGAAATATATATTTAATGGATTTGAATACTATGTTCCAAATCATGGCTATTTATTATTTATTGATTCAAATTATAGAGATATTAAAAATAATAACAATACTTTTGTTACACAACCTGATAATGATGAAGATAAAGAAAAAATGAAAATGTATGGTGCAGGAGTTGATCAAGATTTTGAATATACTAATAATGATGGCACTAAATCACAAAAAGGACAAGATTTAGATAAAGAACAATATAAAAATTTAAAAAATTTATTAAACCCTGCAAATTTTGGAAATGCTCATACAAATTATGGAGGTATTAAACCAGATATTAAAGTGATTCAAATTTTAACTAAAATTCATAAAAATATATCAGATAGACCAATTGCTAAACAAAATGGTGATTTAACTGATGATATTGTTGAAATGATGGGTATGTTTGTTCATAATAGAGCTGGAACACCATTATCAGCTACTGAATTTGCAGATGTTAATACTGCAGCTCCAATAGCTAATCCAGTTCCAGGACATTTATATGCATTTAATGTTAGAGATGCGTTATATGCATGGGTTATTTTTATAAGTGATAATGAAGATGGAAGAACATGCGAAGTTTTATCAAGAAATAATTATAAAGATAGTGATGATGTTCTAAAAAGAACAATTCTTAGAGCACATTTATATGAATATTCATCTTTAACTACTATAGAACAAAAATACAAGCCACAAGAAACTAAATTAAGTGAAGATGAACTTTTAGAAATTTATAATGTTAATTAAATTAAATTTTTTAATAAAAAATATTTAATTTATATATATATAGATATGAATGATAATTTTTTTGATATAAAAAATGATAATAATCATTTAGTAGATCATATTGACGTCGAGAATAATAGTTTTTTATTATTAAGTGACCATAGAAATGATTATTTCAAAAAATTTAGTGAAAAATTAGATTCTTCAAATGAAGATTATGAAGGATATATACTATCTGACTTATTTTTCTCTACAGCTAACGTTGAAATAATACAAAGACAAATTGTTTTAAATGTTTACAAAAAAAGTGATAAAAAATACTTAATTCCATTTCAAAATCCAAAATCTTTAGAAATTATAATGAAATATATTTTTAATGAAACTGCAAAACACCTTCCTTATGCTGTTACTGAACAAATTAGAGAATTAAACGAAAATGTAACTGCTGAATTAACACCTATGATTATTAATAATATAAATTCAAAACAAGAATATTTAAGAGAAATTAATGCACCACCACCCGTCAATGATTTACCTATAAATGTTCATTCTGCTGGTAATAAAACATTATCAAGTTATACATCTACTTTTTAATTATTTTTTTATAAATTTAATAGAAATTTATAAAATTATTTAATCAATTTAATAAGCAATTAATTGTTGTAAAGTGGATTCACCTTGTTGTTTGTAGACGAAGATTGTTCCTCTTTCGGAAGCTTTAGTGTAGAAAGATTCTTGGTCAACTGTATTATCTTCACTGATGTAAGTGATTGGGTTGTTAGACCATGTGGATTGGGCTCCAGTTGTTTTGTTATCTTGAACATGTCCAATAGCAGCGGCTCTTGGGTTGTACCAGTAGATTCTGTCAGCTTCATATTTATCAGTTGGGTCTCTTCTGATGCAAGCAGAGCATCCAGTGATTAATTGAGATCCTTGTCCTTGAGGGCCAGCAATTGCTTGGTTAACTTCAACAACAACAACTGATTTTAAGTCGTAAACGTGATCACCATTGTGTAATGATTCTTGCATTCTGAAGTTAACTGGAGTATCGTTTAATCTATCGAAACCAGCAACAGTTCTTGGTAATCTGTTGAAGTGAGCTTGCATTGGTGCAACTAATCTGCCAATGTTTAAGGTATGAGCTCTTCTTGGAACGTAGAAGATTAATACTCCTCTGGAGTAGATAATGTTTTGGTTTCTTGGAACAACATTTCCTTCTTCAACATACCATTGAGACATGTTTAATGCATCGTATAAGTTAGTTTGAGTTTGGTATTCAGGGGCTTGTCTCATTACTGGTAATTTTAAGGTAACGTATGGCATTGAAGTTACTCTTGGCATAACGTGTTGAGTTGTCATTGGGTTGTTTGATAAAACATTGTATAATGGGCTTGTTGCAACAATTGTTGGTCTGATTGAGAAAGCACCTAATAATCTTTGTAAGACAGTACCTTCGTCATCTTCATACATTAAGTCTGGATTATCATTGACACTTCTTCTGCAGTTATCAATTGCTAATTTGAAGTTTGTGGTGTTGCAATCGTAGTATCTTCCGTTTCTTAAGCTTACAACGGAGTTCCATAAGTGAGATTGTAATTGAGCTCTGTTGAATAAATCTTTGACTGCAGAGTCAGATGAGCATACTACATCAGTAGGATCACTGATTAAATCATAGAATAATGAATAATCAGTTGATGTTAAGATTGGTTGTTTTTGGTATCTTTGTTTTACAATGTATGCAATGTTAGCTTGTAACATGTGTTGTTCGAATAATGGAATTTTTGGTAAGAACATAGCTGCAATTACTGGGTGAACATGGCAGTGTGGGTTGTGTCTTTCTCTTTGGTAGTCACCTGCTAATGCTTGTTGAGCTAAATCAGTGTAAGTCATTGATTGTAATACAACTTGAGCATGAGTGGCTTTGGTTTCGTTGTAAAGTCTCATAACTTGTTGTAAAGTATCGTAGTCTTTATCATCGAATTTCATGCCATCATCTGCATCAATCATACCTTGGCCTAAAGCTCTTGACATGTTGGTGAATGGAACACTTAAGCTGACGTGTTGAGGTTCTTCACGTCCAGTTAAAGCTTGTTCATATACTCTTCTGAATTCTTCGAATTCACCATCAGATAAGTTGTATTTCTTTTTGTATTTTAAGGCTTTTTTGAGTAAGATGTGAAGAGGGTAGTTTTGGTTTGAGTATCTTTCTGTAATTAATCTTGCGAATTTTTTTGCTCTTTTTCTTACTTCTCTTGATCTTTCAATGAAAGTATCTTGAATTTGATCTAATAGTTCTTCGTCACCATATTTTTCTCTTAATTTGAACATTGCTGTGCTTGAGATGTGGTGAGCATTTTCTTTAAATAATTTTCTTACTTCGTTTTCAACTATATTAGATTTAGGTTTATCGTCCATAGGTCTTCTTCTATTAAATTTAGAGTCACTATCACTTGACATTATTATATATAATAGTATATATTTTTTTTTTACAAAAAAAAAATATATTTTATTAAAATTTGTATTTCTATACTTTTTTTAAATAAAAAATTTATGATTAAAAAATTTATTTATAGAATAATAAGATATTTTTTCTAGGCTTTTTTAAAAAATATTATTTAAACATTAACTATTATTAGGTTATAATGGAAGAACATAAAAATACATCTTATTATGATCAAAGGATAAATGATATCAACTTTCTTAAATCTAAAAATATTAATCCTTATCCTCATTATTTTAATAGAAAAAATAAAATTAAAGATCTTTTAATTTATGAAAACTCTATTTCACCTGGTGAACATAAGGAAGATATTACGGTTTCAACTGCTGGAAAAGTTATCTTAAAAAGATGTAGTGGAAAAAAATTAATTTTTTATACAATTGAAGATGAATCTTCTGAAATTCAATTAATCACCAGTTTGTCATTATATAAAGGTGCTAATTTAACATTTACAGAAATTAATAATGTTATTCATAGAGGTGATATAATTGGTATTGAAGGATTTATTGGAAAGTCTAGAAAAGGTGAATTATCTATTTTTGTTAATAAGTTAAAATTACTTACACCATCTCTTCATACATTAACTAAAGAAAATTTTGGAATTCAAGATATTGATACTAGAATTTCGAAAAGATACCTAGATTTACAAATTAACAAAAAAACTAGACAAACATTTATTACAAGATCTAACATTATTGCATTTATTAGACAATATTTAATTAATCAAGATTTTATTGAAGTAGAAACTCCTATTTTAGATATTAAACATGGTGGTGCTGCTGCTAAACCATTCATTACATATCATAATGATATGAAACAAAATATGTATATGAGAATAGCACCTGAATTACGATTAAAAGAATTAATAGTTGGTGGATTAAATAAAGTATTTGAAATTGGCAAACAATTTAGAAATGAAGGTATTGATACAACTCATAATCCTGAATTTACTTCTATTGAACTATATTCTGCTTACGAAGATTATAATACTTTAATGAAAATGACTGAACATATGATTAGTAATTTAGTTATGAAAATTAAAAATAACTACAAATTTGAAATTATGGATAAAGAAATCAATTTCGAACCTCCTTTCCAAGTTATAGATATGATACCATTTTTAGAGAAAAAACTAGAAATTACTTTCCCTGAAGACATGAGTACTAATGAATTTAATCAAATGTTAATTGAATATTGTAACTTTAATAAAATTAAATTACCTGAACCACCTACTACTGCTAAATTAATTGATAAATTAACTGAAACATATATTGAACCATTATGTTGGAATCCTACTTTTATAATTAATCATCCAACTATTATGTCACCATTAGCTAAAGGACATAGAAATGATAATAGACTTACAGAAAGATTTGAATTATTTGTTGCAGGAATGGAATTATGTAATGCTTATACCGAACTAAATGATCCAATTGTTCAATTAGAAAGATTTAATGGTCAGCAAAAAGATAAAATTTCAGGTGATTCTGAAGCACATATAATTGATCATGAATTTATTGAAGCTTTGGAAAATGCATTACCCCCGACTGGCGGGTGGGGAATGGGAATTGATAGATTATGTATGCTATTAACTGACAATTTAGAAAGTATTAAAGAAGTTATTTTATTTCCTACACGAAAAGCTAATTAATAGAGAAAACACTATAAAATAGGTATTATTATAATTTATGAACTTAATGTTAATTATAATTTATTTATTTATATGACTTAATGATCTTTATTTTTTATATAATAATAAATATAAAATATTATGTTTATTAATGGATATTTGTAAATGGTTTAAGAAAGCATGGAGAAATTATACATGGTTTTCAATGGTTGCAATGCATGGAGAGGAAGGTGATAAAAGATTCAAAAGAATGTATGGTGATAATAAAATTTAAACAATAATATAAATTATATAAATTTTATATTAATGAATATCGCTTTATTAGGTGGTTCGTTTAATCCAATTACTAAAGCTCATATTAATTTAGCAAAATATGTTTTAAATTCTACACTGAATATTAATGAAGTATGGCTTTTACCTTGCTATTCAAGTTATTACAATAAAAAATTAGTAGATTCAAAACATCGAATTAATATGTGTAACTTAGCTATTGAAAATGAACAAGAATATAACATAAAAATATCAGATTTTGAAATAAAAAATAAAATTGAAGGTTCTACTGCAACTGTATTAAATGAATTATATAAAAATTATGATCATGATTTTAAATTTATTATTGGAATGGATAATGCTAACAATATATTTCAATGGAGTGACTATAAAACAACACTAAATCTAATACCATTTATTGTTATTGATAGATTAGAATTTAAAAAACCAAAAGATGAATGGTATTTACATGAACCTCATAATTATATTCAAGTTAATGATAAAGAAAATAATAATGTATCTTCTACTTTAGTTAGGAATTTAATAAAAGATAATAAATCTACTGAAAAATATTTATATAATAATGTTTACCAATATATAAAAAAATTTAATTTATTTTAATTTTAACTTCTTAAATTGACTATGAATGTTATCATATAACTTTAAATAATCTGTAATAACATCCTTGACAATCTCATTAATTGTCTTACCACCATTTGTAATATATTCAATAGTTACATCTCTAATTAATAAATGATCCATTCTATAACCTGCAAATTCTATGTTTTTATGTTCTTGTAGTCCTCTTGCTAAAATTCCACCAAATGTATGATCTTCGTTACTTAATACTATCTTTCCATGGTTATCATTTGTAAATTTAACACTCATTATTTTATCTAGAATTATCTTTAATCTAAATTTAATAATTTCACATGCTCTATCTAAAATATTTGACACTTCCATTTGTCCTCTTGGTTCAATTTTAAAATTAAAACTATCCTCTTTTAACATCTCATAACAACACACTCCTACTGTTGAATATCTAGAATGATTCATTGCTACTCCTTTATCAGATTTTGCAGAAAATTCAAACTCTTCATTTTTCTTTAATTTTACTAGCAGGATTGGTTTATCATAAAAAGACTTTATTTTTTTATCTTTTCTATAAAACTCAATATCTTCTGATGTAACATCCATTACTAATTCATTACTATTTTTTACATTACAATAAATAGTAATTTCAGCTTCTTCCTCTTCTACTGCTTCTTCTTCTCCCATATTTGAACTATGACCTCTTGTATATTTTCTTAATTTATTATATTCGTCTAAATTAAGAGGAAATTTTACACCAATTAATGGAAAATTTTCAATTCTATTTCTCATATAATCATTATTATAAACTGATGAATTTTTAGTAATATTTATGTTATTTACATTAAATCCATAGGAAGGAATATCTTCTAATATAGTCCTTCTTAAAGTATTTATCACAACATGATCAACATCTTTTCCTTTTAAATTCAAATATAAGTGATTTGGAGTAAATGATGCATCATTTAAATAACTATCAATGCTAATATCAATATTTGATTTTGCCATTTATATATATATTATCTATTTTTTTAAGCAATTTTTAATTTCATTTTTTTTTATCTTAACATTCTAGAACCTATTATGCCTAATCTTTTCTTTAGTATCCTTTTGCCTATAATTATATTATTTCTTATTCCTCCAGATTGATCATGGTTATAAACTTCAAATGGCTCCATACTTGAATAATCATTTGTTGGAATCATTTCATCATCCATATTTACATCTTCTAATTCAGCATCTGGAGTATCTTTATAAGGATCAATTGTTGTATCATCTACTTCATTTAAAATATCTTGATCAACTGAATCATTTTTTTTATCTAAATATGCTTCTTTTGCATCATGATCATATCTTTTTGATACAATCTTTTCAGTTTTAAACTCTTCATCATTTGTAGGTTTTTTCTTTTCAAACTTTGGCTTCTCATTTTTAACTCTATCTTCATACTTACCATTATCTAACTTTTTAGTTATTCTAGAAATTATCATATTAAATATATCATCTTCTAACTTACTTTCATTATCAACATATTTTTTAAAATTCATATATTTATTTACCATTGCTTGATCTTTATATTTTAATTCTAAATCTACATATTCTTTTTTAACATTTCTGTCATTAATTAATTTAAAATTTAATGATATATTTATATGATAACTTACTCTAACATTAGCATATTTCAAAGGAAATACTGGGACAATTATAAAACGAACTTTATTTTCAGTATTAGTTAATTCCTTTACTCTATTATTATCTATATCTTCCATATTTATCATTATTGGAAATAAATCAATAAATTCAGCATTAAAATCCTTACATAAATTTAATACAACTTTCTTTAATAACTCATAGTCAACACTTGAAAAAATAACATTAAAATATCCCGATTGTTCTACGTATGCTTCTAAAATATTCATGTTTATATATATTAAAATAGATTAATATTTTCAGATATTATTTTTACATAATTTAACCTATTCACTAACTTCTTTTTATTTTCTACACATTTTCTAAAATCATAATTTTTTATAATTTCTTTTATTCTTTCTACTTCATTCAAATTTATGAAAATACATATATCTTTAAAAATATCATCATAATATTTATCAGCACTTTTTTCCGATAAAACTATAACTCCTCTACTTATTAAAGGTATAATCCTAGTTAATTCTAAAATTGTATTTTTCTTATAAAAATGTATATTAAAACTAAACCTTGCTTTTTTTGTTATTTCTTCATATTCATTATAAAAACATTTATCATTAAAATATAAATTATCAAAATTAGATATAAACTTGCATCTACGTTCATTTTGTGACCCTAAAAAAATGACATCTATTTCTTTATCTTTTGGAGATATATTAAATTCTGGTTCAATCATCGGACACCAACCATATGGTAAATGATATCCAGTTATATTATGTTTCTTAAAAACATTGATATTAATTAATGAATAATCTAATACTCTTATTGCTTTCTTACATTTATTAAAAAAGTCATCACTCCATATCCTCTCTGTTGCTAACTGTTCAAAATTGTAAACGATAAATTTTTTAGGTAATTTATTTAATTTATTTATTGAGAATATTATATAAATATTTTTATCATCATTATAATCTATTTTATTAACTAACTCGCACTGTCTTTTATTGAATAAAAGACAAAATAAAAGAGATTCAACAATCTGGTATAAATATTTATTATCGTTTAATAAATAATACATATATTATTATTTAATTATATTTTTATTGTACATATAACTCATATCTAATGCACTTGTAAAAAAATAACCTATTAACATACAATAACAATTTTTTAGTGCATTGTCATTTGTTAACTCTAATAAATTATTAATTAATTTACTATCACTGAATATTTCAAAGTTATAATTTAAATTGATTTCCTTTAAATTCAAAATAGACAAACAAATGAAGAAACATGATAAAAAAGTTCTTGAAATAATCTTTTGTTTACTATATTCTACATTATACATTTTTGCTTCATAATATATTAGGATTAGTGATGTTAAACCTACAAATATAATAAAAAATAATAATTTTAATGAATATTCATTAAAATCTGTAAAAAATAATTGTATAATAAACATTATACTAAATAGTATAATTCCCAATTTATAAGAAGGTGTATCAATACTATTTGCGAGATAGCTGTATAATGATACCAGTAAAAATGCAAAAGAATAATCAATACTTATAATTCCACAATAAATTATTGATAAAATAATTAATATTTTTACCAGTTTAGCAAATTTTTCATCAAACATATTCATATCATAATGATCATCTATTATTTTAATCAGAGATCCAAATATTAAAAAGAAAATATTATTATATATTTCGATCATATATAATAATACTAAAATATTTATAGTATATAATGGCAAATATTGGTTTATTAATTCAAATAGCAAATTTTAATGTATGGAATAAATTAAAATTTATAACTAAGAATTTTAATGATAATATTATTCTAATGCTTCATTTAAATGAAGTTATGCTTTCTAAATCTGAAATAATTGATATCAAAAAAGAATTTCCCAATGCTATATTTACATATGGAGAAAATAAAGGTATGGATATATATGGCTTCTTTCTACAAATTGAATATATAATTAAAAATAATATTCAATTAGATTACATTTGTAAAATTCATACTAAAACTGATGATAGATGGAGAAATGATATGATTAATCCATTATGTGGAACTAAAGAATCTGTATTGATTTGTATTAAAAAATTTAATGATAGAATTGGTATGATTGGTCCTAAAAATTATGTTAGATTAATGGATCATTATAATACAACACTAATTTTAAATTTATTCAAACAATGGAATATCAAAAATACTTACATTGATGAGATTGATTGGAGAGAAAAAAAAAATAAATTATTAGAACTTGAATATTTTGATCCATTTTTTTATATAACTTATCCTTACAATAAAATTATGTATGAAGAAGAAATGTTAAAAGATGAAGAAAAACTAAAAAGTTATGCTATATTTCATTGGTTACAAATAGGTTATAATGTTTTTAGATTAGTTCAAAATCCAAAACTAATAACTTATAAAGCACCAAAACATTTACGGTTTTCTGCTGGAACAATGTTTTGGATAGATGCTAAAATATTAATTTCTTTCTTTAAAAAATATATTCATTTTGAATCATATAATACTTTTTTCGAAGAAGGATATTTTAAAAATGATAAACCTACATTTACACATTCATGGGAAAGACTCTTTGCACTTATAATTTATATAAATAATAAGGATTTATCATGTATTTGATATTAATAATTTATATAAAATATTAATTTAGAAAAATTTTAATAACCATATATATGAGCTTAAGAGGTTTCGATTGGGAATATTATATTGAAAAATATCCTGATTTAGCAAAAGGCGGAATTGATAATAAAAGAAAAGCTATATTACATTATCAAAAGTATGGCGAAAAAGAAAATAGATATCCAAACAAAAATATAGAAATTAGACAAAAGAAACTTAATAAGAAAAAATTTTATAAGGTAAATAAATCATTTTCAAGTAAAGATGAAAGTGATATAATGTCAAATAATTATGATCCAGAATTAAGTGATAAAATAAATTCCCTAAATACTAATGTTATTAGATTAAATAAAGAGATTGTAGATATAAAAAAAAATATTCAAAAAATGAACAATAACTTTAATAACCTATTTTCTAATATAAAAAATTTAATAAATAATAATTCAAATAATCTAAATAATAATAGTTCTAAAATAAGTATTGAAAATACCATATCTAAAATAAGTAACAGTAATATTAGTAAAAAAATTGTATCACGAATTGAATCTTCAGAAGATTACGATTTAAATGATAATTTATCTGAAAATGTAGAGTCAGAAGAAGAAAGTGAAATTGATAATAATGATGTAATTGTTAAATATTCAAATTCTGAAGAAAATAATTTAAATGATAATTCATTAGACGAATCAATTGAAAATCTTATACAATCTTCTGATTCATTTAGTAAGAATTTAAGTTACGAAAAGTAAATAAATTATATTATATAATATAACTTATGTACTTGAATAATAAAATTATTAATTTTTCTGAGTCTAAAATAGAAAGTTATAAAATAGAGGATGATAAAGATTTAGTTATTAATTTTGTAATTTCATTTGTTAAAGAATGTAATAGAAATAAAATTAATCAATCTTCATTAGATATCTATAATTTACTCAAAAGTAATATTATAAAAAATGTATCAAATTTAAAAAATTATATTAATAAAAATAAATCATCTTTAAAAGATAAAAAATTACCTAAAATTCAAGAGAATACGTGTTTAGTTACTTATATTTATGACGATTTTAATACTAGCTGGTTTGATTACGTCTCCAAAATATTTGATAATATTTTTGTAATTAATTATTCTGATAATAATTTCAATATTAAAAATTGTAAAATTTTAAAATCTTCAAATTTTGAAAATATCGAACTAGATACTATTTTTTTATGTAATGATTTAAAATATCATTTTAATAAAATAATTCTACTTGAAGAATATCAAAAAATTGGACTAGTAATTAATAATTCAGTTTCTTATAATGTGGATTACATTAAAGAATATTTAACATTTGATATTAAAAATAATATTGAATTAAATTGTATAACTAAGCTTAATCATGAAACTTATTTATTAAATGAAAAAATATATATCTATAAAGCAAATGTTAATAATGTTATTTTCAAAAATTCAATTCAAGTGTCAAAATTATCTAAACTTTACAAGGGATCTTTAATAATTTATAATAATATTTTTGAAAATACACAATCACAAAAGAATATATTTCATAAACTTAAAAAACAAAATTTACAGTTAGATACTATTAATAATATTGAACAATATGTATTTAGCTACTTCTCAAATGAATTAATTAAAATGAAAATAAAATTTGGAGATGTATTAAAGTTCTTAATTGATAAATATAGTGCTGAATTATATAAACCTTTAACTTACAATTTTGTTAGAAAATATTCAAATCTAATGAAATTAAATCCTTATGACTATCAGTTTTTTAACGAATCAATTATTATAAAATTCTGTAATAATTTAGAGAATGACTTTATTCTTTTGTTATATTTCATATATTTATCAAACAAATATAAAAAAAAAATTTTTATTAAATGGACTCATGAACTTAAAATTAATAGTATTATTACAGATGATTTATATCAAATTAATGAATGTAAAGATGATATTAAAAGATATGAAATAAGAAAATTTGAAAGCTTTGATTCTAATCTATTGTTTCATGACATAACATATGTAAATACTAAAAAATTAAATGTATTTTCTATTGAAAATAGAGATTTCATAAAAATCATACTAGATATTACTTGGAATTCAAACTTAGCTAATAAAATTAGGAAAATAAATAACTTGTATAAAAATGAAAAGTTATTACTAATCGATTTAAATGAAAATAATACTAAATTAATACCCAAAATAATAAATATAGATCAAAATGACTTATTTCAAATTAATTATTATGATGAAATTAAAAATGAATATATAGAAATATTAAAATTATATACGCTTGTTAAAACTAATCATATAATTTATGATAAATTTAGAGACTATTATAAATTTTTAATAAGTGATTTAACAGATTTTAATAAGTTATTATATAATTCTCATGTTTTGTATAGAGAGGATAATGAGATATTATTCAAAGAAATTGATTATGGTATGTCATATGATAATTTATTAATTACTAATATTAATGACAATAACTATCTTAATTTTATAAATGATTCTAAATTTATAGCCAAGGCAAATATAATTGCAAATGATACATCATGGGATACTTATAAATTTCAATTCATTACAAATATTACATCAATAGGAAAATGTCTTAATACATTAGTAGATAAATCCAAAGAAAAAAATATAATTATTTCATTAAAAAAAAGACTAACAACTAACTTTTTTTATTATAATATTTTAAGTAGTAATTTTTATTATTATGATGGAGATATTTTATATATTAATAGGTCATTATTTAACAAATTAAATGGATTTAATGAAAATCTTGATAATAAAACTATATTTTCTGACTTTTGCACAAGAGCAAAATTATTTAATTACGAAAATATATATAATATAAATATTAATTATGAACTATTATCCTTTTGGGGTAAGGAAAATAATATGACTGGTAATATTAGTAGGATTAAAAAGAATTTTTATTTAATTAAATAATAATTAAAAATAATTATTATTATAATTATATGAAAACATTTATAATATTATTTGAATTTGATAAGCGAAACTATTCTGATAACGAAGTTGATAATTTTATTTTAAATTTGAAAAAAAATAACTATAACTTTATCTATTGCGTAATATCTTCTAAAAAAGTCAATTTAATTTATCCAGATATAATTTATATTTGTGACTCAAAGTTTTGTTTTTTGAATGTTATTAGATCTATAAAAATGTATTATGATTATATTATACATTTACGATGTTTAAAATATATAAATTTTGATAAAATTATTAAAACAGAATATAATAATAATTTGATTTATGTATCAAATGATAAAAATCATAATTTTTGTAGAATTATTCCTAAAAATATGGTATCAGAACTAAATAATTCATATTATACAGATAATAATTTTGAAGTTATCAACTGCCTTTATAAAGAAACAAATTTAAATATTAATTTTATATCTCAAAATGATGATAATGATATTTTTATTCAAGGTTATGAAAAATCTAAAGACCTTATTTCAATAATTATGACCTGCTATAATTCTGAAAAAACTATTGATAATGCAATAATTTCTATTTTAAATCAAACTTACAAAGCTCTTGAATTAGTAATCGTAGATGATTGTTCAACAGATAATACATTTAAAATTATAGAGAAATATAAAGATTTAGATGATAGAATTAAGGTAATTAAATTAAATGAAAATAGTGGATGTTATTATGCTAAAAATATAGGTTTAAAAAATATTAACAAAAACACTAACTATATTACATTTCAGGATTCTGATGATATTTCTCTTGCATCTAGAATTTATAAACAACATGATTTTATGAAAAGAAATAAATTATTTTTGACTACATGTTTATTTTATGAAGATGGTATATTAAAAATGCCAATGATATCTAAAATGTTTACAATTAATGTATTTAATTCATTAGGATACTTTGGTCCTAAAAGATTTGGAGAAGACGAACATTATTATAATAGATTTTTTTGTTTATTTAGTAAAAATCATAGATGGAATAATTCAATTGTATATAATTCAAATAATATTGGTTATTTCTCAAATCATAAATTTTATAGAAATATTTCAGATATATTATATATTGTAAATAGACAAGAAAATTCACTAACTAAGGTTTATAAAAATAGAAAGCAGTTTTCAGAAAAAATGATAACATATTATGCACATTTAAATAAACAACCTTTGAAAAAGATAAAACATAAATGTTTTTACAGTCTAAAATATGTTAATAGTAAAATTGAAGAATATAAAAAAAACAAAGAGAAAATTGAAACAAATATAAATGAAGATAATTCATCACAAGAAAATGTAATTTCTGAAGATTATGATAGTTATGAAAATAATTATCTTTTCGACGAATCAATAAAACAAGTATATATTTCAGAATCATTAAAGCACTTAAAAAAACGTTTTCTTGAAAAGTATAAGTTAAGATCATTTTATTCATTTAATAAACCTTGCTTATTTTTTGGATTATATTCTGAAAAAGATATTAAAATATTATCAAGAATGAAGAATAAAAAATATGTTATCTGGGGCGGGACTGACTTAGATCTTGATCATAGAAATAGATATCATAATTTTAAAAAGATTATGAATTATGGAATCGATATTAATTATGCAATTAGTAATAACCTAGAAAAACGTATGCAAAGTTATAAAATGGATTATAAAAGAATTAATTTTAGTTTATTAGATGAAAATAGTTTTTATCCTATATCAATTAAAGGGCCTAATATTTTTATTTATAATGGTTATAATGAAGGTAATGAAGAAATATATGGAAAAAAAATTTATGAGAATGTAATCGATTTACTACCGGAGTATAACTTTATTTTAAGTAATAAATTAAAAATTCCAAATAATAAAATGCATGAAATTTATAAAAAATGTTTTATAGGTTTAAGACTTACGCAAAAAGATGGTAATGCAAATATGGTTGAAGAGCTTATTAATATGAATATTCCTATAGTTCATAATGGGGATTATGATAAAGCAATACCTTGGAATGACATAATTTCAATTATAACTGCAATAAAAAAAAATATACCTAAAATTTTAATAATTTTTGAAAAAGATATGAATTTACATGATGGTTCTTTAATTTGGTTAAATAATTTTATTAGTTTAATTCAAAAGTTTTATGTAAATACAAAAATTATTGTTTATTGTAAAGTTTTAGATCCTTCTATCAAAATAGATAATGTTACTTTTGTAGATAATTTAACTAGTTACAATTATGATCATATTTTTTTTAGAATAATGGATAAAAATATTAAATTTGAAAAATATGAAAATGTTACATTAGTAATTCATAAGTTTGAATTGAATAATATTCAATATTATAAAAAGTTTAAATATGTAATTGCACAGAGTATTTTAATTAAAGATGAACTACTATTTAATAGTATAGATAATGTGCAAATATTACCACCATTAATTTCCAAAATAAATAAAAATGAAAAATCAAATAAAATTTCATTTTGTTATTGTGGAACAATAAAAAAACAATATCAGAGTTTAGAATTATTACAATTATTTGACAAGTTATCAAATAGATACAATTTTGAATTTAATTTAATTTATGGAAAAATTAAGAAAAATAATAGTAGTTATGATATGAAGTTATTAGATTTAATACATAAACTAAAGAATAATAATAACTTTAATATCTATTATGATATAGAAAAATATAAAATAAATGAAATTTTAAAAACAACTCATTACGGTATTGTAATTCATTCTGAAGAAACTGATTTTAAACAACAATCTACAAAACTAATTGAATATTTAGGAGAAGGATGTATTCCAATAACTTATTTATCTTTTCTAAATTCTAATTATACAAATAAATCGCTAAGCTTTAGATCTATTGAAGATTTAGAAGATATTATTATTAATATTTTTAAAGACACTATAAATTATTATGATATTAATATAAACTACGACAAATTAAAGAATCATTTAATTGAAAATAATAGTCATATTTTTAATCAAGAATATAAAACTTATATTACAGACAAGACAGTTACAAATTTTAATAAAATTATTATAACTGATAACTATCAAAATTTATTTTTAAATAAAAATGTTATTTTTACAAAAGAAAAAAATGAACTAGTAAATATTCGTAATTTGTTAGAAAATAGATATTTGAAATATGATAAAACTTACAATATAACTACTAACTTCTTCTTAAAAAATGACTCAAATTTTAAAATTAATTATATAAATAGTATCTTTAATCATAATTTACATAAGGACTTCTTTGTATTAAATGAAGTTAACAGGAAAGATAATATCTATAAATTTTATAATAATGAAAGTTATATCGAATTTAATTGTTTTTTAGAAAAAAAAAATACTTATAATGTAACATTTAATTCTGAAGTTTTAACAGAAGGAATACTATTTTTATTAAGTATAACAGATGTTAATGGAGTATTAAAAGATATCAATAGAAACGTTCATTTTGTTAAAAATAGTAATAGTAATCTTAAATTTATAGTTAATCCAAAAAATGATGCAAATTATATATTTAAATTAATCCCATCTAAAAGAAATACTAATTTATTATCTGTAAAAATCATTAATTTTGAAATTGATAAACAAGTTTCATTAAATAAAATATGTGATAAAATTAAAGTAATTAATATGGATAAGCATATCAATAAATTTTATGATATTTATAATACATTCGAAAATAATGGGATAATTTGCGAAAGAGAATTAGGAGTAAATGGACAAATGGAAAAACTTAAAACACAATTTGAAATTTATAATAATACACCCTTTAATGAAAAAGAAATTAAATTAGGTAGGAAATTAATAGTAAGTTCTGGAGCTATAGGATATTTATACTCAATGTTGAATATTTTTAAAGATGCAATTACTAAAAATTATAAATATATTATGATATGCGATGATGATATAAGATTAATAGATGATTTTACAAGTAATTTTAATAAATTATATAATACCTTAAATGGTAAATATAGATTATTATTATTAGGATCTTCTCAATGGGACTGGGATAATATAAAATTTAAAAGTAACTATTATTATCCAAATGAATCGTCCAATGGATCTTTTGCTAATATTTATCATAGATCCACATTTGAGCAAATATATAATAAAGTATTATATTTTACTCATCCTTTTGATGACGAACCAATGAAATCTAATTTTATTAAAAATTATTGTTATGTATCATATCCTAATTTAATTATTGCACAATTAGAAGAATCAAGTATAAGAGAAAAAAAAAGTAGTAGATCATATGAAAGATTTAAATGGAATAAAGATAATTATCACTTTACTCCATTAAAAGAAAGTTCATTAATAAAAAAAGAAAATATTTTGGATAAGAATTATGATCTACATTTTGTTATTGGAATAGTTACATATAATAGATGTAAATATTTACAGAAATGTATTTCTTCTTTACTTAATTCATTAAATAATAAAATAAATTATACTTTGATAATAGCAGATGGCAACTCTCATGATGAAACTAATAAATATATAAATAATCTAATATTACCAAATAATATATCATTAATTTTAATTAATAACGAAAAACATTTTATTTATAGACAAAGTAATAGTATTTTAAAATATGCCGAAATGTTAGATTTTAATATTGGTTTTTTGATTAATGATGATATTATTTTTAAAAAAAAAGGGTGGGATACTAGTTATTACGATGCTTGTGATAAAACTAATTTTGACCATTTAGTTTATTTTGATCCTAAATTTAAAAAACAGGATCATTATAATTATAATAAATATTTACAATCATATTGTAAACCACAAAATTGCCAAGGAGCTTTCTTTACATTTACAAAAAGGTTAATTAATAAAATAGGTTTTTTTGATGAAGAAAATTTTAAAATTAGAGGTCATTCACATATTGATTTTACATTAAGATGTTGTAGATTAAATTTCAATGACAAATATTACTTATTTGATATATTAAATTCAGATGATTATTTAGAATTAAATAATCAAGATTATATTAGTAGTTTTGTAAAATTACCATATCAATTAAGAGAATTATATAAAGTTGATATTTATGAACAAGATAAACGTAATAAAATTTTAAATAATGAATCGCGCATTTTAATTAAATCAAATATTATATTTTCTTAAAATTAATAAATTAATTTAATTTATTAATATTTAACTATATCACGATTATTAAATAACATTAATTTAATTTCACCTTTTATCTTATTTAAAACTGTATCATTCTCTTTTTTTTCTAAATATCTATTAAATTTTTTCATAATATCTGGATATTTTTTTCCATTTTCTATCCATTCTTCTAATTTTTGTTCAATTATAGACTCTTTTTCATCTATTATATTTTGTATTGATTCTTCTCTATCGTTTAACATCCATTTATTTCCATTATAGATCATAACATAGTTATTTTTTAGGTTAGAAATATAAATATTATGATTTTCTGGTTTCTTAGGATTAAAATGAATTTTTTCTATTAAATGTGGAATACAAAAATTAGAATGTTTTAAACATTTTAAATAGTCATTATCTGTCAAATGTGATACATCTGTATTATTATAAGCTAAAATTTTGATATTTTGTTGAATATTATTTTGGGTTCCAATATTTATACCTGCTTTTTTTATTAATTCATCAATTTGATTATTTCTTTTTGCTAATTCTATTTTATATTCTTCTTTTTCTTTCTTTTGTTCTTCAATTTGCTTATTTAAAACTTCTATTAAATTTATTAAATTTTGTTTCTCCTCATCATCATTTTTTTTTTCGGAACATTTTTTTAAATGTCTATTTAAACTATCTATTCTTGAATACGTTTTATTACAATGTTCACATACTAATTTTGTGTTATTAAATGTATATTTTGTGGCATTTTGTGGTATTTTTGTGGTATCATTTGTATACTTTGTGGTATTTTGTGGTATTTTTGTGGATTTATGTGGATTTGATATTTTATCTACTATTTTATATTTATTATATTCACCTGATAAATCATTATTACTTAATATAGGTTTACATATTACTTTACGACCTAAATGACGTGTATATATTGTCTTAATATGTGTTTCATACCCACAACGTGGACATTTATAATTGACCATTATACTAATTAATAATATTATTTTTTTATATATTAATCGTATATATACGTTTTATTGTATATTAATTGTATATTAATTGTATAATTATATATTTACATGTATTTTATACCTTATATATATTGTATATTATTGTATATTTAGACCATGTGAATATACAATGTGAAATACTAATTTGTATACATAAGGGGGGGGGGGAGACAGTAAAAATAAAATTCTATTTTACAAATCAAAATAAAATTTCAAAATTAAAATTAAAGTTTTTTTAAATTTGCTTAAAAAGAGAGTTTTATAACTTTTATTATGTATAATTTGGCTAAAACATTTCAAAAAACAATTATTAAAAATGATAAAAAGAAAATACTTAGTATAAAAAAAAATAAAAAATGGAATTGGATAAATAGAAAGAAAATGAATAATAAGATTAATTCAGCTTTAGAAAAATTAAAGGACAATAATATAAGTAAGGGTGATAGAGTAATTTACAAAGGAGATAATTCTATTAATTGGGTAGCATGGAATATAGCAACAAATTCTTTAGGGGCTATTTGGGTTCCAATTTATAATAATCAAAAAGATAACTATTGTAAATTTATAATATCAGATTGTGATGCAAAATTATTAATAACTGACAATAAAATTGATGAAAAAATAAATCAAATTAAGACTACTATTGATAATATAACTTATTATAATGAATTTCCAGTAATTGACAATGATATATCTACATTAATTTATACTTCAGGAACAACGGGAAATCCAAAAGGTGTAATTTTAACACATGAAAATTTATTAACAAATATTAATACAATTAATAAAAGATTCAGTGACTTTAAAAATAAAAATTTAACTTCATTCAATATTTTGCCATGGGCACATATTTATGGTATGACTACAGAATTATATTATAATATTTTAAATGATAATAAAGTCGCTATTTGTTCAAGTAAAGATAATTTTTTAAGTGAATGTAGAGAAGTCAAACCAGATATTTTATATTTAGTGCCTAAAGTTCTTGAAACGATTAAAAATAAATTATCATTTTTAGATAAACCTTTAATTAATAAAGTTTTACCATTTATAATTAGTAATTTATTTGGTGGTAATATAACTACAATATTTATGGGAGGAGCTAAATTAGATGAATCATCTAAAAGATTTTTTTCAGAAAATGGAATAATAATATGTGAAGGTTATGGATGTTCTGAGACGTCGCCCATGGTATCAGTAAATCATATGGAATTTCCTAGAAATGATAATTCTGTTGGAAAAGTTTTAGATGATATGATAGTAGAAATTATAAATAAGGAAATCTGTGTGTCTGGGCCAAATATAATGAAAGGTTATTGGAATAATAATAAAGCATCAGAAAATGCATTTATAATTAAGGATGGTAAAAAATTTTATAAAACAGGTGATTCAGGATATTTAGATAATGATTTTTTGTTCATAACTGGTAGAATTAATGAAAATTATAAATTATCAAATGGTAAATTTGTAAATGTTGGTGATTTAGAATCAAAGATAAAGAAATATATTTCTAATAATTTTATTGTTTATGGTGAGAATATGGATTATAATATTTTAATAATTGAAAAACCATTTAATAATAATAATATTTTTGATAAAATAAATTCAGAAATTGATTCTTATTTAAAAATTAAAGATATAATTTTATTAGATGACTTTAGTGATTTTTTAACACCAAAAATGTCAATTAAAAGAAAGAAATTAATTAAATATTTAAAAGAAAATAATATTTTAAATTAAAGAAATATAGCTTCTATAATTAAATTAAATGGAAGAAATAAAA
>Ga0315315_10000227_pt1 | contig 44842 bp, 38 predicted proteins | sample M140m3416metaG_FD_203699 | JGI IMG/M metagenome (GOLD analysis project Ga0315315, IMG submission 203699) | Ammonia-oxidizing marine archaeal communities from Monterey Bay, California, United States - M1 40m 3416 | ecosystem: Environmental > Aquatic > Marine > Intertidal zone | place: USA...
TCCCTCCGCTACTATTCCACATTTTAAGAAATTTAAGAGTTTCTTTTGGTAAATTATCAGGGTATGGGGAAGAAGGTCCCATAACCATAGACCTGAATATACCTATTTTTCTTTTTACCATTTCTTTTGCGCTATGATAATTCATAAGTATCATTAAATATGCTACAACATCATGACTACTTTCAATTTTATCATAATAATTATAATGTTGATTTAAAAGTTTTACTTTTTCGTGTAATAATTGATAATCTGGAGATGACAATAAATCAGGTTCATCGTATACATAATTCTTTTTGACTTTAATACATGTATTAGTGTATTCTGTATCATATATTTTTCCATTTTCATCAAAATATATATTTAAAGTAAAAGCAAATCTCCATCTATTTTCTTGGAGACTACATAAAGCATCTGATAAAACTGTAGGTAACATAGGTCTTTTTCTATCTGGTAAATAAATAGTTGAAATTCTATCTGAAAAAGAATCCCACAATTCCAAACGGTCTAACCAAAAAGAAACATTACTAATGTAAATACTTAACTGGTAACCTACTTCTTTTCCACATATAGTTGTCTTATTTATACTGAATGCGTCATCAAAATCAGTAGACTTTTTAGGATCTATACTAAATATACCATCAGTTTCTATTTTGGTTGGTCTGTATTTTTTGTACATATCTTCAATATACTTTTCTTCAGTCTTGTACTTTAATGATTTTATAGTAGCTTTATTAAAATTTTGTATACTAGCGTACAAACTTTTACAATACAATTGGTATTCATAAAAGTTATTGAGAATTCCGATTTCTCCTATAACTTGAATGATTGAACCTCTTGGATGTTTGTCTTTCCAGTGTTGAAATTTGAAGACTATATATTTATTTTTAAAATTTTTATTGAAACCTATTTTATGTTTATGTGGAATTAAAAAACAAGGTAATCTACTGTCATCTGGTATACAACGATAAAGAGGTCTCCCGTTGTGATTACCATATGTTTTATTGTCCTCCAATACCAATACGCCTGGTATATTTTTAACACTCCTGATAGTAGAATGTATTATATTTACCTTTTCGTCGGTAACTTCAAATACATCTTGGTCAAAAAGTTTATGATTGACTGGGTTTAATTTTAATTCAACAGGACGTAGTAAAATATTATCGTAAACTGTAAATTCAGAATATTGTCTGTTAGCTATTTTTATTTTATACTGCATTCTATTTAATTAGGTTTTGAATCGTTATATCAATTAATTTCTTTTTTCCCATATATAATTTTCAGTTTTAGGAGCTGTTTTACCAAATACAGTACAACCGTATAAGGGTATATCTGTAAAAATATCTGTCATTATTTTAAAAGTCCATACTATTCCTTGTAAACTATGTTTTCCATAAAAAGTTAGGTATACTATTCTATATAAAATAGAAGACAAGTAGAAATAAAACATGTATTTAAAATCAATGAAATTTTCTACATGATTTTCTAAATACAATATTGATCTTACTAAGGCCATGCAACTTATAGTAACAATTTTCATATCTGTGTTAAATCCTATTTTGTCAATTTCATTGTTAGATACATTTCCTTCTATGAATATATGACCACTTTGTCTTAACATTTGTGAAACAATAACAATTTTAGAACACAATTCAATTGTTTCGTAAAAGAAACAATAAACTGCACCAATCATCATTAACGAACTCACTAAATGAAGAAATTGATTACCCCATTTTGAATGAGCTGCATTATGGTCTATTTCTTTATGATACATTATTTCATTGTAAATATTCATTTGTTATGAAGAGTTTTTATCGTTAAGTAGTTTTTTAGTCTAATTATATGGTCCAAAATAATAAAATTATAATATATTATATTAATATGAAATATATTATAATTTTCTTGTTTTTAATTATAATTTTTTATTTTACAACAAATATTGTTGAAAAATTTGAAACTAACAAATATATTGAAAAAAAATATCCTCTCAAATATAAAATATTAAATAATTTTATTGAAAAAGAAGATGCAGAATATATAATAAATAAATGTAAAAATTTTTTACAAGATTCAACAATAATTAGTGATAATAATACTAAAAGTAATTGGCGTACTTCTAAAACAGCTATTATAAATGATATATTAGGTTATCATGATACTGTTTTAGTAAAATTAATAAATAAAGTTGCAAAAATGTTTGATATTACTCCTTATTATATAGAAGATATAAATTTAACTTATTATAGCATAGGTGATAGGTATAAGCATCATCATGATTATTTTAAACCTAATGAAGGTGATAAAGAAAAACAATTATTAAAAAAATATGGTCAAAGAATGAAAACAATATTTGTTTATTTAAAAAATGCTACAGAAGGAGGAGAAACTTATTTCCCAATAGAAAATAAAAAATTTAAATTAGAAGACGGAGATGCTTTATTATGGGAAAATGCATATATTAAAAATAATATTTGTTATATGAATACTAATAGTTTACATGAAGGTTTACCTCCAATAAAAGGAGAAAAATATGGTTTAAACATATGGATAACAGAAAAAGGTAATAGAACTTTTTAAATATAATAAGTAGTTTATTTAAGCCTAATTATATGTTGAGTTTTACTCATAAGAGGATATATTAAAAAGTATATAACACTGTATAATGATGGAGGTACAATTGTTTTAAATAATGTTGTATCGTTAAAATTTAAAGAGTTTTTATAAAAATTTGGTATTTCAGGAATTAAAAATCCAAAAAGTACACTTAACGAAATACCATGAAGAGCACCTATTGATGTATATTGCATTTTATTTTTAAATTTAAAAGTAGAATATAAATTTTGAAATGCGATCCAAGATAATACAACTAAAATAATATGATGTATCTTAATTTTTTTCTTAATACTACTAGGAAGTAATTTTAAATAAGAAAAAGTAAATAATGATAAAATACTAAATACTAACAATTTTTCATAAATAGTTGAATCTAGAATACAAATATCTTCTTTTCTAGCCCATGGATAATTATCAGGGAAAGAAATACCATCAGTGGCTATTTTATCAGTTAAACATGGAAAATTATTATGTATTCTTTCAAGCCTTCTGTTTTTGAAAATAAATTGTTTAAACATATCAACTTCAAAATCCAGACCTACTTTATTTGTTTTAAATATAAGTTCAGGATCATCATCGTAGTGTATTAATTTACAATATTGTTTACAAATTTCTAAACAATAATCTTTTTTTTCTGAGTTATGATGAATTAAAGCCGGAGTCATCGTGCATTTTGTTAAAATTCTTTCTTCTAAAGTTCCATTTGGATTGTGTTTGGGAAGAGGTCTTCCGATAATTTTCATTATAGATGGGAAATATTCTTGGTGTAAGTCCACAATGTTTATTCTTTTATAATTTTTATTTTTCCCAAAAAGATTTTTATAATATTTTTCATCTTTTTCAATAATTTTTAACATATCTTCTTTTGTAATATTTAATTTTTTTGATAAAATCATTGAGACCATTAAAGCTTGTAATTCAGCAACCCACATGAGAGAACCAATTATTGGTCTACAAAATCCTATATAAAACAAAGTGTTATCATTTATATCTATACATGATTTACATAAAGTTTTATCTTTAAATTTAAAGATAGAATCATGAGTATATCCTGTACAATCGATAACAACATCTACTTCGTGTGTTGTTTTATCGTCAAATGTAAAAGTTTTATCAACACAATCCTTTAATTCACGTTTAGCTATTATATCTCCTTGATGAATTTTAATAATAGGTTCACATGATTTAACTAAATATTTGTGATAATATGGTACTTTTGAATCAAATTCTTTAACATCCGTCCCAGATATACCAGTTGCTTGGGTGTATCTTTCATGTGTATTTTCCCCATTAGATGGATATTTTTCAATTCTTTGAATAGACCCAAATTCATCAAGAGGTCTTTCAGCCAATAATCTTTTGAAACACCACATACCCCTAGGAATACACCAAATAACCTTAGAAGATTTTGTGTATGATTCCATAGTCATATCTGCAGCAGTTTCTCCTCCTCCATAAATTAAAACTTTATCAGTTTTTTTACAATAAGGTTTATTAAATTTAATTTGTTGAGAATGTAATAATTTCCCATTGTATTTTGGATATTTTTTCTTAAAAATATTATTTTTTTTATTATGTAATCCAGTACAAATTATCAAATTAGTGCATTTGTAAACATCTCCTGATTCTGTAGATATTTCATGTTGACCTTCAACTTTTATAACTTTTGTTATGTTGACACCATAAATAATATTTTTTTCTATGTCAAAATTTTTAACATATTCTTTTAAATATGAATAATATTCACTTGAATGTGGGAAATGTGGATAAGATTTTGGAAATGGGAAATCTGAAAAAAAACTTACTCCAGCAGAACTAGACATTATTGTTTTTTTACTGACAGTAGTTATATTTTCATCATCAGAATAAGCCCATATACCTCCTAAAACATTTCTTTTTTCTAAAACTATATGTTCTATATTATTTTCTGATAAATATTTACTCATTAAAATTCCACTTAATCCTGCTCCAACTATTACAGTACCATGTTCCATTTATTGTATTAAACATTTTAATAGTAAAACATATACTTACTATTAAAATATTTAAACCCAGTTATTTAAAATACATTGTCTTTTTTAGCTAATAAATACATTCCAGCAGATTCACTAAAATTAATTTCAGAACTTTGGAAAAAATGACGTACAGGTCCTAAAGTCTTAGGATCTATCCTTTCGTAACACTTTCCATATTTATACATAATATCTTCTACATTTTTAAAAGCTTTGTTCACTGTACCAGATACAATATTAGCGTGATTACAAGCAGCTTTCGCTAAACCGTTAACCCATGGCCAAAAATGTCTGTTATGATAGTCTTGTAAACCTATTAGATACAAAGGTTTATAAATATACTTCTTAGGTAGCTCAGGTAAAACTACAGGAAGCATAGGTTTTTTGTTAGCATTTTCATAGTGTATTAGGATTGATGAAGCTTGTTGTTTATTTACTAAGTCAAAAAGAATAGCTAAAAAATTACCAGCAGTTTCTAAATATTCCATATCTGGATACATTTTAAGAAATTTACCATTCCAAAATTTTTCGATTAAAATTTCACGATGGATATTGTAGTCAGAATAAGACATAACATAAGGTTTTGAAAGACTTCTATTTATCTCAGAAAAGCATTGAATTGATTTTAACATAAAAACATTTGAAAATAAAGAAGCTCCGTTAATAATGAAAGTATCATGCCATGTATCAAAATATTCACCGTGTAATAATTTATCACTTTTAACATTTTTCCAATTATTATTATAAGCTTTCATACACGCTACATAAAATTTCCGTAGTATTCTCAAATCATTCGTTTGTTTATAAAGTAAATAAGTTAATACTATAAATTGAGAATTACTGTCACTAGGTTCTTTGAAAGCTTTGTCATCTTCGTATACTGCTACTTTATTTCCTACGTCTATTCCGAATAGAAATCTTATTCCATAATAATTATTCCCTACTCTCAAAGGTATAAGACCATCTTTTCTTTGAAATTTTTGTAATGTGTCGAGAACTTTTTCAACTAATTTGTATTCACCTAATGTTAAAAGACCCATACAACCAAAGAAAGCGTCACGAGTCCAAAGATCTCTGTAATAGAATTCACCAGCACAAAGACCTATTTCCGGATCCTGACATTGTTCAACTATAGTTTTTCTTGCAATTTCAAAACAATAACTTTCTTTATTTTTCCCTTTGTTATCAATTGGTTTATAATATTTGTTATAAGAATTATATGAATAAACCATTTTAGCAACAACAAATGATACAAATAAGGTACATGCTTTTATTATATTCATTATTAGTATACAAGATTTTAATATTGCGTATTTCACATACATTAATAATAAATAATTTAAGTAAGAATGAAACCTTATGAAATATTAGAATTATCTAAAAAAAGTGATATACAAACGGTAGAAAGAAGATTTATGCATCTTTGTTCTATTTTACAAAACAACGAAAATTCTATGGGTAATAATCTAGATAAATACAATGAGTATGAAAAAGCTTACAAAAAAATATGCGGAGAAAGAAATGTATGGGAAAATAGTTCAATGTTGAGTAATACGAAAAATAATATTTTTAAAAATAATACAAAATTATCTAGAAGAGGAGATGATATTCACTTAGAAATGGGATTTACTATAGAAGATATTTTTAACCAAAATATGAAGAAAGTACAATACATGCGTAAAATGGAAGATCCTTACAATAAAATTAAAAAATGCCATATGTGTGACGGTAATGGTAAAATAAAAGTTCCATACATAAACTCAAGTTGGGGTAAAAGTGATGAAGTTTGTAAAAACTGTGAAGGATTTGGAGTTCTTGGTGGTATGATTAAAATACAGTACACAACTGATGTTGAAATACAAAAAGATTATAAAAATGGTCATATGGTAAAATTAAAAGGTGAAGGGAATTGTATACTAAGTGGAGACCCTGGTGACTTGTACGTCAAATTAAAATTAATTGAAATGTCTCATTTTAAAAAAGAGAATTACAATATAATTTTTCACGCACCTATAGGTTTTAAACAAGCCATGATAGGTTCTGAATATCGTTTTAAATATTTTGACAAGCTAATCCATAGTGTAAAAATTAAAACACCAATCAAAGAAGGGTATACTAAAAAATTAAAAGGATTAGGATTTACTAAACCTAATGGTTCTAGAGGAAAACTTATTTTAAATTTTTCGGTAATACTACCGGAACAATTAACGAATGAACAAAAGAATATTATTGGAACATATTTTTAATCTAATATTTTATCAATTTCTTCCATGCTGAATCCCAATTGCCTTAATCTCTTACCCATTAAATTTCCTGTTTGTTGATCTATCTCTCTATGTGGCATTTTTTTTATGAATCTAATTATCAGATTATCTAATTCATTAATCATCATAAATCTTTTACCAGCCGCTAAGGTTGTACCTAGTATACCTGCTCCTGCTCCCCCAAGTGCCGAAAATGTAGATGAATAATCTCTCTTTCTACCAAACTTTCTCCTTCTTTTTACTCTTTTTTTCTTTTTAGCACATTGAGCTTTTAAAACTCTAATGCTTTTGTACACTCTCTTTTTTCCACGTTTGACTGTTAAACGCACTCCTAATTTTTTACACAACCCTTTTAATGATTTTCCAGGTTTACTCATTATAATAGTATACCAAGAAAATTATTTTAAATTAATTATTTCTTTGATTTTCTTTTTCTTTTAACTTTCTTTTTCTTCTTTACAACCTTACGTCTTTTTTTAACTTTCTTTCTTCTTTTCTTTTTCCCAAACTGATCTAAATTGAACCTAGGAGGTGGACTATCTAAATTGAATGGAACAGGTGAAGGTGGACTATTTAAATTGAACCTAGGAGGTGGACTATTTAAATTGAACCTAGGAGGTGGACCAGCTCGTATACCAGTACTTCTTCTTCCTCTTCTTCTGCTAAATGGACCACTTGGACTCGAGCCTGGACTAAGGAATATAAGTTCATCTTGTTCATCTCCGTATAGTTCCTTAGATGGTGACGGTGCATCTGCACTATATTTAGGAGGAGTAGGTGGATTTACAGGTCCAAATTTACTTCTCCTTTTTCTTTTAACTTTCTTCTTTTTAACTTTCTTCTTTTTCTTACTAGAAGCTTTTTTGCACTGAGCTTTCAATATTTTCTCAGATTTATAAACTCTCTTTTTACCACGTTTGACGGTTAAGCGTATTTTTAATCGTTTACAAAGTTTCTTTAATTGTGAAGAAATTTTCTTTGTCTTTTTCTTTTTACCGAACTGACCCTTTGTCATCATTGCTAAAAGATTTTGTTTGTCTTTTAGACTTGGCCTTGGCCTTCTTCTTCTTCTTTGAAATTGTTTACTACTCTTCTTTGAGCCCACTGTTGTTGGTTTTTTAAGAATTTTTGCCGCTATACTTACTGGTTTTGGTTTTGGTTTTGGTGCTCCACATAATAATGGATTATCGGACCATTTAGGTAGAACAATATTAACATCTCTATTTGGTGCATTATTCAGTTCATATATTCTACATTTCTTTAATATATTATAAGTTTCTTGCGTTATACTTAAAAGAGCATCAGAATAATTATAATTAATTTGGCGATTCTTATTTTTTTGTCTTGTTCTATGAGTCAATGATAAACCTACTTGATCATTATAACCCAATGCCGCCAGATGATATCTAGTTGAACCCACACCTTGTGGATCAGTCTTCATAGGAAGATGTTCGCCATTGTTTTTCATTGATAAATGTATACGATTAGGTAAATTTGATTGATTAATATTCCATTGTAAAGGAGCTGGATTGCCATATTGATCAGGACGACCTTGACGGTTTACGTGAAATGTTAAGTACATATAATATTTTATAACATTACCATTGTAATCTGTGATAGGAAGTGTATTACCTGCATTGTCTTCCCTATATAAAATTACATAAAAACTAATATATAAACCTGTACCAATTCTTGAAAAAGTATCAGAACCATGTATTATTTGACTATAATCAGGATCAAAAACAATTCTAAAACCTGATACCATTCGGTTAGTACCATCATTCAAATTTTCTGGGACTTGTAAAAACTTTTTTGGGGTCTTATATATAGCACGACAAAGACCAGTTGGTCTATTATGTATGGCCATGCGATTCCAACCGAATGGATAATTAATATTATTATTGTTTTTTAATTGAGCTTCTGTTCGAACCCATTCTTTTGTTAAATGTACTGGTCCGTATCTCATACATATTTCATCAAAAGTATTTAACAGTCTATCAGCATTACCTATATTTTGAAATGGATTTTGAGCACGAGGATCATGTATCTTGTCCCACCAATATCGCATGAAATAATTATTATAGTTTATAATATCTTCATTAGTAGTAAGAGTAACTTGACGAGTCATAAATCCTGGTGGAGGCGGAGCTCCTTGTGCACCAAATCTTACCCTTCTTTTAAATCTTTTTTTAACTTTCTTTCTTTTTTTAACTTTCTTTCTTTTTGTTTTACTTTTTCTTTTTTTAACTTTCTTTCTTTTTGTTTTACTTTTTCTTTTTTTAGCACACTGTGCTTTTAGGACTTTAATGCTTTTATACACCCTCTTTTTACCTCTTTTGAGAGTTAAACGCACTCCTAACTTTTTACATAACCCTTTTAATACTTTTCCGGGTTTACTCATTAATAGTATACCAAGAAAATTATTTTAAATTAATTAATAAAATTGTTTATATTTCATCACTAGGGTGGATATTGTGGGGTATCATATAAGGTTGAACTTCCAAAACCTGGGTTTTCCTGAATACTATCTTAAAAAATTTGCTAAATTTTTTCCTTTAAGATGTTGTGCTTTAAAACACCCACGTACTTTTAAAGAATAATCTTTTACTTCTTTATTTTTTTCTACATATTCTTTTATTATATTTTTGATCTGAACTTTATGTCTGTCTGAAGTCATTGATTTTGTTCCAAATTTTCTTTTTTTATTTTTTCTTTTTTTCTTTTTTTTTGTTTTTTTCTTACCTTTACGAGTATTCATATAAATTAACCCTCCACCTAATCCAGTTAATCCTAAAGCTAAAGCTATTTTCTTGTAAGGAATATTTATGTCTTTAGATATTTTTTTAATTTCTGTTGGTTTCATAGTTTTAATATCTAACATGTTTGTATTATTATTTTGTCTTTTCAAGATTTTGTTTACTTCTTCTTCTGAATTAATAACTGTTCCAGACATTTTATTAGGGTTTAATTCATCTAATCTTCTCCTTAATCTGTCTGCATATTCTTGTTCTTCTTGCTCTTTTCTTAGAGATTCACGAAAATTTTCTTTTAATTCTTTTGTTAATAATTCAACTTTTTTTTTATGTTCATTCTTAATTTCAATCATTTTTTGTTGTATTTCTTTTGCATCTTTTAATGATTTTTTTGAGATTCTTGTTTCTTTTAATGATTTTTTTTGATTGAATTTTTTGTTTAATAATATTTTATAATTTTTTCTTAACTTATACCCGTCACCTTGTTTAATATAAAAATCCTTGATATCAATACTTATCCCTGATGCTCTTAATCTAACATTATAACCATCCAGTAATTTTTTTGAACATAATCTATCTATATCTCCACAATATATATTCTCAAGTTTTGATAAAATTATTCTTTGATTATTCTTTAATGATTTTCCAGGTTTACTCATTAATAGTATACCAAGAAAATTATTTTTTCTTTTTTCTCTTACGTCTCTTCTTTTTACCAAAAAGCATAACTTCGTGTTCTAAGTCGATATTTTCTTCATTTAAAACATTATCTACTGCTTCATCTTCCATCTTCATCATATTGTATAATTCGATTGAATCTTTTAATTGTTTATCCTCGATAGATTCTTTTAATTTTTCATTTTCGTCTTGTATTCTTTTTTGATTTTCATAACTATCACGAGATAAAAAATTTCCTGGATACAATTCTTTTGCTGTTTTTATACTCATATACTTATTTTTTTTGAAAAATTTTCTGTAATCAGGAACCATGTGAGATACAAATTGTATTTTATATGGTAACATTAATGCATCTTCGTAATATTCAGACATAGAATCTCTTTTTTTACTTTTTTCAAGATTTTCTAACGCTTTTGTATATATCTTAATGTGTTTATTAAAATCAATCGAAAAAGTTATTTCACCTCCAATAGGACGTGATTTTTTTAATATATCTTCATAATCACTTTCAATTTGAATTGCTACATCTTTTATATAATTTTGGTACTTAAATCTTTTGTCAAGAATTTTAAGTATTAAAGACGGAACATTTTCAGGCTGAATTTCATTATTTAAAATTTTTAAATATAGATTATTTAAATATGCTTTCATTCCTAAGGCTGTTCCAGCAACTCCTAAACCAGCTCCAATAGATGCAGGAATAGCATATTTTTTTAAGGTTTTAAAAGTGGTATTTTTTCCGAATTTTCTTTTTCTTTTTTTAACTTTCTTCTTTTTATTAGAACACTGTCGTTTAAGAACAGCAACGCTTTTGTACACTCTCTTTTGACCGCGCTTGACAGTTAAACGCACTCCTAATTTTTTGCACAACGCTTTTAATACTTTTCCAGGTTTACTCATTAATAGTATAGCAAGAAAATTATTTTATGTAATATTCACTAGGAGTTATCACGAAATTATTTTATTGTATAATAATAAATGGGATTTAAAATAAAAGCATTACCTTGTGGACATTGTTCTAAATTTGAAAAAGCAATTTTGATAGTTTCAAATATTATATATTTAATAGCTTCTATAAGAATAAAAGATGAGTTAGGGAAAATTTTACTGTTTTCTATATTTATAATTTCTTCTGTTTATCATTCGTATGCTTGTTGTATTGAAAAACAAGATAATACTGTTTTACAATTACAAACCTTAGATTGGATTGTAGCAGCTAGTGTAATGTTTTATTTCTTTGTTAATAGCAAATTAAATAAAGAATTATTAATGTTGATAATACCTACTTTAACTGTACATGCTATAACTTTCTTTACAGATGAACATTATCCTATTTTACATACAATGTGGCATATAGGTGGAGGTTTGGTAGCTTTAAAAATTATTGGAAAAAATTCCATACTGAAAAAACAAGAATAACCGCAGCTATTGTTTTTTTAAAAACTTCAAAATTTTCAAAAGATATTCCTAAAACTGAAAACTCTAGCCATTTTTCATTCAACACTAAGTATAGAGAAATCCATTCTATAGATGCTGAATTTTCCTCTTGTAAATTAATCATAATCATGTTTATGTCTTCGAATTTTTTTTGTATTTGTTCATATGTATATCTTGAAAAATGTTTGAATAAAAATCTAGGACCTTTAATGTACGACAAAAGAGATTTTTTGGAATTTGAAAAATTATAAATATTAAATAAAAAAATAAAATGATTTATTGAGTAAATTAACAAAGTTTCCCACGGAGCTCTGTAAGAAATTTCGTTTCTTATTAAATATGTTAGTGTACTCCATGATAATGCGAACATGATCGTAGAGAAACTAAATAATGAAGAAAAAAGTTCGATAGATTGTTCCATAGTGTATCTGATTTTAGTAAGACTTTCTGAAATTTTAAAAATGTTAAGATTTCCTTCTTCAAATAATTGATCAGTAGTTACTTCTTCAGAATAATGTTTTAATTCTTGAGTATGGTCACAAAGAACTGAACTAAAAACAAATGTGTGTACAAAAATAATCATTTTTCCGTAAAACCAAATTAAAGGAAGAGTGACGTACATAAAAATTTTACAAAAAATAGATTGATTACTGAAATTATTCATTTCAATGTTATCTTCGAGTATAAAAAGTCCTATACAATTATAAATAACACTTACAGTAGACAGTCCAAGTATCCAATAGCTTATTTTATCACTTTTAACATATTTTTCATAATGTATATTTGTGAAATAATTAACTAATAGTATATATTGTATAAAAATACTTATTTGAAAAAAAAGACTGGGTAAACCTTTAATATCAAAATGAATGATATTATATATAGGTTGTATTGTAAATAAACCTGTTATCAATAAACTATACCACCATTGGCTGAAAAAATTTGTTATTATTTGTAAATTACTTTTTGTGGGTTCTTCCAACTCTTCCACGTTAATAACAATTTCACCACTGTTATTTCTATAATGTTTTAATTTGGGAGAAAGATTTCTATTCTTTTTATGGGTGTATAAACCCCTAGTGATAGTTCTAGGTTGAGAAATTCTATTTAAGACTGGTTCTTTTATTCTATTTCTTTCAATATTAAAACTTAAACCTCTTTTTATTTTTTTCCTTACTTGTATTCCTGTGTTTTTTTGTTTTAATCCTAAGAAAATGAGGATTTTATTAAAACAATTCATTAATATATTCTTATAATTTATTTTCTTGTATAATACGTAGATAAGATGGACATAGGGGAAAAGATAATTTGCTTTATAAGTATTATACTTATTGTATTCTCGATAATTAAATTATTCGAATTAGATGAGAGTACACAAAAAATACAAGTAAAAATAGATACTTTTATTACAGTACAAAAAAGAAAAAATGAAAATCCAGAAGTAGCAAAACAAATAGCAATTCGATTAAATATAGTAAGAGAAAAGGGGGATAAAATAGTAAACTATTGCTATAAGAATAGTCTTCCTAATAAGGCAGTAGCTAATAGATTATACAAAAGGTGGAATAAAATAACAAGTAAAAAAAATGGAATAAGAGAGACTGCTACAGGTGAGAAAAGTGCTGCTTATGTTTTAAATAAAGGGGATCAGTTAAGAATGTGTGTAAGAAAAAGAAATGACCCAACAAAATTAGAAGATTCTAATACTATGGTTTTTGTACTTCTTCATGAACTTGCACATTTAATGTGTGTAAAATATGGACATGGAAAAGAATTTCAAGACAATTTTGGTTATCTTACTAAGAAGGCGGTCGAACAAGGAGTGTATAGATATCAAAATTTCAGTGAAAATTCAAGTTCTTATTGTGGTACTAAGATTACTAACGATGCGTATTAAAGGATTTAAAATTGTATTTTGTTTTATTAAATGAACGTTAACAAAACAATGTATAATCAACCAAATGTTAACAAAACAATGTATAATCAACCAAATGTTAACAAAACAATGTATAATGAATTACTAAATGAAATAAAAAAATTAAGACAAGATCTTAACCTAGTAGAATTTCATAAAAGTAGAAAAAACATTCACTTAGGGATTAATTGTAATGGATGTGGAAGAAATCCTTTAACTGGAGTTCGTTATAAATGTTTAATGTGTCCTAATTTTAATTTATGCGAAATATGCGAAAGTAATTATAACAGTAGTGAAAGTAATGTTGTTCATGATACGAAACATTTTTTCGTTAAAATAAGAAATACAGACATTTATAATTTTGTGTGTAATAATCGATAAAAAAAATATTTGGTATAATAAATGAGTTCTCGTGATCCATCCGTGAATATAACATACGGAATAATGACAATTCTTTATTTAACAACAGTGGTTGTTTTAAATACTCTTAATATAAGACTTTACGTACAAGAAGTTTTGATTCCTTTACAACAAGGACCAGAAAAAAAAATACCTAAATTTACAGGAATAGAATTAATAGGGGAATCAAGTGTGATAGTATCACAAGGTGATTCATGGACAGACCCAGGAGCTGAAACAGATAAAGACTTAACCGTAATAGTCGATAAAACTGTTGATACTAGTAAATTAGGTAGAACGGTTATTCTATATACCGCAAAAGATACCACTAATAACATAACTTATAGTAGTGTATCAAGAGTTGTTGAAGTACAAGATAAAACTGCACCTGTGCTTACATTAAATGGGGTGGAAGAGGATGAAGTAATAAAAGGTGAAGAATGGACAGATCTAGGTGCAAAGTCAGATACAAATTCAGATGTAGTAACAACATATGAAAAACTAAATGATGATGGTAATCTAACATCTGCTAATAAGGTTGATAAAGACATTCCAGGGACATATATTGTTACATATTCCGATACAGATGCAGCAGGAAATGAAGGTAAGATAACAAGAACGGTTAAGGTAGTTGAATCAGTACAAGAATTTACAAATATAGAAAATTTTGGAAACGTACCAGAAACAACAAAGATAAATAAAGAAGCTGTAGCGATATCTGAAAGTGTGTTAATGGCTGTTACATTGCCTTTAGCTTTTGGTTATATTATAGGTTTTGATTGTAGTTGTCCTCCTAATGATGATCACGTAGGTAAAATTATATTTTGTTTGGGTGTGTTTATTCCTATGATATTTATTATAGTAAATGAAATAATTAGTTTACTGTTCCCAGATTTAGACATACTAAATCCTTTCTTACCTCCTGGTTCAAGTGATGAAGAAGGTAAAAAACATTTCTTTAATAAACAATACAGAAAGACTATTTGTTGGTGTATTGTAACTTTGACATTTATTATTCATTTCTTTTCAGTAGCTTTTGGACAACAATCAGGGGGAGGTTCTGTAGATATAATCTAAATACTTAAATAATTTTTACGATAATTCATGATTATTGTACAAAATATTTAAACTCTTTATTTTCTTCTTTTTTTCATTTTTCTTTTTCTTTTAACTACTTTTTTCTTAACTCTTTTTTTCTTAACTCTTTTTTTCTTAAGTTCTATTTGTTTTTTTATTTGGGCTTCACTTTTATAAAGTCTTTTATTGTTTCTTTTAAAAGTAATAGTGATACCGTGTTTTTTTGCCATATTTTTAATTTTTTGGGAAACACTTTTCTTAACTACTTTCTTAGATTTTTCTTTTGTAACTTGATTAAATATACTTCTTTTGTCTTTAATTGTCATTAAAGGTACTTTACCGATATTTTTGATATACATTTAATAATAACCAACATTTTTTTTCCATGTAATAAAAATATTTGTAATAAATAATGTATTATTCATTTTTCCATCCTTATGGACCTACTTCTTCAACAAAAGAAGTTCCTATATATTTAAAAAACATTAAACCAAAAGTTAGCAGTTTCGGAAAACCTATCAAAAAGAAACGTAAAATTAAAAAGAAACGTAAAATTAAAAAGAAACGCAAAGTTAAAAGAAAAAAAAATTAATCACTATCTTCTTCCTCGACGAATAAACAAGTTTTTTTCATAGGAGGACCTATATCTATGCTTTTTTTTTCTCCGTATTTATGGTTCCAATATTCAAATTGTGGATGATAAGATATACCTACATCTCTATAAAAACATACATCTTTCCAAAAAGCTTCTAATTTTGGATAAACACGTTTAAACCATTCGCGGTCTCTATCAAGATGTATAACATTAAGTGTTATTTCATCATTATCATTCATCCATGCAGGTCTGTATTCTATGAACACACCTTTGTCTAGATTACAAATCTCCATATTGAATAGTATTTGAGAAAGATAGTGATGTGGTATTTCTCCCATAACTATTTTTCTTCTTAAAGGACATTTTACTTCTATTACTATTCCGTCGTATGTAATATCATCAGGAGAACCTGCTAAGAAGGGAATAGTTGGATGTGGAAGTAAACCGAAACTTAAATTTTTTTTATTATACCGTTGACAATAATGAGCAATTGCTTCATCTTCATATTTCTGCCCGTGCCTAGTTGCCTCATTACTTAAAAATGGTCTTTTAATACCACATTTAGCAAAAAGAACTTCCTCTGCTGTTTGATATTTACTTCTTCCTAAAACTGTATCAATTAGACTAGCAGTAAGAACTTTTGTTCTTTGTTCGAACCATTCTGGAGATCTTTGTTCATATTGAGGTAAAGCCAATAATTTTTTAACTTGAGGGTGTATTTCTTCTTCATCCATATTTATCTAGTTTTCTTTTTTTTAAATAATACTTTCAAACCATGTTCTTAATTTTGGTATTTCGGTGTAAAAATTAGTAAAATCATCTATTTTAACTCTAATTCCTCTAACTTCATCTTCTAAATCTACTTGAAAATTAATAAAATTTGTATCTTTGTTGTCTGTAAAAAGTATTGAATGAGTGTCGGGAAGAGATTTATTAAGAAATAAAAAAAATTTATTCATAAACCTCAAAGACTCATCGTAACAATTTTTATAAAAATGCATTTCAGTAGAAGTTGATTTAACTTTTTGATTTAAAATTGAAATTCTTTTTTGTTTGATAAGTATATCTTTATCATACTTATCTCTTAAGAATTGTATTTTATCATCTTTTTTTTTTAACTTCTCTTCATACTCATGTCTGATGTCATCATACTGCTTTTTTAAATCGTTACACACTTGAAGGTATTCTCCTTCATTTTTTACACTAGTTTCCATTAATAAGTAACAAGAAAATAAGATCGTTAAATATACATGATTAATATGAATTATATATTTAGAATGAACGACTATTATGATATTTATAAAAAAGGAAAAAAATACAAACATTCTTATAATAATAAAACTGTATCCAATAATATAGAAAATAAAATAAAAAAATTAGGCATTCCTCCTGCTTATAAGAAAGTATGGTTATCTAAGGCGAGTAAAAATAAAGTTCAAGCTATTTCTTTTGATAATAAAAATAGAAAACAGTATAAATATCATCCATCTTTCATAGAAAAAGGAAAACGTTCAAAATACCGTCGTCTTAAAAAGTTTATAAAATCTCAATCTACTCTTAAAAAAAAAGTAAAGGAAGATACAAAACTTACTAATAGTAGTAAAGAGTGTGTGATAGCTAATATGTTTTTAATTATGATGAAAACAAATATAAGAGTAGGTAATAAAAAATACTGTCTTGAAAATGGAAGTTATGGGTTAACAACTATGCTTAAAAGACATCTTAATAAGGATTATATTTTTAATTTTAAAGGTAAAAGTAGTATTAAACACTCAATTCCAATAAGAGATAATCATTTAAAAAAATTTCTTAAATATTTAAAAAGAATATCTGGAAAAGAACTGTTCAAATATAAAGAAGAAAATGTTGTAAAAATTGTTACGTCAAATGACATGAATGAATATCTTCAGAATAAAACGGGTAAAGAATTTACTTGTAAAGACTTCAGAACTCTTGCATCAAACATGTATTTTATAAAATACATAAAAAATTTACCTATTCCTTTAAATAAAACTCAAACAAAAAAAAATATTACGATTTCTCTTAATAAAACTGCTGAAAAATTAGGACACAATAGGAGTACGTCAAAAAACTCTTACGTTTCACCTAAAGTTATTGATAAATATACAAAACATCCTAATGCTTTTTCTAGAACGAAAAACATTAAAAAATTTTTATACAAGATTTTATAGTTTTTTTTTGAATAATTTTGTAATTAAAACTATTTTATCACCTAAGAGTTGGTCTATTGGTTTCCCTGGAGTATTTTCTTCTATATACAATGAAGGAACAAATTCTAATTCATTTACAAAAATACTTTTAGGTCCTTCTAGACAACATGATACATCTATCCTGGTTAATAACCTAGGTAATTTAACACCATCAACCATAACATCTGGTAATTTTTTAAGAACTTTCCTAGAAAATGTTTTATATCTTTTTAAATTGTTTTCTTTGAAATTTCCTTTTTCAGCTTTTGGTCTATCAACTACAGTAGCAGTTGTTATGATAGTATACACGTACTTGTTTCCTACAAAGTACATTCTATATTCGGGATTTTCTTTGTCAAAACCTTCAATATATTCTTGAAATATGATACCAGGGTATTTTTTGAATGCGTTAGTAAGATATTTTTTAACTGATATTATATTATTAGGTGTAAATTTTTTAAAATCAGATGATTCTTGACCATAAACAGGTTTTGCAATAAATTTTTTCCATCCGTTATATTTAACCTTTTCAAAAAGTTTATCAACTACTTTTTTTAATCCTTCTTTTGAACTTGTCTCAGAAGATACACAAAATGTTGGAACTACGTTAATTTTTTCTTTTTCTAAGAATTTATAGTAAGAACATTTATTATTAATCATTTTCTGATATCTGTAATCTGGATAAACATTTCTACAATTTTTTAATGTTTTTTTAAAATTTTCAAAATTTATACGATCTGTGTGAAAACTTTCAAGAAGGTCATAAATAATAATAAAAACAAGGTCATTGGAATGAAATCTTCTAACACTTATTTCAGATGGTCTGATAAAATCTACTTTAACATTTTTGTATTTATACATAATATAATACCCTATAGCAATATCACCTGGTATAGACAGAACACCTTTTCTATTAACCATGTGTTTAAGTTTAACATCTTTACACCAAGGTCTTCTTCTCGAATAAACAACTAATTCTTGTTTTTTTCTTTCACTCCTAGGGTTTGTGATAACAATGCCTATATTAATCATTACTAATAGTACGTCATATTTTATTTGTTATCTAAAAGTAAAACAATAAAAATTAATAAATTGAAGAGTAAAAGTTTTATAAGTATGTTTTGATGATTTTTGATTAAGAATCCTTCCATTTAATTATAATTAATAAAAAAAACTTAGCTTAAAAAAATATAATCATAATTATTATGGAACCCAATAATAAAAAAATTATTGGAATTCAAAATTCATCAAACAATTGTTATTTAAATAGCGTTGTTCAATTACTTTGTAATATACCTGAATTGCAAAGTATAAATTACAATGATGATAAAGTTTATAAAAATTTTCTTGATACATATGAAGAAATGTATGATACTGGTAATAATATAATAGATAACGAAAGTATATTAGATATAACGTCTTTAAAAAAAAGCATAGTGTCTTGTCACAGTATATATAAGGGAGATCAACAACAAGACGTACATGAAATACTTAATATAATTCTTCACCATGTACATGCTGGTAATTCTAAAGGCATAAATTATAACATAAATAATAATGAAAAAACTATAATAGGATACCCAGTTAGAAAAATAATAATATATGCAGCTAAAAAATGGTATGAAGATCTTAATAAAGAAGGAGAATCAATAGTAACAAAATATTTACAAGGACAAATTAGGTCAAGACTGACTTGTCAAATATGTTGGAAAGAAAAGAATAATTTTGAAATATTTAGAGATCTCAGTTTACCTGTAAAAAATGGTTATGATTTATATGATTGTATTAAAAATTTTTGCAGTACTGAAAAGATGAATGGTGAAAATAAAATATTTTGTGAAAAGTGTAAAGCAAAAACACATCATTTAAAGAAAATAAGTCTTTGGAAAATACCAAAATATCTATTAATACATTTTAAAAAATTTAATTCAAACATGGAAAAAATTAACATTGATATTAAATTTCCATTAAATAAATTAAAAATATTAACAGATACGAGTGAAGAGAAAGAGACGTATTGTTTAAAAGGTATAATTTATCACCATGGTAATAGATGTTTTTTTGGTCATTATACATGTATGATAAATTATTACAATAGATGGTATCATATAAATGATGAAACCATAGAAAGAATAGATGAAAAAGATATACCTATAAAAGATGCTTACTTACTATTATACAAAGCTCTGTAAACTTTACTTTTAACTCCTTTTGGATAATCTTTCTTAATATTATCATCAATGACGTAACCTGTTTCAAGAAATTTAAATGTGTTTGGGTCAGCTCCTTTTAAATGTTTACCTTTATAAAATAGTTGTGTATCAGTTTTAGCCCATCCTGCTCTCAATTTTGTAAATTTTTCTGGTTCAACACCTTTTAATACCCTTCCGGTATAAAAAACTTTATCTGAAGTTACGTGATATCCTGGTCTTGTACCATATTGATAACTTCCAAATTTAAATTCTTCTTGTTTTGATACATTTCCTCCCATATTAAATAATATCAATATTTTTTTTAAACTAAATCGTATTCTTTATCTAAAGAATCTTCACTATCATAATATCTTTCAAAATTACTAGGTTTTAAAATAACTTTAGGTTTATTTTCTAACCTTTTATCAATACATGGAAAACATTCTAGTACTATATCAGTAAGACATATATTAAGTATGTCTAGTATGTATTCATAATACTCAAAAAATGTTTTATTATAACTATATTGCATTGTTATAATAAAATATTTTATTATCGTAAAAATATGTAAAAGAAAATTAAAGTATTTAGTAATGAACGTACCTAGAACTCCTTCACCTGGAGAAGAATGTTGTATATGTTTAGAAAGAATAGAAAAAGAAGATTCTCAAATATGGGGATGTGACAACTGTGGTAAAAGATATCACATGAATTGTATACAAGATTGGTTAAATACTAAAGATTCCAACAGTAAATGTCCAACATGTAGAGAAAATATAGAATGTATGAATATTACTATTAGAACTCCAATATTAAATAATATGGAAACTTCTAATAGTAATACAGAAGAAGAAGAAACGTTAGAAAGATTAACAATAACTAGAGAAAGTATGCGTTGTATAACTCAAACTGTTATGACAGGTTTAACTTGTCTTGGATTTACTTTCGTCCTTTATTTACTTAGCAGAGATCCTTAACGTTATAATATTTCATTAAAGATTTTTTACCATCTTCATGCCAATTTTCATGAGATTTGTGTAAAGTTGAACCTAATGTTCTGAAAGTTATTACTGGTTTAGTAAGTGTATAAGTTTTACAAATATTATAAAACAATTCGTCAGCTACTATTCTATGTCTATATCCTTTTTTTATATTAATATCATTATTAACAAAACAAGAATTATAAATTTTATTAACACCTTTTTTATTTATAATATAACAGAATGCTCCCCAATATTTTTTTTTCCATTTGACGTACTCTTTCTTTTCTTTTAAAAGCAATTTCATTTCATCAGGATTACTTTGCCCTAGTTGAATTATTTCCCAATCTCTAGGGCATTTCCTTATAATTTCATCTAAAGATTTACCTACTGCCTTTAATAATGAAAAACATACGTCATCTTCGCAAATTATTGTTATCTTATTTTTATTATAATAAGCTTTTTCAATACATTTCAGGTGTGAAGTAGTACATGCTAATTCATTGTTACTATGTGTGTTATAATATTCTTTTGGTATATTTAAATTGTAAACCCTTAAATTATTTCCATCTACAGCTGATATCCTAGTGTGTTTTGTTATTCCCATTTTTTTAAAATTTTTTTCTATCCAATTCTTTCTATCCTTAGAACGATCTAAATTTATCCAATATATAGGATAATGAACTAAAGAATCTTGAAAATTTTCTTTTTTTCTTTTACATAAAAATACCAATAATAGTAATATTAATATCAATAATATTGTCATTATTAGTATGAAACATTTTTAATTATTCATAATTAAATCATCAATAATCGTGTCAAATGTAGAACCAAACCCTGATGTTCTAAACTCTTCTACTGGAGGTAATGGAGGGGATTTATTATTAAAGAATAGTAAATAGGTTACTATACATCCAATTATCAATGCAAATATTAACGTGCATATTTTGAAACATATTAATTCACCATCATCTTTTTTTACTATATTAACGAATGGTTCTATTGTAGGTGAAGGAGTACCATAGGGAGTATCAGAAGGACTTAATGTTGGAAAATACATATCTTTTGTACCTATTCCAAGTAAATTATCAGGTGAAAAATCTTGTTCTGGCATTTCCGTTGGAGAAGGAGTTATTAAAGGTATATTAAAAATATCATCTCCGAATGAATTATCTTCAACTGCGCTAGGTGTTGGTGAACTTGGATTAGGAGTAAATATTGGATTTGTTGTTGTTGCTGGTTGAGGAAGATCTGGGTTTACGAATGATGCTACTGCGAAACCTGCTGCTGGAAAGTTCATTATTTCTTCAGTAAAATCTCTTGAAGTTTGCATTCTAATTATATATATAAAATATATTTTTTTAGAAAAATTTTATTAATAAACGTTAAAGAATGGATTCTTTAATTAATCTTTATAAAAATAGAATAACAGAATATGATAAAGAAATAGCTAAAACTAAAGATAAAGAAAAAAAGAAAAAGTTAAAAGTTAACAGACAAATTATCGTAGAACAGTATAATAAATTAAAAAAAAATACATATGAGTTAGTTTAAATATGTATTTTTTAATAATGTATTTCATTATATGAAATTGAAAAAAATGAATAGTATAATGAGTTTATCTGATCTAAAAGACCCATTAGAAGAAAGTAAAGAAAAATTTGTTAATCTTATAAAGAAAAGAAAAATAAAACTTGTAATTAATTCAAATGTTTTAGATCTCCGTTGTGACACTTATCGTAAGTATTTCGACGGGGTTAATATTTTTATTATTTTCATAGGTAGTCTTTTAACTGTTTTAGAAGCATGGAAAAGTATATTCAGAACATCAGAGAGTGAAAATTATTACACCCGTAAAGGTTTTGATATAAGTCCTATTATTCTTTCAACTTTTCTTACATTTCTAGCTGGTATACTCAAATTTTATAAGTATCAAGAAAAAATGGAAGCTATTAATAGATGTGTTGAAAAGAATGCTATAATTATAAGTGAATTAGAAGATTTAAAAGAGAAAGCAAAATTTTGTAAAAAACCTGAAGATTTACAACAACTTCATAAAAAATATGTCGATGATATTTATAAAAAGTATCAATTGTGCTTTCAAGAAATATATTCCAACATAAAATACAAATCTTTAGTTGAACAAATAAAAAAACTTCATGTGATTTCTATTCAACATAGTAAAACCCAATCCTATTTTGAAGCAAATAATAAAATTGCTCTACACGAATATAAAAAATTTTGTGAAGATATAGCAAAACAAAAAATAGATGATAAACAATATCTACCTCTAAATTGTTTATCTGAAATAACTAGACAAGAATCATTATGTGATAAAATAACAAGCTTTTTTGCTTTATTCAGTTGTTGTAAATGTTTTAAAAAGAATAATCATGATGATTCAGATACCAATTCAGATACTTCACATAATTCAAGAGAATCTATAACTAATTTTGAAATTCCTGAAATTAACAACAATAAAGAAAATAACGATGATGAAGAAAAAAGTAATGAAGCCGATGCACAAGTTTAATTTTTCTTAACTGCGTACACAGTTAACACTAAAAGTATTATTAGCCAACTTCTTACAGTGTTAGCATAAGTGAATTTTGTAAATCCTTCAACTAATCTATAATCGTCATTATATAATTTTTTTATAATCTCATTATATCTTGCGTTTTTATCGTAATTACATCCTGGTAAATGAATTATCAGAGGGTATGATTTATTTTTTATATGATATATTTTACCTCCTGATATTTCTATTTTATCGTATACTAAACTTGGTCTTAATGAATATTTTAAAAATTCTATTCCTATTTTAAAAGTAGTATTAGCATGTTTAGGTATAGGGACTAAATTAAGTATAAAATTACATTTTATATCATAATGAACTGTTATATCTTCATTTTTTTCTAAGAATTTTTTCCATCCTATTTGATCATCATCATAATCTGCTATAAATTTATAAGCTTTTGAAAGTACTCCAGCCTTCCCTAGAATACCTCCTCCATTAATATAATATCCAGGAACAACTTCTCCTGCACTAGATGGTGGTTTTTTTAAACCAATACTTTCTAAAATATAATTTTCAGACTCATCGCTAATATGTTCTACACCTATAATTAATTCACTATCGGTTTTATTATAAAGTTCAATAAAACTTTCAGGAGTATCTAAAATTAATGCGTCGTAAGCATCAGTAATACAAATTAATGTATCCGGGTTTAATTCAGAAAAATAATCACTCAACAACATACTTCTCCAAGACCATCCTCTCCATTTTTGACCTATCCCTAATATTTTATAATCATGTTTATTTTCTTTAACCGAATGTTCCCAATTTTCTAATGCCTGAATACAATCAGTAGCAACTGTCACTGTTTTCATTATTAAATAATATTATTTTTTTTTTCTTATTTTTAACACACTGTTTTCCACTTATTTATTGTATTTCTTAAAGAATTAGTTTGTATTATTTTATGGATCTGTTTTTTATAATTTATTTCTGTTTTACAATTCCATTCTCTTCTTATATCTTCTACCCATTCTTTGTATTTTTTTAATGTATAAATAGTTTCATTATCTTTAATAGTAAAAAAATTAGTATCAAATGGTTTTATTTTTGAAAGTGTTAAAACTCTACAACCATGAGAAATACCTATTAAAGTTTCCCAAATACCATTAGTGTTTGGTACTAATAAATAATAAGACATAGCTATTACATTATATACATTTTTTTTATCCATATTATTAATATCTCTAAAATTGTAAAGTTTCTTTAATTTTATTATTTCTTTACTGTCAATATTTCCTATCCAAATTAATTTTTTTTCTGGATATTCATTTTGTAAAAATTTAAAAATTCTTACCATAAGTTTTAATTCATCTAAATCACTTGTTATACAAACACAATCGTCTTTGTTCTTATGAAAATAATGTGATTTAACACCATATTCTATTGTTTCAGTGTAATCACTAAAATCTGATAAGTGACATTTAATCTCCCATTCAAATTCTTCATTGTTAAGAATTACTTTATTAAAAGACTTAAAACTTGCATGGTTAGGAAATGTTTTATCCGTTAAGAAAAGTATCGGGTTATGAATTTTAAGTTTATAAGTTTCAAAGTGATAGTAATTCCAAGATATAAAATCACTATATTCTCTGTAAACATTAAAATAATACCATGGTAAAAACATTAGGTTCTTTGAAATTTTAATACTTCCTTCACATGGACAATAAACTATAACTTCTCTTTCTTTTGACATTTCATGCACAAAATCTATAAGAAAATTTACTTCAGGTTTGTGATGAAATGTTTTATTTTCACACACACTTTTTTTCCATACTATTTTAAATATTTTTTCATCATCTGAATAAAAAGAATGTTTATTATTTGGATGGTAGAGTATAGCTAATTTTTCCATTCTTTTCTTTCCCATTTTAGGATGAATCCTTTGTCTAAAAAAAGGATGCATTCTTACTTCTTTTTTTGTTTTATTATAAACCTTTTCAAACCTATTAGGTTTACTCTGTTCTAATCTTGTTGTCATTTGTAAAATTTCTTCAAAACCTTTTTTATTTCTAAGGAATTTTATTGTAATATTTTTAAGAATATTAGATACTTTTAATGGTATCCTGTCCAAAAATGGTTCTTTAAGATTTTGAACAATTTGTTTTTGTCTAACAACTGTGTTCTTACCATGAGTCAGTCCTACAACTATAAAAGGTCCATTAAGAACAGTTACTTCTGGTTCTCTTCCTCTAATGAAACTTACTGACTCAGCACTTGATACACTAGTATTAAACTTTCCTTCTTCCCAAAAGTCTTTTGTATAAGCCATACTAGCTTCAGACATTGTTCCTGGTCCTCCTTCAATACTTTCATCGTAAGCATAACATTCTACACTATTGAGTAGGTCATAACAAACTAATTCAGTAGAACCTATACATCTTTTATTTTGAAATATTAATGATTTTACCCTAGAAAGAACACTATAACTTTCATAATAGTCATCATCGTCCATATGTATAATGTACTTATGAGAAGCATATTGTGCACATAAATTTCTTTTTTTACCTATACTCAGTCTCTTTTTTGTTTTTATATAATAATATTTTATTCTTGGATCATCTACTACAAATGGTTTTAATCTTGTCTTCATAGGACTATCATCAACAATAATCCATTCTAAACGGTCTTTTGGATAATCTGTTCTTTTAAAATTTGAATACATTAGGTCCCAAAATTCACTACGGTTATAAGTAGGAGTTACTATAGAAACATAAGGTAATTCTTCGTCACTTTTTGTTTCTGGTAAAGGTAAACGACATACAATTTCTCCATTGTCGCCCCTAGTTTTTTGTATTTTTATTTCATCTAATAATAACTCATTGAGTTTAGAAGAGAAGTTATAATACAAATTTCTTGGTACGTCATTTTCTTTAAGTATATCAAAAAGTGATAAACATTTATTTATATATAATTTATTTGAGAATGTTCCATTGATGTAATCAAAGTTGGAGTAGTATATATCAAATGTTTTTTGAAATATTGTTTCAATAGGATTTTCAAAAGTAGATATTTTTAGAAGTTCAATTGCTTGTGAACGAGTTATGGTATAGTTTTGTAAATTATAATAAGGTTTTATAGTGTCTACAGGTAAAAGGTTCCATTTTTGGTTACACTCAATATTTTGTTTATCTAATAAACAAATTCCATCAGGTAAATCAGTAGGTTCTTCTCTCAATGAAAACCCTGGTTCTACTATTATATTTATAGTTTCTTCTTCTTTACTAATAATCTTTTTCCATATTTTTTGATGGGTTAGTAATTTAACAATTTGAACTTTATCGTTAAATTTGAACAATTCTTGAATATTTTTTGTTTTATAATCAGAAATATTAACTAGATAATCAGCTACTTCATAAATTGTATTCATATATAAAAATATATATTTATTTTTAAATAGTATGAAATGTTTTATTTGTAAAGATGAACATCATTTTAAAGAATGTAAACTTTATAAAAGTAAACTTTGTAGAAGATTTTTACAAGGCAATTGTACAAGAGAACATTGTTTTTATGCTCATGGTAAGAATGAATTAAAGAATAAGAATGAGTTAAAAAATAATAAAATAAAAAAGGTAAACACCAAAGATGATTCCTTAAAAGATTGTTCTGTTTGTGGGGGAAAGCATTATTCTAATAAATGTGTTTATTTGGAATTTTTATGAAAAAAATTTATTTTGTATTATTAATGAATTATAAGGACACTTTCATTAATTTTGAAACTATGCAAAAAAGTATAGAAGATACTTTAAATCCTCCGCCAGATATAGCTTCTCTTATTTTTAAAAATTTAAAAAATGGATTATCTGAAAGAGGGATTGAACCAAAAGATATAAGAGGAATGAATGAAATTGAAGCAAAAATTTTTATTCGAGACAGAATATATCAAGCTGGTTTAAAACAAAGTATTGATGAAGGAAAAGAAGAAGACCCAAATAATCCAATTGATTATGAAATCCTAGGAGTTCCCACACCTACCTCCACTCCTTCTACAAACATAGAAAATTTTACAAACATAGAAAATTTTACAAACATTCCTTTGAAACAACAGTTTAGTTTTACTAAACTTAAAAGAAATATTGAAAATTTTGGAGATATTTATGATAGACGTATTAATGAATACGATAATTGCGTAGGTGTTGGTGAAGTCATAGAAAAAATAAGAAAAGGAGATGACCCTTCTTGGAAAAGTAGTCCAGTCGTAGCACAAGTAGATTGTGAACCAGTTTACGAATGGGACGGTAAATTTTATAAAGACCAAGCATCAGCTGAAGCAGGTAGTACTGCGGAAGAAATAATGAAACCTGCTCAAGATGGAACTGCAACAGATGGTAAAGCTACATCCGCAACTAGTACAGAAGAACCAGGGTCTTATGTGCACAAAACAGGAAAATTTCTAATGAGTAGTGTATATAGTACAAGTAGTTGGTCAACTCCAAGTTTGGACGGAACGTATGGATGGTTGGCAAGGAGCGACAGAAGAAATTCACCAGGATGGATGAGAATGGAAACCGTTAGTGGTAATATAGAAATGATTAAAGGTGTTGTTACTAAGGGGAGAGATGCAAACCATAGTACAACAAAATTTAAAGTCTATGTTAGTCGTAATGGTGCTTCATGGAAGCAGATGAAAGATAGTAGTGGTAACGAAGAATTCACAGGAGGTGTAGCACAAAAAACAAATTATTTTAAAGATGGTCCTGTAGAAGCAAAGTATATAAAATTTTATCCTACTGCAGGGGGCTCATGGCGTTCTTTAAATGCAGGATACGTCGAAGACCTTTCTGGAGCTGTTAATTGTACAGGTGGAAGTGGATTGCTAAAAACGGTAGTGGACGATGAACCTTATTTTCGTTTCACGTTTAATGAAGCGAAAACGAATACTCACGGTATAATGAGTGAAGGTACATCAAACTCTACAAAGAAGTGCCCTAGTAATGGAGAATTTATGATAGCAAAGAAAACACCTTTTGGGATAGCTTTGAACACAGATTTTGCTGAGGATAAGATAAAACTTGTTGACGGTACTGAAGTTAAAGGAATAAAAGAAGTAATGGGAACGAAAACACTTCCTGGTTGTGGAGCTGACCCTACAAGTAAAGGATGGGGTTCTTCAGAATCATTTGCTTCTTCTAAAACATGGAGCGCATGTAAAAAACCTACTGATAACGGTCTATTAGGTACTGAAGAACCATTTCATACCGAGGATCGTGGGTTTAGGTACATGTATCGCCATTGGTCAGGAAGCAACAATAATGGGTATAATAAAATGGCTGACGATTATAATACTTATAAAGATAATACTCAAAGCTCTAACGCTACTAACGGAAGTACTTATCTTGTACCTTCGACAGATATTAAAATTGTTGATTATGAAAATGTTAATGTTATAAGACAAGCTTGTAATAGAGGTGTTAAAGGAACAGTTCCTACTCCAGGAGATACAGTTTGGGAATCTACTACTCCTTATGTAGACGGGATGGAAGTAACTTCAGGAGCATCAGGTTATATGGGACGAATAAGAAATTTATCAGGAGGTGTTGAAGGATGGATAGACAAGTTAAAAAAATATAAATGGTCTAATGATTTCAATGAAGAAATAGAAGAATATACTGCTGGTGATGTAACAGTGCGTGACTATGAAGTAGAAGAAAAGGAAGGTACTAATGCAAATAGTGATAGTAATAGTGCTAACGCTAATTGGAGAGGTTCTAAGGCAAAGATTGGTAGTACTACAGGATATCATAGTCCAGGTTCAAAATGGTCTACAAGTACATCTGATAGTACTATGACAGCTAGATATAAGGATACCAATTTATTTATACCAATTGGTATAAAAATACAACCTTACCCAGGAGATGATCCACATTGGAAAAATTATATGCCTACAGTAGTTAGATTTAGATTTTGGCACAAAGGAGCAAAAGATCCTGAATGGGGTCCAAATATTGTATTAGGGCCTTTCAAAGATAAGGATGAAGTAAAAACTATTTTAATACCTCACGAAATTAGAAAAAAATTTATAACAAAGAATACCAATGAACCTGATTGTGATCATTTTTATGTTTACACTAGAAGTGGGTATAATATCCAACATGTAGCTTTTCGTATTAACTTCTTAGTAGGTCAAATAGGTACTGGGAAAAAGTGTGTTGAAAAATCTTGGACTGCTACTTCTCCTCATAGACCGATAGATTGTACAACAACGACATCATCTACAAAAACATCCCGTAGCCCAAGTGATAATTCAGGTTGGAATTCATATAGTAATTGTTGGGTTAGTGGAAAGGGTTGTGGTGACTATGAATCAGACTCATATTATTGGGAATCAAGGCAAGTAACTACTACTACTTGGAAAGACAAAACTGTTAACGCACCTTCGTATGGAGGAAAAAATGATTGTGTAGGAGAGTCTAACATTGATCTGTCATCAACGACTGTGACCGAGGAACAAAATGTCACACCTTGTGGTAATAATAAATGTGATGGTTCATCTTGTTCTCATTGTCCAGGTAGACCAACTTGTTATTCAGGCGATACAGCAACTTGGAAATGTAATCCAGGAGGATCAACTGGATGGACATGGGATAGAATTCTTGGTAGTTAATTTAAAATAATTTATTTCATTGGAAAATTATTGAAAAAAAATTTATTTTGTATTATCAATGAACGTGTTAGCAAATTTTACCAATAACATAATTAAGGATTCTGATGCACCCTCATCTGAGGAGCCTGCTATTAAAATGGGACAAAAAGAACCAAACATTGAGGATACGCAAGAAATATTAGAAGACCCTCAAATAGCTGGTATATTCAATGATTTAAGGTCTGAATTCCCTACACCTACGGATATTCCTGCTCCTACCCCTAGTGTGACAATAGAAGGATTTGAAGATATTCCTTTATCTACTGCTGTAAGAGTTAATAAACATTTAAAACAACAATTTATTAAAAATTTTAAATTTTAAAATGTATTTTATTAGAAAATTATTTGAAAAAATAATATTGTAATAAAATAAGTATGGGTAATGCAATTGATAAAATTATAAACAAAGGTCCTCCCTTTGCTCCAAAGTGTGTACCTGAGTGTACACCTGGACCAAATGATTTAAGAGGTAACATTTGTTATAAAGGAGAATGTGTACCTTTATGTCCTATTGATTCGACTGCATTAGAAGACGGTAAATGTTTATGTAATGAAGACAATTATGTTTGGCAAGACGACAATTCAAAAATGAGTAACGACCCATCTGGTGGAGATGGTTGGGGTTATTGTAAAGATGAAGATGAAGAAATCATAGAAGATGAAGATGAAGATAAAGATGCAAAAATTTCAAAAGAATTAGAAAAAGAACTTGAAAAAAATCCTGATATGTCAGAAGAAGAAAAAGTAGGGTTAAAAAAAAGCATAGAAAAAAAATTTGAAAAGGAAAAGAAAGAAAAGAAAAAACAAGAGAAAAAATTAAAAATAAGATTTAACCCTACAAGTCTATTCGTAGATAGGACACCTAAAGAACTTGATGAAAGAGTGAAAACTATAGTGAAAGCAAAATTAAAAGAAAATCCTAAAATGACTGATGAAGAATTAGCAGAATTAATAAGTCAAACTACTATTGACGTAATAGAAGAATTAGCAGTAGAATGTGAAGAAGAATACAAGTTAACAAAAACAATTTTAAGTCCTAAATATGGTAATGGTAAATGGCCTACAAAAGAAGAATTAGAAGTATTAATAGATACTAAAAATTTTCCATGGTTAAAAAGTCAAATTAGTCAATGGCCTGAAGAATTAAGTATAACAAGTTGTCAAATTTTATCAGCTGTTAAAGATAAAATTACACTAAACAATCGTTGTATTTATTCAGACGATTATCCAAATATAATAGAAGAATGTAATGTTGAATGTGGGTTAGGAACTGAAATTAGAGAGAAAAAAATTATTAGACAATCAAATACTGATTTTCCATCTTTACAACCATGTAGTAGTGATATTCCTAAAAAAGAATTTGAATGTGATTCAGGTTTAATTTGTAAAGAAGACTGTAAATTAGAAATTAATATGACAAGTTTTGGAGAAGCTAGATGTAGTAAACCTTGTGATTCAGGTGATGGTCCTGGTGAAAAAACTTATAAAATTAAATACGTCAAAGCTTCTCAAGGAGAATATGAAGATATGGGTTCTTGTGATCTCGATGAAGAAGGGAAAGAGGAAGGACAAGAATATGATGTTACAGTTGAATGTAACAAAGAAAAATGCCCCGATTGTGAAGTCAAGAGTAAAGGACCTTTTAAAGACAACCTAGTTGATTATACAGGAAGTATTAATATAAACAATATTAATAAAACTTTTACAAAATGTCTTTTACCTAAAGAAGATGGAGGTTTTGAAGATATTGACTGTGGTGGTGGTGAAGGAGGACATAATTATACTAAAGGAGCTAGGGCAAAATACAATATGACTTATACTATTACTAATGATGATTACAGTGTTCAAAATTGTACAAAAGGAGAAGATGTTATAGAGGAAGGTTGTCCTGTAAATGCATTTGATCCTGATCTTAATCCAATAGTAGGAGAGAATGGTAAAATTATTAAGGGAGGTGGAGAAGAATGTGGTAATGAATGTATCCTTAGCGATGATTACCCCCAACTAGTAATGGTTGAAGGAAAGGAATGTACTAAAGATTGTGGGGGAGGTTTACAAAGAATGAGAAAAGTTGTTAAGTCAAAAAGTGATGCACCTTATTGTCCTTGCAAGAATGACCCTAGTAAATGTCCTTATGAAGAAATTCCATGTAATACACAAGCTTGTATAGCTCCTTGTGTTTATAGGGATGGTGAAAATACTCAACATGTACAGATTAATGACAGGTGTCCAGGAATTAACGGACCTAATAAAGACATAACATGGGATACTGGGAAAATTAATGCAGCAGGAGGTGAAGGAATGTGGTTTGATTCTATTGCTAATAAACATTACGAAAGAAGTCATTTTGTACAAAAAATGAGAGTACCTACACTAAAACCACCAATAGGAAAAGGGTTATGTTATCAAGGAGACAAGGCTGATAAAACTTTACAATGTTCTATAGAAGGAACAGAAAAACCAATAGATGCAGTATGGGGACCTTGGACATTTTCTAACAATTATCAAGGTTTAGGTATGACTATTAAAACAATTACAGATAAACACAGTGAATGGACTTTTCCAAAAATTAATACAGTTAAAGTAGGAGCTACACCAGTAGGTCTACAAGTACCTGGTAGTCGTACAGTTAATTGGCCATCTTCTGGTGGTATCGATAAAGTTGTTGAACTAGTTAAAAAAATGGGACATACTTTAGGAAAAACAGTTCATTATGTTCAGAAAGCTGGTGATGTAATTTACATGTATAAAAAAGGTAATGCAAGTGGTACAACCGGTCCTGACACGTGGGAATTTCAAAAAGGAGTAGAACAAAATCCTAATGTTGGTAAAAAAGGAGAACATTGTATATCCTCAGAAGGAATAGCAGAATTAGATACAGATGAAGAAGAATTACTTCCTGGTAAAGTGTATACGAGGGAAGTTATAACCGGTTCTGATCATGGTGGAAAGCCATACTCACAAGTAGATGGAGGAAATAATATAAGAGTAGATCCTTATATGAGAAATGATGGTATAAATACAAAAACATCAGGAACTCCGGCAAAAAATATGACAGAAGCTGAGTGTCAAGAATATTCTACATCCGTGGGACATGGGGCTATTGGTGTGGGAACTGATACTTCTGGGTGTTATATTGTACCAGAATACGATTCTAACCCAACCAAAGTTTATTATAATGCAACTAGCGGTGTTGGAACATGTAGTAATCAAAGAATATGTATAGAAAAAGGACCTGGAGGAGAAGGGTATACTAAATATTGTCCAATAGATACTTTACTAAATCCAGAGTCGTCAATAGATGGTATAGATATAACAGGTAGTTTAGGCAACCAAGAATTATGTTATGATCCAGATATTTCAGGAAGTAGAGGAAAATACACCATACAAGAGTTGGAAGAAGAAGCTAGAAGAAAGTTTGTAAGAGATGAACAATTACCTGAATATACAGGAGAGAGGAAGAATGAGTATAGAATTTTAGGACCAGGAGGTAGAAAAATCTACCGTTCTAAAGAAAGGACAGAAGCTTTGGATTATACTACTGGAGTCCCTTATACTAAATATGGAGGTTTAACTGCTGGATTATGGCATGAAAAGAAAGAAAATTTTGGAGATGTTAGTTGGATGAATTTGATTAAAAATTGAATAAATTAGGAAATTTATTTAATTACAATATTAAAAATAATATTGTAATTAAATAAGTATGTATAATAGTCTAACTAGAGATATAGAACATTTTGGAGATATTTATGATAGACGTATTAATGAATATGATAATTGCGAAGGTGTTGGTGAAGTCATAAAAAAAATAAGAAAAGGTACAGATGAAGGTACAAAAAATTATGGTAATTGGCAATCAAATGATAAAGTAAAACAAGTACCTTGTGTACCAATTTACAAATGGGACGGTAAATTTTATAAAGACGAAGAATCAGCTAAAGCAGGTAGTGATGCGGAAGAAATAATGAGACCTGCTCAAGGTGGAACTGCATCAGATGGAAAAGCTACACATGTCAGTGATGAAAAAGAACCAGGGGATCATACGCACAAAACAGGAAAATTTCTAATGAGTAGTGTATATAGTACTGGTGCTTGGTCAACTCCAAGTTTGGACGGAACGTATGGATGGTTGGCAAGGAGCGACAGAAAAACTTCGCCAGGATGGATGAGAATGGAAACCGTTAGTGGTGATATAGAAATGATTAAAGGTGTTGTTACCGCGGGTCGTGATAAGAATCATCATACAGATAAATTTAAAGTTTTTGTTAGTCGTAACGGTGATTCATGGAAACAGATGAAAGATATGAATAACAATGAAGAATTCACAGCAGGTGTAGCAGAAAAAACAAATTATTTTAATGAACCTGTACAAGCAAAGTATATAAAATTTGTTGTTACTGCTGGAGCATCATGGCGTTCTTTAAAGGCTGGATACGTCAAAGATAAAAGTGGTACTGTTAATTGCACAGGTGGAAGTGGAATGTTTAATGGTACTCCTTGGTTTCGCTTTACTTTTGATGAAGCGAAAACAAAGTCAATGAGTACATATAGTGAAGGTACAGCAGATAGTAATAAGTTATGTCCTACTAATGGTAATGTAATGGTAAGACAAAAAGGTAATATTACAATTGGTGATAATAATATCCCAGTTGGTAATTTAAAAATTATACAGGGTGGTATCGTTAAAGGATTGAAAGGTGTAATGGGTAATAAAACACTTAGAGGATGTGGTTCGGACCCGAGTAGCGTAGGATGGCGTTCCTCTGCTAGCGGAGCTAGTTTTTCATGGAGCGCATGTGTAAAACCTGACAGTAATGGACTTAGAAGTTCCTTACCAACTGAAGCTGATGCATTCAGTACTAGTGATGGAGGATATCGATACATGTTTCGTCACTGGAGTGGAAGTAATAATAATTCAATTTATGATACAGGTGATGGTTATAATAAATTGTCAGATAGTACTACTTCATATAAAGACAACACACAAAATAGTAATGCTAATAATGGAAGTACTTATACAAAAATAGCTACTAAATTTAAGGTACAAAACTACAATGATGTTAATATAATAAGACAACCTTGTAATAGAGGAACCAAAGGGGTTCTACCAACTTTAGGAACTGGTTGGATTAGTAATGTATGTTCATGTAAAGGAGGAGAGAGCGATGGATACTCTGGTCATATTTACAACATATCAGGAGGAACTGAAGGATGGATAGACCAGGTAAAAAAATATACTTGGGCTAATTTTTTTCATAATAAATTACAAAATTTAGTAACCGCAAAACTAACATCAGGGTCATTCCTAACAGCGGTTAATAATTTTAAAGTAGTAAAAAAAGAAGGTACTAATGGTAATGTTAAAGGTACTGATTCACATACATGGTCTGATGGTTCTAAAAAACATGGTGGTCACATAGACGGAAATAAAGCTTATCATAGTACAGGTTATGATGCTACTGCTATTAACTGGAGTCAGTCTTTAGATAATCCTAAATCTGTGGCTAAGTATAAACAAGATACTAATTTTACACCAATTGGGATTGAGATACAACCAAGAAGCGGATATAAAGATACACAAGCTCCTACTGAAATAAAACTAGTTTGGGGTGCTGAAACAGGTTCAAATAAAAAAGAACAAATAGTAACTTTAGATGATTTTTCAAGTAATTCTACTGTTAAAACAATATTGATTGACCCTAACAAAAGGTCATCAACTAAAATATTCAATGTTTACTCTAGACACGGAAAAAACAGTGCATCAGTCTCTTTCCGTATTAACTATTTAATAGGAGAATCTGGAGGTAAAAGTATAGATAAAGGAACTAGTAATTGCTCGAATGGTAATATTAGCCCAGTTGATTGTAAATTAGGTAGTGGACATACAGAGGTAAATACAGCAGCTGCATTAAATGAATCTAATTGTAAATTATTCCCAACAAATATTGGTGGCCATTCTGAAGATGAAGGTGGGGTTACGTGTAATGTTAATCATAACAGTAGTCAAAGTACAAGTTATGGTAATACAGCTTATGATACCCAGTCAGAACTTACATCTTCAGGTACACGAAAGTATACGGAAACAAGTAAGGCTAATTCTAGGGGATCATGTCATAATCCTCCATGGTCATACACAAACACACTGGATTGTCCTTGGAAAGGTAACATAAGAATTCATAGAGATTGTTCAAATAGAGATTCATTATCTAAAAATCACTATACAGGTGTAAATGCTTTTGATAGTTGTTTAGCAAAATGTAAAGGTAAAAGTGGATTAAAATATGTAAGTTACTATGAATGGTCTGGAGATTGTTTCTGTTTAAAAAAGTCAGGGTGCTCTTTACAAAAAAGAGGTTCATCTGGTAAAAAAACTGCTATATTATGGTCTAAATGATAAATTATTAAATCATAATTAGAATACTTATTTCATTACAAAAATATTTTTAAAAATAATCTTGTAATTAAATAAGTATGTATAATAGTCTAAATAGAGATATTGAACATTTTGGAGATATTTATGATAGACGTATTAATGAATATGATAATTGCGAAGGTGTTGGTGAAGTCATAGAAAAAATAAGAAATAATGACCCCTCTTGGAAATCAGAAGATATAGTAAAACAAGTACCTTGTATACCAATTTACAAATGGGACGGTAAATTTTATAAAGACGAAGTATCAGCTGAAGCAGGTAGTACTGCGGAAGAAATAATGAGTCCTTCTGATTCTGGAACTCTTGTGAGCGCTACTGATGAAAAACACCCAGGTGAGCATGTTAGAAAAAAAGGAAAATTTATAATGAGTAGTAAATGGGATAATAATTGGGCTTCCAAGATAGCATTAAATAGTAACGGTAAAGGATGGCTATCTAGAAAAGACAGGCGTAATACAGACGATAATTGGTTACAAATGGAAACTGTCAGTGGTGATATAGAAATGATTAAAGGAGTAGTAACAAAAGGTAGACATGATGGGTATAAGTATTATGTAAAAAAATTTAAAGTTTTCGTTAGTCGTAACGGTGATTCATGGAAACAGATGAAAGATATGAATAATAACGAAGAATTCACAGGTAATAGTGATAGTAATTATAAGGAAGAGAAAAAAAATTATTTCAATGAAGTAGTGGAAGCAAAATACATTAGAGTTTATCCTACTGAACATAACAGTTATCCAGCTTTGAGATTGGGGTACATCAAAGACCTTTCTGGTACTGTTAATTGTACAGGTGGAAGTGGAATGTTTAATGATACTCCTTGGTTTCGATTTACTTTTGATGAAGAGAATACAAAGTCAAAGAGTACATATAGTGAAGGGACATCAGATAGTAATAAGTCATGTCCTACTAATGGTAAGGTAATGGTAAGACAAAAAGGTAATATCACAATTGGTGATAATAATATCCCAGTTGGTGATTTAAAAATTATAGAGGGTGGTATCGTTGAAGGATTGAAAGGTGTAATGGGTAATAAAACACTTAGAGCATGTGGAGCGGACCCCAGCAGTGAAGGATGGTATTCATCTTCTTCAGGAGGTAGTCAAAAAACATGGAGTTCATGTGTAAAACCTAGCTCAGGTTTAGCTTCAAGTAATCTTGCTTATCATACTAATGATGGAGGGTATCGATACATGTATCGTCATTGGAGTGGAAGTAATAATAATTCAATTTATGATACAGGTGATGGTTATAATAAATGGTCAGATAGTGATCCTCCTTATAAAGACAACACACAAAATAGTAATGCTAATAATGGAAGTACTTATAGTGTACCTTCTACTGATTTTGAACTTAAAGACTATGATAAAGTTAATATAGTAAGACAACCTTGTAATAGAGGGACAAAAGGGGTTCTACCAACCTTAGGAACTGGATGGACCAGTGATATATGTTCTTGTGAAGGACAAGCTAGTACAGGTTACAGTGGTACTATTTATAATATAACGGGAGGAACTGAAGGATGGATAGACCAGGTAAAAAAATATACTTGGGCTAATTTTTTTAATAATGAATTACAAAATTTAGTAACCGCAAAATATAGTTCAGGGTCATTCCAATTAGCGGTTAATGAGTATAAAGTAGTAGAAAAAGAAGGTGTTACTAATTCAGATAATTATGCGAGATGGAGCACTACATATGGTGATGCTAAATCAGCAATCGATGGTGATACTGCATGGCATTGTTCAAGTAATTCTAGTGCTAAATGGAACACTAGTTTAGATTTCGATAGATCTATAGCGATGTATGATCAAGGTACAGAATTTATTCCAATTGGTGTAAAAATACAACCTAGGAACAGTTCCACTGCATGGGACACACAATCTCCTACTGAAATAAGATTAGTTTGGGGGGGTACAGGTTCAACAGAAAAATTTCAAAAAGTTACTTTAGATACATTTGCAACAAAAGATACTATAAAAACAATTTTAATTAATCCTAATAAAAGGACTAAAACTAAAAAATTACATGTTTACTCTAGACATGGAAGAAACGCTCGATGGGTTTCTTTCCGTATTAACTATTTAATAGGAGAAATAAATGGAGGTAAAAGTATTGATAAAGGAACTATTGATTGTAAAAATAATGAAAAAAGACCGGTTGATTGTACTATTTCTGGTTGGACAAATACTTCTATAGATTCTGAATGTCCAGGCTCTGGTACTTGGGACTCTTCTGCGTGTGGTTCTGGTACTAAAGATTCACATTGGGCAAGAACTCGTACAGAACCTGAACATGGAGGAAAGAATAATTGTTCGACTACTTTAACAGAGACGCGACCAGTATCTTGTGATACAGGTAGATCATGTTGTCCTAAGGCAGGTGGTTATACAGCTTATTGTGACCATGGTTGTGATTGTGAAAGTGGTGTTTGTGCACATGGAAATAAATGTACCCATCCTACGGTGAGGAATCAAGATGGTGCATGGTGTTCTGTCCATTATCACTGTGCACATGGAAGATGTTATGTTGGTGGTAGTACGTGTAATTATAGTACTTATCAATACGCAGTAGATGGACCAAGGTAATGTGTATTAAAATAAATAAAAACATATTTATTATAAATATGTTTATAATTATTTTAATAATTTTAATTTTAAGTTTTTTTTTAAAAATAAAAACAAAAAATAAAAAAAATATAAAAGAAAAATTTATTAATGATAATCTTGATATTCAAGTAAAAGAAATAGGTAATGGTAAAAAAATAATTATGATAGATAATTTTTTAAAAGATCCAAAATATCACTTAGAGTATATAAAACAAAATTTAAAAAAAAAAGTTAGCCAGAAAAATAGAAATTATTATCCAGGAATAAGAATAAAAGCAAATCATAATTTTAACAGAGAAGTTCATAAATGCGTAGCAAATATTTCACATAAATATTATAATAAAAAATTTACACAATATAAAGTACCAGATCATTCTGAAGGGTATAGTATTGTGAATTTTTTAAATAAAGATTTAAAACCAGGATCTATTCTTCCTCACAGAGATTGTCAACGTTTAGGAGATTATAAAATGTCTGGTTTCGCTTGCGTAATATATTTTTGTAATACAACACGTGAATATAACGGTACAGCATTTTATGAAATGAAATGTCCAATTAACAAAAAAATATTCCAGACTGACAAAAAATATGAAAAAGAAAAAAAAATATTAGAAAATTATGATAAAAATGTAGAATATTGTATTGATAAAGAAGAACATTTATTTAAGAAAATATATGAAATTGATGCAAAAATTAATAGAATTATTATTTATCCTACTTCTTATTTTCATCAAGGTATTATAAATTCAGAATATTATAACGATGAAGATAATATTAAAGATGATAGATATACCTATACAGGGTTTATATTTTGCGAAAAGAATAAAATTGATAAAAATAATATAGAAGAACCAGATTAAACATTAAAAAAATAATCTTGTAATTAAATAAGTATGGGATTAGCTTTTGATAAAATGTTAAATAAACCTCCATTTGGTCCTAAATGTGACCCTGAATGTACTCCTAATCCTAGTAGAGGGGATATATGTTATAAAGGTAAATGTATGTATGATTGCCCAGAAGGAAGTTTCAAACACAAAGGTAAGTGTAAGTGTATGAATTTTTCCGCATACAAAAATCGTAATAAGAAAATAAAAGATAGTTGGGGACATTGTGTTATGGATAAAAGTAAACAACCTCCCCCACCTAAAATATTGACAGAAAAAGATATCAAAGATAAAGGGTTTGTTTTCCCAGAAGGGTATAATGAAAGTTATAAACAAAGAGTAATAATGTCTGTTACATACAATCCAACAATGTCCAAAGAAGATTTTGAAAAACAAGTTAAACAAGTTAAAGAATCTTCTGAAAAAGCTGTTATAGAAGGGTGTCCGGAAGATTATAAAGTTTTACAAACAATTGAAAGTTTGAATAATGGCCAGTGGCCAGAAACTCCTAATAATGTTCCATGGGTTCCTGATAAACCTTGGATTATGAAAAGTAATTTGATAGATTGTGAAAGTATTAAACAATTTAATAATATCATAAGAGAAAATAATGTACTACAGTATGGGGATATTTACGATACTGTAGTTGAAAAATGTAATAATAATTGTAAAAAGAAAGTCAAAAGGAGTATTAGTACAAAAGCTGATGAAAGATTTCCAACAGGTTTTAATTCAGAAAAAAATGAAAAAACAGTTGATTGTTTTGACGAATGTAACAGAGATTGTGGGTATGATATTGACACTAATTCTTTAGGAGAATGTAGTAAAAACTGTAACGATGGAAGTGGACCTGGTAAAAGAACAGCTAAAATATCTATTTACAAAAGTGCACTAGGTACTGGTTCATGTCCAATACCAAATGCTGAAGAAGGTAAAACTTATGATATCGAAATGGAATGTAATAATTATGATTGTCCACAATGTGAAGTTTTTATGAAAAAACCTTATTATGATGATTCTGAAGATTATAGAGGTTTCACTAAATTTGGTACAATTTATCAAAAATGTTTAAATGATGGAAAAGAAATAGATTGTGGCGGAACAGAAGGAGACATTAATTACAAAAAAGGAGCTAGGACTAAATACGCAATCGAATACAAAGAAAAAAGTAATTCTAAAGGAAAACTTTGCGTACCTGGACCACCAGTAATTGAAGAACCTTGTAAACCTTTTGCAGAAGACCCAGTAGGAAATAAAGTTACAAAAAGTGATATTAACCAAGAAGTTTATCAAGGAGAATTAGCTAGGGATCCTGATACTACTTATGTAATGGGAGGAGGAAAGAAGTGTAACGACACATGTATTTATAGTCATGATTATCCTACAGTCGTTGATAAATGTAACGCTACATGTGACGGCGGTATTGAAAAAAGACAAAAAATAGTTATTGCTGACTCTAGCGCTCCTTCTTGTCCTGATCCTGAACAAAAAGATTTCGTATGTGGTGATACTCCTTGTAATGCTCCTTGTGTTTTACAAGGTAATGGAGAATACTTTCAAATCAATGAAGCTTGCCCTGGAGTTTATGGAGGTCCATACGCTGATGTTACGTGGGATAGTCAGAACAATAAATGGAGTGATAATAAAGAACATAAAAGAAAGCTTAAACAAGCTGTGTTAGTTCCAGCTATAGGTACAGGTTCATGTGAACTAAAAGAAAAAGAAGAACAATGTCCAACAGAAAACATAGTTCAACCCATTAATTGTGAATTTGGAGAATGGAAGTTTGATAGAATACAAGGATTAGGAATGACTGTTAGTGAAGTAATGTATCCTCATTTGTCACACCCTAGGTACGGAAAACATTGTATAAAAATGGACGCTATAGGTCAAGGAGGAATTTCTCCAAAAAAAGTATTTAAGAGAGAAATAAAACAAAAAGCACAGTATGGTGGAAAAGCTTGCGTAGGTCCTATGGAGAAAAAAGAAGATTATTTAAGAAGTTCTGATGGAACTTACACTGAAAATGCTTGTCCACAAGACCAACAATTTGTACCTGGTTCGTGGTCAGTAATAGATTGGAATGATATGAATTGTAAGGATAAATACACTGAAAAACAAATTAAAGAAGAAAGTGAAAGAAAATTTGAAACCAATGATAATTGGCCATCAATGTCTCAAATAAAAGGACCTGGGGATAAGTTTTTCTATGAATTTAAATCTAGGACAGCTGTACAAGACTCTTTCTTAAAAGGAGCTCACGGTGGATTTGAAAGTGGAGATTGGTACCCACTACCTGATAGAACTGTACCAGAAGAAAAGTATCCACCTTTAACTGATTATAGACTAAAAAAATATAGATTGTGTAAAAATTTATCTGAAATAAATTATCCTAACCCTAGATGGGAATTACATAAAAACGTAGTAAAAAAAGATTGTGATCCAGTATACAAGAAAGAGAACAAAGTCTTCAAAAACAAAAGAATAGTTTTTTCTAATAATACTAACGATAGTATTATGACACCAAAAGCAGAAGGAGATTTTGTTTATCAAACAGCAGAAAATACTCCAAAATTCCCTCATAATTATTTATCAAGAGGTAATTTCATAGCTAGTGAACACAAAGGAGAACCTAGTGATTTTGATCCTACATTAGGTGGGTCAACATTTTGGTCTTGTCCTGGTAGTAAACATTGGTTACAAATGGAAACAGTAAGTGGAAATATTGAAATAATAAAAGGTATTGTTTATGCTGGAAAAGGTTCAGATAAAGGATTTAGAGTACAATATAGTAGAAATAAAAGTAGTTGGAGTGATAATATTTCATTGAAGAATGTTACTGGTGAACTAGGTAATGATAAGAAACTTAAAGTTTTTAACGAACCAGTAGAAGCAAGGTATATAAGAATTTACCCTAAAGGTTCTATGAAAATACAAGTAGGTTATTTAAAAAAAAATGACGGTGTTGTAGATTGTAAGGGAGGTTACAGTGGGAGAAAAACTGTATGGTCTAAATTAGTTTTTGACGAAAAACTAACTAGAGAACATGGTAACTGGCATGAAGGTGATGCCAAAATAAAATGTCCAAAACATGGAACTAGGTTCGCTGTATGTTTAGGAGAAGATGAAGATTGTAAAGAAGAACTAAGACCTAAAGATTTTATTGGTAAAAAATATTCCACTGATAAAACTACTACTGGTAATTTGTCATTCGATAATTTTGACATTCCTAAAGATTGTGGTAAAGATTGTCTTTATGGTGGATGGTATAGTAGCGAAAGTGAAGCTTCAGCTAATAAGTGGGGACCTTGTACAGATGGTTATGAATATCAGTATAAGTTCGTTAGAGAAGAACCAACTTTATTGAGCAATACTGTAAAACCAGGATTAAAATGTTTCGCAGACTTTAAAGAAAAAGTAGCAGATGATTTTAAGAAACTGGAAGCAGAAAGAAGTCATCGTGTAAGAAACATTTGTCAATATGACGGACCATAAGTATAAATATTTTTCGATATTCTCTTAGGAGAACATTAAAAATTATTTTAAAAATTAAGCTTCTGGTTTAGTGACATTAACTACTACTTCGCCAGTACCTCCTCCTCCTCCCATCATTAATGCAATATTGTCAGAATTGTATTCGTATAATTCACCACTCAAATAAACAACACTAGAAACTGCCCATCCAGTCATAACCGATGTCAAGAAAATCTTCATGAAAAGATCTCTACTCAATACAGGACAAGCTATTTGCTCTATTACTTCTGTTGTTGATGATGTTAAACCTTTATGTCCAGAAAGAGTATAAGGTCCATGGGATTCTTTATCCGATTCAGGTGTAAATTCACCTGCGTTATCACCTTGATCGGCGATTGTACCAATTTCTAATTTAAAACTTTCTATTTTTAAAGCTTTACCTGATTCTACTAATTCTAATGGTAATTCAAAATAATAAAATTTGTCAGCTTCTAACGTCATATTAGCATCAACCATTATCATTTTAAAAATATTTGAATAAACATAATTTTCCTTTTCATCTTTATAATCGTTACCAATCTTTTTAAAGATTTTGTCTTTATTAAGAGTTCCGTTTTTTATTTCTATGAAAACTCCATCTACAGGTTGCGTTGCTTTTTTTGTTAATTTCATTTTGGCTGGTACAGCTGCTACAGCTGCTGCATTTGTTGTAGCAGCTACAGCTGCTACAGCATCTATTTTTCCCTCATATATATAAACTCCATTGTCTGTTTTAGTTGCTTGATCTTTCAATAATATAAGGTCATTTTCATTTTCATCTTTAACAGGAGAATATCCATCTAATACCTCTCCCTCTACATAGTAAAAACCATCATCATTTAATGAAAAAGATGGAACATTACCTTTTGAAGCTGCTGCAACTTTTGTAGTATTCGTTGTACCGATTCTTTGTATAGAATAATGGTTGTATTCTTCTCTTTTAATCTCTGCACCAACAGTATTAGAATGACCTGTGTCTTTTTTCATGTTAATGGACTTTTGACCTTCAAAATAAGGTAATCTTACATCATCTGTACTCCCGTCTGATGTAATT
>Ga0315315_10000228_pt1 | contig 44770 bp, 45 predicted proteins | sample M140m3416metaG_FD_203699 | JGI IMG/M metagenome (GOLD analysis project Ga0315315, IMG submission 203699) | Ammonia-oxidizing marine archaeal communities from Monterey Bay, California, United States - M1 40m 3416 | ecosystem: Environmental > Aquatic > Marine > Intertidal zone | place: USA...
AGATGGAGACGCCGCGACTTTACTGAAAGTGTATTGGAATTTACCAGTATATGGCGTGATATGGGTAGGGTATTACCAAGTGCTCTGGTATCACATATAAGTTCATTCTTAAAACTATCCGATATAGACCAAGCCCTTATTGCCGATGATGATGAATTTGTCGTTGGTGATGAAGAGGAGGAGGAAGCACAACCTAAAAAATGGTCCTGTTCTGGTCTTCCTATGGATGACAAAAGCGAAGAAGAATGGGATAGTGATGAAGAAACTGATGACGATAGCGAATGGGATTCAGATTGTCTATCTGATGGCGATGAAGAACACGAAGGTAAATATTGGACTGGACCTCCATACTTCGCTGACGGATACGATTAAATAAAATAAATAGGAAGATTGGAGATAGCTTTTTTTATTCCTGGTTATCTAATAAAAAAATTGATTTAAGATAAGATTATATGTATATATAATAACTATTACAAACATGTCTAAAAAAGCAAACCAAACACAAAGAAAAAAAGGTAGCAATAAACGCAAAAATACCTTCAAAAAATATGGTAAAAATACCACCAGAGGTCTCCGCATAAAACAAGCAGATATGGAAAAAAAGGCGGTAAAAAAAAAGACCGAAGGTGATCATAATTTTATTAAATTAAATAAAAAGCACGACAATAATGGGAAACATAGATTTAAACGTTCGGATAATAAAAGTCTATGTAAAAATACTTGTCGCAATAAAAAGAAAGGTAAATAAATATTAAAAAGAAATGGAAGACCAGGAGATAGCTTTTTTCTTTGTATATAAAATTGATTCGATATTCAAGATTATTGTATAATTAATAAACAATTATTAATCATGCACACAAAAGCAAACAGACAAAAGAAAAATTTAAAAAAAATGAATGAAGTAATGAAATTACAACAGCAAGTAGCTGAAATAGCAGAAGAGAATAAGCGAAAGGTAGCAATATTACAAGCTAAATTTGAAAAGGTTGAAAAAGAAGCTTATGATGAATGTCCCGTATGTTATGGTTCTATATCAGTAAAAAATACTTGTTGTATGCCCAATTGTAATCATAAAATGTGCAAAAATTGTTATTATAATTGGTTGGATAAACAAGAGAAGAATACTTGTCCTATGTGTCGCGAAGAAGTATTTAAAAATAACCTTGATATCAAAACCAAAAGAAGTGTATTACAACAGCATTTAGATTCATTAGAAAGTGAAGTTGCTGAAATGTATCATGAGCGTAGACATATTAGAAAATCTATACGCGATACACAAGACGAATTAGCAGAAGTGGATGATGATGTTAATAAGTTATATGACAAACATGACCAATTGCGAGATGAAATATTTGATAATATGCAGTTTGTGGATGAAATAAGAGAATATAAAAGAAATCCTGAAAAGTGGAGAATAAAAAAGGAAACACGACAAAAAAAAGAGATAAAAAAAGGTTATTTAATATGGAGGGGAAAATATGATAAATTGAAACGGGAGTTGATATTTGAATTTGAATTTCGTTGTCATTGTAATAACTACAAAGAAGAAGTATATAAAAGGAAAAAGAATTGTCTTTATGAAATTGCAAGAGAAAACGCGGTAAAAAGAAGAAAAAAAATTGATAAAGAAGTTGATTTGTCTGAGACCAATATGTTTGATGAACCAGAAGATTTATTGGACACTATGGTAGGAAAGTTAAAAAAATATCATCAGCGTATGTGTATACTGGAAAATAGAATTAGAGAACGAGACCCAAGAAGCACTCATAGAGATAAATTTGAGGACTCTTTACATTATATACAAAATGTGGAAATAAAATACAAGTCAGCAATTAACTATGGATGGTGGAAAAAAGATGAAGAGGATGGATATGATACAGATGACACAACATCTATGCCCGATTTGATTGAAGCTACAGACCAAGAATTAGAGGATATGGCTCTCGAAGGAACCACATTTGAACAAGATGAACTGGAATACGACCGTGCGGCGTTGAATGTTCCATCGCAATTGGAAGAAGGTGAAATACTTGAACCACTAACACTTACCCGTGTTAATAGAAGATTAAATTTCAATTATACGGATGTCCCTGGATTTACTTATCGGCCAAGAAGATATTTAAATGATGACGAAGATCGTTCAACAGGCGAAGTAACAGGTAGAAGTGCTAGAGTTTAAGGTGTTTAACCAAGTAAAATATATTTAAAAAAATTGATTTATTTTTTAATTCATATTGTTATTTATATTATTTTATGTCAAGTGTAGTCACAGAACAACCCCTTAAAAATAACCAGAAAAAAATGAGTTTAAGTAAACCAGCAAATAGTATGATAGCTTATCGCACATGTTTTAGTAGTGTAAGTCATCATGGCTATAAATTAGATATGTTGAAGAGTGGAATGCAAAAGTATTTAAGGAGAAGAGAATTTGAAAAGATGACATGGTGTGTCATGGAAATATTCAAGTTTGAATTGTGGGCGGAGGATGAAAAGGAGAAAAAGATGTGTAAAGGAATTATAAGTAATTTGTTGAATAGAATTATTGTAATGATGGATGAAGAATTATTGTTTTGTGAAGTTCAAAATTATGTGTTATTAAGAAAATTTATTGAAATGTTTGAAAGTGATAGGAAAAATGGTGGTAAGTTTTTAGTATTGATATGTAGAACTCTTGCAAATAGTAGGTTGTTAAGACGAGCAAGTGATATTAGAGCATTTTGGGATTTTAGAATTAGATTTGGAAATGAAAAAGATGTTGAATTGAGTGATCAAGAATATTTTAATAAATTTGTTGAATGTTTTGAAAGAAAAGATGATGAATGTTTTAAATGGATGTTTAAAATATTTAATGGGAAAAAGAAAGGAGATAAGGTAAGATTTAGAAGGAAAGATAATATTTATATGATTTGGGAGTATTTATTTAGTAGAGAAAATGTTAAAGGAAATGGGATATATAAGGAACTTTTGGAGTATAAATTGCGGGAATTTTATAAATTAAATAGAGGAGAGAGATTTATGTTTTTGGCAAATAGTATTGATTTAGTTATGAAATGTGATGGTAAAGAAACAATTTTTGTAAGTGTGCATATTTCGCAAATTCGTAAAGAGTTAAGTAGATATGAACAAGATTTTGTGGAAATGTATAAAAAGAGTATGGAATATATGACAATTGATGAATATGCAATAGATATGCACACCAGCATGGGTCGCAAGATGGGTAAAAATAGAAAGGATTTTGCATTAGAAGGTAGTATTGTTGTAAATGAAGATACGGAATTTTTAGTAAAAGAGTGGAGAGATTTTTATGTAAAAGAGAAATTGGAAAATCCGGTAAGAAGTAAGAAGAAGAGATGGATAGGAAAGAAGAAAGTGGAAAAGGTTGAAGAAGAAGTTGCGGAAATTATGCTTACATTAAATCCTGAAAAAGTTGAGGAAAAGAAAGAAGAAGTTAAGAAAACAAGAGAACAGATTAGAATGGAAAAATATAAAAGAATCAAGAAAATGAGGGGAAAACCCAATTTTGACGATTTAGAAAAAGATTTGAAATATGTTCAGAATGTTGATGAAAATAAAATAAAGTTATGTGCTGATATAACCTGCGGAAATAAAGTCATGTGTTTTGAATATGAGGACAAAATTTGGAAAGAGAGTAGGAAAAGCATGAATTATAATAGAGATTATTGTGTATTAGATGAGTGTAAAGAGGCTTTTGGATTGCGGAAAATTGGAATGGAGAGAGTTTTATCGAATTTTAGAATTGAAAAAATAGATAAAAGCAAAAAGCATTGGGCAAATAATTGGCATAAAGTTATTATTAAAAAAGGTGAAGAGCCTGTAGTTTATTGTGTGATGAATAAAATAACTAATTGTATGTGGAAAGTTCCTATGGAATTCGGTAAAATAAAGCACAGTATAGTATATGGAGCGGAAAATGGTGGAAATATCGGGCAAAATAAAGCTTTATTTAAAGAATTTGTAAAAATTGGAGTGTTCCGGGGGATTTTTAGATGTAGTGATTTTAATGGTAGAAATGTATTGGTTGGATTAGTAGACCGGATTTCGAAACAGTATTTGGTAAGTATAGATGAAGGAGATATAGGTAAAAGGTTGGATATTTTGGGTGGAAGGGAAAAATGGTTGGTGGATGCCTTAAATGTGGATAAAACAATTATTAAGGAAATTATGACTGAATTAATTAGCGTTGAATTTCCATTTGTTAAAAGTATGGAATTTATTAGTGAAAAAATGAGAGAGTATAAGTTTAGTTATGAAATGGTAAATGAAGTGGCCAGAAATTTTAAAAATTTGGTTGTTGATTTGAAAAGTGAAGGTGTGGAGTTTGATTAGAGTGTATAAAATTGAATTAAAAATAATGTAAATTACTTTTTTAATCAACATGAACACAACTATATTAAAGATACCAGAAGAAATCGTAGAATATATTATATCCTTCACTTGTGATAGAAGAGGATATAATATGGCACATTATAATCAAAGAAAAAGATTAGATAAAGATAGAATGTATAGAATAATAACTGAAATAAAACATTTCGACAGTTTGGGTTACAGTATTTCTTGGTTAAAACCTTCATTCGAACAACAATTAAATTATTCTTTGTTCATAAAAAGCTTGAAACTAGGAAAAGCGCGTATATTTTATCACACAGGATGCTATAATGGCGACTGGCATGAAGATGCCGAAAAAAAATTGATGGAGCGACAAGAAAGACGCTTACGAGCAATACTTAATAGATAATAAAATTGATTTAATCGTAACGTAATATACTTTTTTAATGTATGAACTACCAGATGAAATTTGGAGTTATATAAAAGAGTTTGCCTTAGATTGGAAACGAACACATAAGGAAAAATTTAAATATTGTACTGACAATCTTTTATTTGAAGATGGAGAAATTTATCAAAGATGGACTTATCCGCCTCCTGTTTGGCAAAATACAAATGATATTATTAGAGATGAATATACACTCGGTGTAAGAGATATTTCCTGGGCACCTCCACCAAATTTAGAATTGACCAGTATTACATGGAACGTTAATGCAAATAAAAATGGCGGATGGTGGTGTGGTTATGGTTGGAAACCACATCCAAATTTAAGAAAACACAATTAAAATGATTTAAATATAATTTTTTATTGATATTTATATGTTCTCTAGCAATTGGTATTATGTTTTTACGAAAAAAAATAAAGTTCAACCACAACAAATGGTAAATATTAAAGTATGGGAAAATAAAACAAACATAAATACAGTAACTACCAAGTTACCAAGTAAAAGTAATTTATACAAAACGAATTAAAATTGAATTAATTTTAGTTATTATTTTAACATTAATAACTATAATCATGTCTTCAAATAACACACGCACACGTAGTAAAGGCTATATGCCAGCAATTGTATTTAAAACTATTCTAGCCGATAGATCAGCTTCTATGGAAACATTTAATGGTAAACAATATGATATGGTAGAACATCTATTAAATGACGCAAAAAAACAGGCTTCTGAAACAAATAAACAAACACACGTTAAATTTGTTACATTTGATAATCGTGTCACAACTATTATAGATCAAGATATCAGTTCATATAATATCAATAGAGACGTTATTGAAGATGCTATGAAACCATCATCATCAACAAGATTTAATGACACTCTTATTGAAGAAATTGATTCGTTGATTTTAAAGAAAGAAAATTACTTACAATCACTATCAAATAAAGCAAGAGCCTTAAATCCAGATATTGCTATGGTTCTAATTGCTATTACCGATGGAGAAGATAATTCAAGTCAGCATTCTATGAAAGGAACACGCGAAGAAATGTTACAATTTCGACAAAACGGTGGTAGAGCTATATTAATGGCAGCTAATATGGATGCTGAAGAAATAGGTGGAAAATATGGCTTTAATCCTGAAAAAGCAATAACTGTCCATAATTCAAATCCTGTGGCAATAGAATCTTGTTATAGAGCCGTATCTCATATGGCAAGAAATCTCTCTTTGGGAATTGATGCCTCATTCACACCTTTTGAACGTGCTAGTTCTCAAGCATTACCATCATTACAAGGTAATACAGGACCGCCACAATTACAGCGTGCTGTCGCTATGCCATTAGATTCTATTCAGGATGATGATGATGATGATAATCACCCATTATTATGGACTAATTTTAATAGTGATGACAATAGTTCATTACTTACAGCGCCAACTTTAACAAGATCACAGCGTTATTAAAATATTTTATAAATATATGTTCAATTGTTTTCAAAAAAATACAAAAATAAATAAAAAAATAAAAACCCAAGAGCTTGCAGGCAAATTTTTTAATATAGTCTGCATTGGTCTTGATAAATACGCCGAAGAAAAAAACAAAGAATTAAATACTAGAAGATGGAGTCGTATAAAACACGCTTTCAAAAGTATTAATAGTTTTAAAAAATAATTAAATATAACTTTAGCTATTTTTTTAATGAACTGTATAAAAAATAAGAACAAGAAGATTATTATCGAATATAGAAGTTTAATAGGCGAACAAGCCAAATTAATAGTAAACCAAAAAGAACAAATTGAAAAACTTGAAAGTAATATCGAATCATTAAAAGAAGCATCAAAACTTAATGATGAATTCCTGAATTATTATAAATTTTATGTAAAAGATAGAAAGAGATACGACACAATTATTAACGAAGTTGATAGAATATTAACCAAGTTCAATTGTTAATTAAAATTGATTAAAAATATTATATTTTCTTTGACCAAATCATGAATACAACATTAATGTGCTTTAGTTATGCCTGTTCGGCACAACCAGATGAACTAATACAACGTGTAAAATATAGTAATAAAATATTATTGCCCCCAAGCGTTTTACATCAATTACAGGATAATACCACAACCATGTTCTTTAAAATTACTAACACAAATAATACATTTGGTCAAGTTTGTGGGGTTCAAGAATTCACATCACCACCAGGAGTAGTTCTGGTACCGTATCATGTAATGGAAGGACTTGGTTTAAAACAAGGGAATAATGTTCTTGTAGAATTATCAACGCCGCCAGACGGTTCTTACATTAAACTACAACCACATAAAACCGAATTTATAGAATTACCAGATCCAAAAGCACTATTAGAAAAAGCCCTTAGTCTTAATTACCCTGTAGTAACTGAAGGTCATACCATAACAATTCAAAATCCTGAAACCCACAAAGTATATCATATTGATATAGTAAAAACAGAACCAGCACCTATTATAAAAATAATCGATGTAAATGTAAATGTAGATTTTGACCCACCATTAGATTATGTTCCACCTCCACCCGTTGAAAAATATGATAAGGAAAGATTTCCAGGGAAGGGACATAAATTGGGCTCTTTATAAAATTGAATTAAAATTAAATACTTTTTTAATTCAATAACCATGTCATTTATAAATATAGAAGAAAAACTAAAAATAGATTGTGTACGTATAGTTCGCGATATATTAGACAATAAACAAGCCAAATATATGGTCCAAGTATTACAAAAAGGTCCTCCAAAGGATTTGGGTTATATGTGGGGTTTAAACGAACCTGAGTATTGGACACAACAGGAAAAAGAAGCGATTAATACGATGCATATTTGGGTATTACAGAAGGGTTGGGAAAGTTCCGGATATGGTATTATGTTCCGATCATTAGAAGCAGCAATTAAAAAATTGGATTCAAATACAATAAGGTCTTTAAATTCAGAGGCTTAATTATCTATTATTGTTGGTATTTGTATTTCCAATCTAATTTTATGTTTTAACCTGGCTTCATCTCTAAACACATAAATTTTAAATTCATACGAAGAATTCAAATCCATATCGTGTCTAGTTGTTATCCTATTGGTCATTTTTATTTCTGGCAAATATACCATATATTGATATAAAGCATCATTTCTTAATATTTTATCAAAAATATAACCTCTATATATTTTTTTTGTTATACTATCATCTTTCTGACACATACTTAATAAAGAACATTCATTTTGAACTCTTCTAATAGACCTCATCGTTTGATTAATATAATCAACCGATTTATCACTTGTCCATTTATTATAAAAGTCTAATGCGTTTGCTTCTAATTTCACTAATCCCAATACATCCTGTAATTTCAAAATATTCAATAAATCGGGTAATCGTCTAATTGGACTCGTAATATGAACATAAGCATCAAAATCTAACATATCGTGCGATTCTATATTTTCATATTTTGTATACTTACCTCCAAATGAATGCCATATTTTTAAAAATTTACTTACTTCATCTGGTGCGCTTTCTGGAGGCTTATATGTTTTATTTAATTTGGCAGAACGATAAATTCCTGTCTCATTCTCTTTCAAAACTGTAGCACTATAATAATTCATTAATATCATCATATAAGCTATCATATCGTGTGTCGTAGTTATATTCTCTACATACTTTTGTCTGTTATTCAATTCTTTTACCGTTTTATAAGCTAATAATATGTTATCATTTTCTAATTCATTTGTATCATATCTATAATTCCTCGATACCCTAATCTTAGTATTCAAAAATCTAGATGAAACTATATTATAATTATCATTAGGATCTATAATAAGATCTAATGTTAACGCAAATCTTTCATGGTCTTCAACTAAACTACATATAGCATCGGATAATACTGTGGGTAACATTGGTCTTTTTCTATCTGGTAAATATATTGTTGAAATTCTTTCTGAAAAACTTTCCCATATACTTAATAACCTAAACCAAAAACTAACATTCGATATGTATATACTCAATATCAATTTATCATCTAGAATGGTTATACCAAATGCGTCATCAAAATCTTTACTTGTTTCCGGGTCAATAGTATAAACATAATGTTTTGTTCTATCTTCAAAATCAAAACACGCGTCCATGTGTTTTATATGTTGTTCTTCTGTAAATAATTTCAATCTTTTTCTTGTTTCTTTATTGAATTTTTGTATAGATGCATATAAACTTTTACAATATAATTGATATTCATAAAAACTATTTAATGTATTGATGGGTCCCAAACTATTCATTACCCTTCCCGACGGGTGCTTTCCGTTCCACGAATGAAATTCAAAAACAATATACAAATTATTTCTTTTTTTCTCAAATATAAGTTTCTCTTGATACGGAACAACAAATATGGGTAATCTTCTATCATCAGGAATACATTTATAATAAAATTTATTTTTTATTTTGCCATATGTTTTATTGTTATCTAATACTAGAACTCCTGGTATGTTTTTCATAGACCTAACAGAAGAATGGAGAATTTTCATCGTTAATGGATTTTTTGTGTCTTTATCAATCTCTATTATATCTTGATTAAACAATTTATTATAAACCGGATGTATTTCAGGTTGATTTTCAACTGGTTTCATACTTCTAATATCCATATATTTATATTCTTTATATTGGCCATCTTCGACAGATAATTTCAATTGCATTTTATTTTTTTTGTCGGTTTCATGAACAACGTACTGCATTTCATATATTTATAAATTTATCTATAAATATATTTCATTTCAATTTTATTATTTCAATAAAATTATTATTGTCCATATTACACCAATTAAATATAACGGAACTATATATTGTATTTGATTTAATTCATATGGATCCATAACATCTTGTAATCCAAAGTAAAACCCAACCGGTATTCTTACAATTGAATATACAATCTTTTGTGTCTTTTTCCATAATTTAACTTTATCACCATTTGGTTCTGTTTTTAAATAATAATACACCATATAATTTGGCAGATTTCCTAATTCACCAACACCAATAATATTAAACCAATTGAAAATTTTCGGGTCTAATGTCATATAATAAATTAAAGCAAGATGATGATAAATTAATGTACAACTCATTATATTTATCTTTCTTTCAATTAATATTGACCCTTCATATGATATATCATGGATAAAATATCCTATAGAGTTTATAAGGAACAATTCTGGCGTTCCAAATAACCATATAAACACAGCGGTCGAAGCGTGTGTCATAGATGTTGTATTCGCTGCTAATTTTTTTGTTCGTTCTTTTTTTAATATCGTAAATAACATATTATATAATAAAAATGTTACTATTATTCTAATATCATAAATTATCATTTTATCATATTATCATTATTTATTTAAATATGTTTACTATATCTTTTTTGGAATACCACATATTTTTATTCTCAAATCTTTATTGGTAATCCTAATATCAAAATATCTGGGTTGAAATATATTAAAAAATAATATAGATATCAATATACCAAATGATATCGATACCAAATCTTTTTCTATAGGAATATCATATGTTTTGTCTTTAAAAGCTATAAGGCATAATGATATAATACCACTAACATGAATCAACATATGTATTCCAACAGTACCTATCAACAAACTAGCATCATTTCCATTGTAACAAAGATAAATACGTTCTATAAAATAAAAAAAAGGAACACCTGTCGCAAATATGATTATTATTGGATGATTATATGCTATTGGAATAGCAGAAATCCAACAAATTAATACAATACCAACATCAATTATTTTATATAAAAAATGTGGATTATTATTTGTTTCCGTAATATGTCGATGATATATTAATGATGAAACAAATACTGCCCAAGCTAAAATACTATTAATAATATAACCGTGATTGTACAATAAAAGAGCAGGTATAGAAAAAAATGAACCTGTAAATAATTCACCCACAGATATCCTTTGTTCATTATTTGTCATTAGTTAAACAAATAATATTTACTTTATACCCATTTCATTAATTATTTCTGTAAAATCATTCTAAATGCCCAAACCAGACCAAGTAAATATAAAGGGGCAACTGGCCATAACATTTTAAATCTCACAGGATCTTTCAACTCATTATAAGTTAATACTGAAGCCACAATTATACGAATACTACCATACCATATCTTCTGCACTATTCTCCATTTTTTTAATGATTCACCTTGTGGATCTGTTTTTAAATAATGATAAACAATATAATTTGGTATATTACTTAATTCTCCAACGCCCAAAATATTGAACCAATTATATTCTAGTGGACTTAAACTCATGTAATATAAACATACAATATGATGATAATAATACATAGTATGTGTTAAATTAACCGCCCTATATCTTAACAAATAATACAAATCAAATAAAAAATATCCGCCTGAATTATATATAAAAAAATTAGGTGTTTCAAACAACCAAAAATAAGTACACGATATCACATGAAAAAAAGCAGTATAATTCATCGCTAACTTTTTTGTCGTAAAATCTTCTAATAAAATATTCAAAAAATAATATTGAATAAATCCCAAAATACTAATAAACATTAATATGTAAATTATTTAATCTTTATATGTGTTTAAAAAATCTTTACAGGAGAAAAAGTTATTACAAAATATTTAAAGATAGTTCAAAACATACTTCATTAAATATTCATCGCCTACGTATTTTAACATTATTTTATCCATATGGAACATCTCTATCGACCGTTTTATTAACACGAAATTTCTTATCATTTCAAAAAAAACGTCACTTAAATGTGTAACACAGCTCCAATTCGATTTACTTAACAGACTCGAACAAACTAAACAACATTTTTTTGTGTTTATCAAATATTTTTGATATTTGATGAATAAATTACTTCTATAATAAGATAACAAATCTATATTCTTAAATAAAATCTTAGGTGGTTGGAAAGGATATTGTTCCATACTTGTTATTAATAAGTTTATATATATATTTGTATTTTTCAAATAAAAACTTATTGGAAAAATCAAATCTTTCAATTGTTTATCCGCAATATAATTATGGTCATAATCATAGTTCAATAAAAATTCATTTATATCGGGTCTTAACACATAAATCTTATATTTCATATAATTATATTCTGAAGGTAATCTACTAATTTCTTTTCTAAAACGTCTATATAATATAATTGGATTACTTCCATGGTCAGACATCATTTATTATATATTCTGTAATGCTATTTCTTTTTTAACTTCTAGTTCTGCTATTTTTTTAAGACTTTTTTTATCAACAGCGGGTCTTAATACCATCTCTGGATTTACTGGCTTCACCTCTTTCTTTGTCATATAACCATTATCTGACAATTTATTTACTATATTATGTTTAATATTCTGTCCTTGTAATACCGTCATCCCTATTTCAGGTAATATCGCCAAAGTATTCATTAATGTTTGGTAGCTCATAGAACATACACTAGGCATATCCATAAACTTTATACTATAAAACCAATAAGGCGGTATAACTATTATTGTTCCTGCTCCTATAGTAACATCTAAAGATTTTACTTTATTGAAATCTCTTTCATATTTTTCTTGAACTTTCCAAGGGTTTACTGGTGATCTGAATTCATAATTATCATAATCTTTCTCAACATACAAATAACGTTTATTCTGTGGCGGTATTAACTTAATATCTATTGAACCACTAGTTACATAAAAATAATTTCTATGATTCAATTTATATCTTAAAGGTGTATATGAACCATTCGACCCTGATAAAAAATCGTATTCGCATTTAGATATCATAGGTGGTCTCAAAAAGGAATCATTATAAGCATATGTTTTTCTAGTTCCTGTTTCTTCGAGAAAGTCTATATTATTTTCGGTTATATATTTAGAATTATTATCACCCTCAAATACATTTCTAGCTTCTTTTAAAATAAATGGCAAATGCATTTCTGTATTATTATCATCATTTTTGATATTTCTTATTTTGATGTCAAATGCTCCATATTTATGTTCTAACATTCCAAAACTTAAATTATGCATAATATCGTCATTATTATAATCAAATATTACTGGTTGCTTTAATCCACATATTTCTTCTAATTTATCTTTTGAAGGTCTTTCTATTGTATATACTTCTAAATCATTACTAACATTTAAATGATGTGATATATGTAAATATAAAAACAACACAATACAAAATATGACTACACTAAGTAATTCTTTCATAATTAATATTATTTTAGATATGAAATATTAATTTTTTCCTCATTAAATATATATATATATGAATACAACTCATAAAATGCACATTACAGATAGTAAGTTTATTATCTTATTTAATCAAAGAAAAAATGCTAAAACACTTCTAATCGAATCATATATTAATAATGGAACTGTAGATGAAAAAATAAATAATCTAGGTATTTCTCATTTACTTGAACACGTTTGTGTTGATGGGTGGACCGGGTGTAAAAAAAAATCTTGTAGTACTTTTTTTAAACCTCAAGGTTCCATTATTAATGCATCTACTGGACAAACTTATATTAATTATTGGATAAAAGGGTTACCCGAATTTACCGATAGTATGTTGGACTACATAGTTTCTATATCTACAAATCCAGGCGTTGATGCTAAAAGATTAGTAAAAGAGAAAAAGGCAGTTGAAACTGAACTTAGAATACACGGAACAAATCCTCAACTAGGATTATATAATCTCTTAAATGCTATGTTATTCCTTCCTGAAGGGCTACAACACCAAGATAATATTCAAGCACAAATAGATTTGCTTCCTAAATTGACACCGCCAATATTAAAAAATTGGGCACTTGATTATTATGGTTCCGGTAATACTGTCATATCTATAACAGGTAAATTTAATGAAAATAAAATATTAAACAAAATTAAAAAAAAATTAAAAAAAGAAACAGATCCTAGATTAAGACCTTACTACAAAAATATATTTAAACCAGGTATCGATGTCCAACATTATCATAATAAAAATATTGAGAATACCACCATTTTCTTTGTATTTTGGTCTCCACTTTTATATAATGATAAAAACTACTTTCTTATTGAATTGTTGAAAGAATTTGTTGGAACAGGAACAACTTCGATTTTATTCGAGAGGTTAAGAGAACAAAAAAATTTAATATACAATATTGGTATCGATTATTATACAATGCCTTATGGAACTTATTTCCTTTTTGAAATATCAACAAAAAATACTAATGTCCCTATTGTCGTTGAAGAAACTATTAAAGTATTAAAAAAATTAGCAACCAATAAATTTACTTTAGATGATTTAAAAGCTTGTAAAAGAAGCCATAAAATCGGTTTTTATCAAGATGGAGAACCTAGTAATGAATTCATTTCTACACATTACGCTGAACAATATATTAATCAATTATTTAATATTAACGAGAATACCAAAGTTATTAGTCCTGAACAAATGTTAGAACAAATACAAAATGTAAAAAAACATGAATTCGCTGCTTTTATTAATAAATTACTTATTTTCTCTAACTTAAAAATAGCTTACCAAGGTAAAAAAGAATTTCCATCATTATTTTCAAAGGTTAAGAATCTAATTTAATTTTAATCATCTTCAAAGAACTCTTCTTGGTCTAGTTTTGGAGCAAGATAAAACCCTAAATAATTATTTTTACAACTATCGTCATCATCATTCACAACACAAGGATCGCAATCATCATCTACCCAATGACTCAAATCATACATTATTTTAATTGGAGTATTGTCCATTAAATGTAAACTTACAAGTTTATTTATTTTTGTAAATTTACTATACAATAAACAATACTTTAAAGGATAAGCATGTGACATCTTAACATCTTCAGATAAAGCATATTCTTCGATATTATCTTCTTTTATTTTTACTTCTATTTTACCAATATCGCCCGATGCACTCATATATATATGATCATCTTCTCCTAATTTTATAATTAATGTCTCGGCAAATAATGAATTCTCAACCATTAATTTATTAAATTCTGCTGATTTCATAGTAATATCAGCATCATATTCTGTTTCTGGAATACCCATCAATTCTGTTTCTATATCCATTAATTTCAATTCAAATTTTTTATCGTGTCCTTTACCTTGAAATTCTATTACTAATGGCTTATTTTCTTTATATGTAAATGATATACTTTGACCAACATTATGACAATTCATTATTGTAGATAATGCTTCACAATTTATACCCAATACAACATCCCCTAATTTATTACTAAATTCATCAAACCAAGCTCTTTCCAATTTTAATTCAAATAAACCAACATGGGCTGAATCCATCCCCTGAATATATAAACCACTATCACATATTGACATATTCACTTCATTAACCAGACTTTTCATATTTTTCATGATACAATGGAACTTATTTACTTTATCGTTATTTGATATTACAAACTTCATTTTATATGTCATATAAAATGAAATTTTATTCAATTTTATTACGCTTCGCCCGCTTCTACTTTCGCTATTGCTTGGGCAACTACACTTTTTATATCTTCTTCATTTGTTTGTTCTCCTTCAACTTTCTCTTCAATATTTAATGTAATGGAATTCGTCTTTTTTACAATTGGTTCTTCTTCATCCACAACTTCATTTACTGAATCTTTTATATAATGTTTTAATTTCTCTTGTAACGATGCAACTGTCATTTTTAAATCAACTACTTCATCTTGTAATCCCATAACCACCTTCTGAACCTCAACATCATGTCTACTTTTTAATTGTACCCATAGGTCATTCTTTAAATCTTCTATCATCCTATCATCCAATGAATTCATCCTAGCACACCCATTCTGTATTTGTTCCAAATGTTCCATTCTTAATGTCATCGCTTCCAAAGTATTTAATCTAATTTCATGTCGCGTTAGTAATCGCATTTGTTGATTTGGAGCCGTCTTTTCTGCCTCTTCTAATCTTGTGTTTTTAACTACTAATTCATCCAAATCTCTCATTCTTGTTTGCATATCTAAACGCTCGTTATTCATAATTCTTACTGTGGGAACACTATTATTATAATTTTGCGTAATATTTTGTTGATGTGGTGCAGACGCCACCGGTTGTGATTGAATAACACTATTACTAACAACATTTGATCGTGGTGCCGAATTAATATTTGGATTATATGTTGGGGCCGGTTGTCCTGTAACCATATTACCCGTCCAACTCATAGTAGCATATTGTCCTATGTTTGGAGAACTTCCTGTTTTTTCTCTACCAATTTTACAAGTTGATTGTCCAGGTCTTAAACCTGTTCCTTTCAGCCTTCTATCAAACCTACTCATATATTCCTAAATAATATTTTTATATCCAATTAAGCACGCATCTCCATATTTATTTTTTTATTACTTACATATCCAACTATCTTAAAATCTTCTATTTCATATTCGTCTATCGTATCTCTTTTTTTCCATATATCAATCAAAGGATATCTTTCTGGAAAATTTTCTAATTGTTTCTCTAATGCTTCCACGTGATCTTCATATATATGAGCATTACCTACAAAATGTATTAATTCTGCTGCCTTTAATCCACAATGATGTGCCAATATATGTGTTAAAAATGAATAGCTTGCTATATTAAAAGGTAATCCTAAACCTACATCAGCACTTCTTTGATACGCCGTACATATCAATTTATCACCATCAACCACATGAAATTGTGACAATACATGGCAAGGTGGCAAGGCCATTTCAGCATTTTGACAAGGATTCCAAGCAGACATTATTATCCTTCTAGAATTTTTATGAAATTTTAAATCACCTACTACTTTATTTAATTGATCCACTCCCATACCTTTATAATTAAATTTACTTGTATGATAAGGAGCATTAAAATGTCTCCATTGATGACCATATATAGGTCCTAAGTCATCTTCCTTATATCTTTCTAAACCTCTACTATCCAGAAATTCCCTCGTTCCATTATCATTCCATATTTTAACACCTTGTTCTTTTAACAAACCATTATCTGTTTCGCCTCTCATAAACCACAATAACTCTTTCAAACAAGTCTTCCAAGCTAATCTTTTTGTTGTCATTAAAGGCATAATTGGTTTATTATAGTTTTTGGAGCGTGTATCTTGTTCGTATAATGGAAATCGCATGGCGCCACCTATATGCGTTAAAACATTTCCATTTCTACCTTTTTCTTTGTATCCATATTCTAATATGTGTCTTACCAAATCCAAATATTGTTTTTCTGGATGTTTAATCATCGACATATTTCTGAGCGTAAACATTTATTTAGTAATATCAACAATTCTTTAAATTTTCTTTGTATATTATATAATGGCAAGAAGCAAATCTAGACGTTCTAGAAAAAACAGAGGTGGTAATTCACCCAAACACAACAAAACGGGTGCTGAATGTAAATCTGTATTGGGGAAAGGAGCGCCAATGGTGGGGAAAGATAAATATTGGGCAGAATGTGACACATTTTTTGATACACATAAAATTGGACAAGAAGGTGCGTTATATTCATGTGATAAAGGACGACCAACTGTAGAGGAATACAAAGCAGGTGAAACTTGTATGACACCAAGATTCGGATGCAAAGGTGCCGTTTCAGGTAAATATTTTTCAACAGGAGAAGTAAAAAGTGATTACAAAAATAAAAAAAATATTAACATTCAGGATTTACAATCATTAGCTAAATATAATGCCCTATCAGCAGCGATGAAAACCTGTGACTTGCACGCGAAAGTTGGTACCAAAGGAATAGCCGGAAAAGCCTTGAATTTAGCAGGAAGTTTAGGTGCGATGGGAAGAAAAAGCTTCACACGAAGGATGTCATTAGGTGGTAAAAATAGGAGAAGAAAATCACGTAGAAAGAGAAAGAAATCACGTAGAAAGAGAAAGAAATCACGTAGAAAGAGAAAAAGAAGTCGTCGTAGAAGACGCCGTTAATATATAATATTTAGTAATATTCTAACTATATATTATATGGTGAGAAAGTCAAAAAAAAGAACGCGTAGAAAACGCGGTGGAAGAACGTACTTAGGAATAAATAAAAAAGGTTTTCAATATATTGAACATCTTAAGGATTTTAATTTAACAAAAGGCACAGATGGTAAACACTCATTTGAAAATTACAATATTTGTGCAAAAAAATTTACTGAAGCTATGAATGATACAGCCAATATCCAAAAATTTACTGAAGCTATCAAAGACCCAAATAATAAGATGTATTTGGAAGCAAATGAATTTTTTAAAATGAAAAAATATTGGAAAGTGATGGATGGAAACAAGTTAAAACCTTATCAGCTAGAAAAACCAATCGGTTGGACGATGAAACCACTAGAAAATTTAAGACATTTATTACCTCAGTCTGGCGGCTGGGGTTTCAGTAAAAAAAAATCAACAACGACAACAACAAATACAAATCCAAATAAACTTACGCCAGAGCAAGAAGAAAAGATTTTTTTACAGGTAGAATATGATTCACTTTTCTTACCACCTGAAAAAAATCCAATTTTTCAATTACAATTTTCTGATGGACAATATAAATACTTAAGAGCAAAGTTTAGTCATGGTCTTTGGCGCAAGAAGGAAGCCAGTTTTGATACCTTGAATCCAGATGATTTATTGATAAAAAAATATGGTATTTGGAGATATGATGGAGAAAGCGATGAGGATGGTCGTATAGGACCAGCGCAACCTTGTAAACCAAAAAATCTCATGTCTATAGGAAAGAATTTGGGAAAAGGAGCCTTAAATATTGGTAAAGGCTTAGGTAGTGGCTTATTTGGACGAAAAGGGATTAAAGGGGGGCAGAAGTTGGTTACGGATTGTCAATGGGGTTACCGATGTAGAAAAGACAAAAATGATAATAATAATAAGTGTCTGCCAATGATTAAACCAGATTCTGGTTCTGGTTTTGATGAAAAAATATTATGGAATCCAGAAATGCCACATACAAGTATGCTTGCTTTGCAAAACATAAAGCGACAACGGCTGGAACCATTTGATAATTCATCGCAATGGGATGATACAGGAGGAGGTAAAAAGAGAAGAAAATCACGTAGAAAGAGAAGAAAATCACGCAAAAAGAGAAAAAAATCACGCAAAAAGAGAAAAAGAAGTCGCCGTAGAAGACGTCGTTAATTTAGCAATTATACGATTTTTAATTTCTAATTATAAATCATATGGACTCAGGTGATACTATAGTAGATACCAATCGCGCATTAAATGGAGGAAAAGGATTTATTAATCATGTGTTTAATTTCAATAATGATACGAAAGTTGAATTAATGAATTTAGCACAATATTTATTTATGGTTCTTGTTCCTTTATCTTTTGCGAATAATTTTATAGAAACAGTTATTCCAAAACCAGATGAAAGTAGAGGGAGTATTGAAATAACTGTTGAAGTATTAGGACACTCATTCCTATTATTGGCAGCTGTATTTTTGGTTGATAGGATCGCACAATTTGCACCATCCTATTCAGGAAAAGAAATGAACTCTATTAGTTTAGCAACTTTGGTAATTGTATTCATTATGTTTACATCAAAAACGAGACAAAAAATGGACTTATTATATTCTAGAGTATCTCGTTCTTGGAATGGCGAAGAAGCGCCAGAAAAGAAAAAACAAGCAAATGGACAAGGAGGACCTGTTCAACAAAAACCACAAGTAACTATATCGCAACCAATAACAGGTATGCCAAATCCTATTTCCACGCCTCCCACTTCTAGCCCTGATTATATGGCACATCATACAGCCATGACACCACAACAACCACAAATATCTATGGGAACAAATGCTAACCCAGGTGCTTCCAATGCTATGTACAATAATCAAGGATTCGGTGGAATGCAAGGGGCAGCATCTCCAGGCATTCAAGAACCAATGGCAGCTAATGATGCTCTTGGTGGATTTACATCATTTTAACTTACATATCTCTAAATAAATATTTATAATTTATTTAAAGAAAACACAACGTACCAAAGAATATATGTATACTTGGATTATCGTCGTTGGAGGAATTTTCGCATTTTTTGCTGCCATGGGTATTGGTGCTAATGATGTTGCTAACGCATACGCAACATCTGTTGGTTCTAAAGCACTAACTATGAATCAAGCTGTAGTATTAGCAGCTGTATTTGAAACCGCCGGAGCAGTATTAATGGGGTCACACGTTACTAACACTATAAGAAAAGGCATAGCCGATTATAAATGTTTTGAAGAACAACCCGAACTGTTAATGTATGGTTGTATGTGGGTTGTATTGGCTGTAGGTCTTTGGTTATTTTTAGCCAGTTATTTAGAAATGCCGGTTTCTACTACACATTCTTGTGTAGGAGGAATGATAGGCATGGCTATCGCATTAAAAGGTGCTGGATGTGTTATTTGGTATAAACCAGTAACAACATTTCCATATGTAGGTGGAGTAAGTGGTATTATACTTTCTTGGTTTTTATCGCCTTTATTCTCTGCTATATTTGCTGCTGGATTATTTTATGTTTTAAGAATATTTGTATTAAGACACGATTTTGAAACTAAAAGAATTAATTGGACTTATCCTTTATTAATAGGAACTACTATGACTATTAATACCTTCTTTATTATTTATAAAGGAGCAAAAGGATTAGGATTAGATAAAACGCCTGTTGGTGTCGCTATAGGAACAGCTTTCGGCGTTGGTGCTTTTTCCGCTATAGCGACCATTCCATTTGTTCCACGAATTAAAAAGTTTGTTAATGATAAATTCGCTAATGGAAATATAGATATTGAATTAACTGATATCGAACTAAAAAATAACGAGAAAAAATTAAATATAAAAGATGAAAAAGAATTGGTAAGAGTAGCTAGTTTACATAATGATGCTGAAAAATTTAATGAAAAAACAGAATATACTTTCCGTTATTTACAAATTTTTACAGCAATATGTGATTCGTTTAGTCACGGTGCTAATGATGTTGCTAATGCTATCGGACCATTTGCTGCTATGTGGGCCATACATAACGCTCAAGATTTAAGTAAAAAAAATGATATGGATACCGATGCTTATTGGATCTTAGGACTAGGTGGTGTTGGTATTGCGGTTGGTTTATTTTTATATGGGTATAAAATCACACACGCGATTGGAACAAAATTAGTAAAAATAACACCTTCTAGAGGTGTTGCTATTGAATTAGCATCCGCACTTGTTATTATTGCTGGTAGTCGTCTTAAAATTCCACTATCTACAACACATTGTCAAGTTGGTGCTACTGTTGGTGTTGGAGCACTTGAAGATACGAAAACTTGTTCTGGTATCAATTGTAAAGTATTTATAAAAACAGCACTAGGTTGGATTATAACTTGTATTATTGTTGGCGTTACAGCAGGTGTATTAACAGCACAAGGAGCATACGCGCCTGCTATACATAATTATTGTCCAGGGAATATAACTGTTTAATATATTATATCTGTAATTAATATATGAAATTTGATCAAGATATTATATTTAATTTTATATCGGGTGGTTTATTAATTGCTATTTGTGGTATAATTTCAAAAAATTACAGTAGTTATTGGAGTGGTATTATATATGGTTCTCTTCCTTTAGCAGCATATTATTTATATTTTTATGCAATATATATTAATAATGGCAGAAAGAAAGATGGTTATGAATTTATAAATGGTTGTATAATTGGTGGTATACTGTGGATAGGGTTCGTTGCACTATTATATCCTTTTCATAATTATGTTACTTTAAAATAGAATTAAATTTATTTAATATTAGTATATTAAATAAATGGACGAACCCAAAGAATTAATCAAACAAACATCCTTTGATATTATAAGAGATAATGGTAACGAACTGTTAAATAATAACGAGTTCTTTAAAGATTTATCTGATATCATGGAAGATGAAAAGTTTCGTAAATTCTTTCAAAAATATTTTTACAATTCTACAGAAAGTAAAATCACACTTATTTATATGACTTTATACGATGAATTCAAAACCAAATGGAAAAACTTAAATGATACGGAACTTGATAAACGCATCAATATATTTCTATTATGGCGTATTATGAAAGATCGCAAAACTAATAAATTTGCCATCGATACAGTTATGAAAAAAATGGATAATCCAAATACTACAGATATATTCAACGAAATGAAGGAGTTCATTCATATAAGCGAAAAAACCTTAAAATTAAAAGATTAATCTTCATCGCTACTACTACTACTACTACTACTATCACTATCTACCTCTATCATATCAAAATCTTCCATTTTAAAATCATTCATAGCATCTTTTATCATTATATTTTTTGATATGTTTTTCTTTACTGCTTTTACATTCTTTTCCATTTTAGCTTGGTCACCACATCCATACAATATCTTTTCCATATACTTATTGTATCTGGCTTGTAATCTCTCATCATGCATATAATTGGGATGTTCATCTTCCCATTCCTTCAACGCGTGTAATTGTTTTATTTGAATTTGTCTTACAGACTTCTCCATTTCTTTGTCGCCCGTTTTCTGTTTCCATTCTTCTCCTTCTTTAATATAAAAATGTTGTCTTCTTTGGTCAGTACAATGTATTGGTCTTTCCGTTGGTTGTAGGTTTTTCAATTGTTTTGTTATAATATTTGATAAACCCTCCGCACTCGTTGTCTTATCTTGAAACAATATATCTTCCAATTGAACCGTTATTTGGTTAACAAAATCAGTCAAATTCATAGCATCTTTGCAATGTTCATTCAAATACAAATTAACCGTTAGGTTTTTATTATTACAATTATTAAAATTATTTGTATTATTATTATTATTGGTTGTATTTCCCTTGGTTTTCAATATATCAATTATTTGATCTTTATGTTTCAATTCTTTTTCTAATATTTGAATTTTCAGGGCATTAATTTCAGCGTCTTTTTCTGACATTTCATTTTTCGGGTTTTTTATGTTATCCTTTTTTTTGGGTAACATGGTAACATTTGTTACCATTTTCTCCCCAAAATCAACACCACAGTTTTTTATAATAACGCAAGTTTTTTTATGACGTGATAAACCGCTGCGATGTTTATAACCTTTTCCACAAGTGTCGCAATAATATTCAACAGAATAATTTTTTATGTTACCATGTTGTCCCTTCAAACATTTTGCAGTCATTTTATGTTTTCTAAAATCTTTTTTATTAGAGCATCTATAGTCACATTTTTTACAATAATATTCTTTCTTTTTTTTAGGTTGGGATTTTTTGGGATTTTTGTTATCATTTTCCATTTATATAAGATAACATAAAAAATCCCTAAATCATTTTTTTTATAAATATATTCTAGTTCCTTTTTTAAAGTTCAGTCACAAATCAAAAAATGATCTGTTCAAAAATACCTAGAGGGTTCTAGACAAATCTCATTTTCGTTGTTTTTACGAGTTTACATTACAATCGTATATTTCAAATATGCACATTTCATGGCCTTTTGAAATGTGCATTTTCAATTCCAGGATTCCAAATAAAAACGATTTTTTTCTTCATGAGATTGATTTTTAGACTATTTTAAAAAAGTGATTTAGATGTATTATGGTAAGAGAGTAATTTATAACTTACAATTATTTAGCGGGATTAAGGGATCCGATTTGAACGAAAATCAGATCGTTACGGTATTCAGTAACAAATATTTTTGCAAGTCAAAAGTTCAGTAAGGCCAGTCACGTTTTTTAGTAGTTTGTAAAAGTCTTATCATATCTGGTAAGAAAAAAAAAAGTAGTTTCAAAAAGTGAAATTATGCACACAAATTTGACGATTTTGATTTTTTACGAAAATCTTATCATTTATCGTAATAAAAAAGTTGAGTAGTTTAATATTTTTTTTTATGCAGCGAAAATCAAATTTAAGATCGAACTCCATAAATTCCGCGAAATTCGAATGAAGTTTTTGGCTGTTCCAAATGAGGGATTTTATCTCCCAAATCTGTATTAATATTGAATGATTTTAATTGTCGTGGCATTAGAACGCCAATAATTATCTCACCACACATTCTATGTGGCGTCCATACATCCTCACCTATAATATTTGTCTCCAACATTTTCATAATCCAATTTTCTCCAATCTTAACTATTTCATCCGGCAATTCCTTTGTAGCAGGAACTTTATAAAATCTCAACGTATAATTAATAGTTTGTTTTAAATTATCTTCTTGCCATTTAGTTTTACCACCGGCATTTAGTTGTAAATATTTATTTTTACAATTATATGGTAAGTTTTGTCCTTCGCCTTTATTCCAATGTGCGTTATTCCACTGTTCTTCGGTCATATATTTATATAACGTATTTGGTTCTTCAGGAGAGTTGGTTACTTTATTTATGGCATCAGCATATTCCGCGGACCACATATCATCAATAGATTTGCTTGTTTCAGCGAACGGTGATACATCAACGTCCATAGGTTCAGATTGTGTTTGTGTATTAGTAGCGAGAGAAGTCATGATATTTACGTTGACATACATATCATAAATCAATTCAATTTTATCGAATTAAAAAATACCCTAATCACCTGGTCATTTTTATTTTTTATAATTTTTTATTTTTTAGAAATATTTACCATATATACATAACATACCATAAGCTGCTTTATATTCGTTCCACCTTATAATATTCTTATCATCTGTCATTTTCTGATCCCAATTTTCAGCTTTACGTGTCCAAATAGCATTCAGCTCCTTAATTTCAGCATTATTTGGCGAACATTCATTTTCAGCTTCTATTGCTAACCATTTATAAAATCCTTGATTATTATTCACCCATTCGTGATTCTTTAAGGCTTTTGTATAAATTTCTCTAGGATCAACTGGTTTATTTACTTCAATTTTTTTAGGAGCTGCTTTTTTAAGGGATTTTGCTTTAGCTTTTTGCTTTTCTCTAAGCTGTTGTCTCGCTAATTTTTCAGCTGCTCTCTCTGCCTTAATTTCAGCTTTTCTTTTAAGTCTAGCTTCATAGGCAGGTCTTCTCTTCTCCCACTTACTTAAACTCCTATACTTATTCGCACCAGCGGCATGCCTTAAAGTATATAAACTGCTTTTTTTCCAATCAGCACCTACACTCTTCTCACTCATAATATATACATCTCCACTATTAAGGCGAATATCAATAGGTTTTCCTACGGGCATACCATCCTTAAACCATTGCCATCTCATCGGATAGTTCCAACATCCTATACTAAGACATATAACTACTACTCTCTCAGTATCACCATGAAATCCTATTCCAGTCTTTTTAAGGTCATAATATCTATTTCCTTCAACTACATTAATTACTACTTTAGTTTTACTACCAATATCAATCAAACCTTTTGCTATATCATTTCGTAGTCTCTCTACAGCAGCATTAAGGAACTTCATTTTTTTAAGGTCATAAATAGTTCCTTTACCTTCAAAAACAGCTGGCTTCTGTTCTCTATCAGCTACAAAGCATAAGTTCGTTCTTGCTAACTTATTCATTCTTTTGCCTCTTACCTTAACTTCTTTACCATCAACAATCTCTGTCCTATATTTATTTGGGTCCAAATACTCAGCATCCCACCTAATTGGTGCTATTTCCTTATAAATCTCGACATCACTACCGTGACCGCCGTGCCAATTTGAAATATAATCCCTTAAAATTAACACTCTTCCTTGATCATCATCAACTAATTCCCCAATAGTATCATCACCACTTAACTTATTAAGGTCTAATACCTCTACAGGCCTATCGCCATATTTATCCATAGCTAATTGCGTTTTAGCTTCAAAATAAGGACCCAATCCCTCAATATCTTTAGATGTGAAGCCCTCACCCTTAATTGGCATACGACCTATAATCTCCATACCTCTATTATTCTCTCCACCCGGAGCCATAGTTAAGGACATTCGCTCTGTGGCCATAATTGCCTTCATTTCTTCATTACTTAAATTTTTCATATTATTATTATTCTGGTTATTATTCATGTTTTGTTCTATAACAATTGCGCTCATAATTAATTTGACTAATCATGTAAAAAACATTTCAATTTTTTTAAATTTACCAGGTATTATAAAATTGATCAAAAAATATAATAATATTTAATAATAAATCATGACATCAATAGTAAATTATACATCATCAGATTCATCGGAAGACGAAACAATAATGCAAAATGATTCTCCAATATGTGGTCCAAAATCTTGGAAAGAAAATCGTGAAGATGGAAGTTATAATGAAGAACTAGCAGAAATATTTGAAAATAGAGATGGTGGAATACAAGAAGCATTTGGTAGAGTTTCACCCTCGTTGAATAACTTATATGATAATACTAATTTTAGTTTTATAGATTATGACCTTACAATAACAATACCCAATATAGGTCCAGGTAAACCTAAAGAGGGCATTAGAAATTCATATATTTTTAATAATAATGATAAAGAAAATATTAAGTATGCTTCATGTGGAAATTTAACTCGTAGTATTGCGGAATCTTATGAAGAAGATAAATGTTCCATATGTAATGAAGGTTTTTGTCAAGAAACAGCAGGCGAAAGATGGAGCGACTTGACTAAGTGGAAACGAGCCCATTCGAATTGTTGGAAAATATTATGCATAGAATATCATAACGCATTAGAAGAAGAAAATTTAAATAATACCTTATTGAATTGGATATTATATTTGAGCAATTGCGATTTAATATAAATTAATTTTTAGTTCCTATACTAATAGTTTCATCAGGATTAATAACAATAACTTTATTTTTTAATTCCCTCAAGGCATTATTATATCGTTCTATTTCAATAATATATCTTTCTTGACCAGTACGGATAGGAACAATCCTATTTCTACTTTCGTTACCAGAACGTATAATATCTTGATACAATACTCTTATTAGAGCCCATAAAAATAAAAATAAACATGTGAAAACAAAAAGAAGTAGAAATAAATAAGTCCATTGATTGTCTATCATTAATAATATATTTTTTATTATATTTATATAGAATTTAAAAATAATAAAGGATATTATTATATGGGAGATTATAAAAATAATGACTTGTTAATGGCTTTAGAGAATGAAAGTAATGCGTCTATAATGAAATTAAATACAAGAAAAATACAAAAATATAAAAATGATATACTACAACAAATAATAAAAGATAAACACGTTTTAAAATCGTTTCATAAGAAATTGAAATATTATCGTTATTGTGGTGAGTTATGTGATTTACAAGATGGACATTATATAAGATGGGTGTCTTTAAAAAATCCTGATAATATAAAGTTAACATTGGGTGGATTTTATATTGATACTGAATTTAATAATGGTTATCTTCAAATAGTATGTAAAAATGGCAGAAGAAAAATTAAAGCAAAATTTGATGAGATATTAATATTTCAAAAAATAAGCAATCAAGAAGCAGTTATATTAAGTGTATTAGATTATTTGGATAAAAATTAATTATATCAATAAATAATATATGAAGCACGGTATTGTTTTTGATATGGATAAGTGTATAGGTTATTTTACACAAATAGCGTTGTATATAGATATAATAGAGGATTTATCACGAACATTAAAAGTAAATGAATATTATCAGATGTTTGATATGTTTCAAGAGATTTTTAGACCCGGAATATTTAATGTTTTTAGATACTTGGTTAAAATGAAAAAGAAAGGTAAATTAGAAGTTATAATATATACAAATAATAATGGTCCTCCAAGTTGGGCAACAAATATAAGAAAATATATTGAATATAAAATAAAACATAAATTATTTGATAGGACAATAAAAGGTTGGAAATATAATAATAAAATAATAGAAGAAAAAAGAAGTGGATATGAAAAATCTTGGAATGATTTGATAGAATGTACAAGATTAAATAAAAACGATAAGATTATTTTCTTTGATGATAGAGATGAACATGATGGGATGAAACATGAAAATGTAAATTATATAAAAGTTGTACCATATCGTGTGGGTATATCGCATAAAGATTTTGTAGATAAATTTATAAAATCAAAATTAAACAAGAAATTAAAAATAAATAAGGAAGATTTACTTAGAGAATGCAATAGGTCTGGTTATAGACCAAGTAATTTTAGAGAAGTTTCAAATAATGATATAATAAAACCATTACGTGAATTTATGAAATTAAATAGAAAGAAAACAAGAAGAAAAGTTCGAAAAGGTAAAAGGACACGTAAAAAAAGAGGTGGAGATCCAACGCCATTAAGACGTGCGTTCCCACGCCGTAATCGTCGTCTACGCCTCAATCGTTTTTTAGGGCAACAATCATGGAGAAATTTTGAGGATTCACTTCCTCGAGTGTCAAGAGACCAAATTCGCGTTGCTATTGAAAGGTATAGAAATGATATTACCAGGAATGACGCGTGGATAATAAATTATTTGAATAGATTTAAACGAATGGTAGAAGAATGGAGAAGAACCCATCAGACACAGCTAGAAAACACAACAACAGAAGAACAACAACAGCAAAATGAACCAGGAGTACCCATAGGACCACCCACAGCAAGGGAATTAGAAAGGGAACAAAGAGAGATGGGAACACAAACACCTACGAATAATTAATCCTTTTTAATATTTTTATTATTTCTGATTTTATAAATATTAAGCGAACGAGCACTAGCATCGGTAGCCTTTACATATCTTGGCATCCAAAAATAAGGTATAACTTTTGGTGTAATATTACCATAATATTTATCAAAAATAAGTCTGTAATATAATTGTTCTAAGGTGGTAGGAACATTATGAGTAATTTTTTTTTCTTTGACCATCATATCAATAATTATTTGATCGTCATCTGGATATGCTGCACCGTTGAAAATCTTTCTTTTAACGTGGTCCTTAATAATATCAGACCAAGAATTATCCATTTGACTTACGCCGTCACTAAAAGCTTCTTTAGTCCGCCATAAAACTGTTTCAGGTAGTAAATTATTATCAAAAGCGGAACGTAACAAGTATTTTTCACAAAATCCCTGTTTTGAATGACATCTTTCCTTGGGTGGTATAGATAAGTATAAATCAACAAATTCTTTATCTAAAAAAGGTGTTCTAGCTTCAAGACCATGCGATGAAATAGACCGGTCAGATCTCAAAACATCATAATAACAAATATCTTTCAATAGTCTTCTACATTCTTTATCAAACAAAATAGGGTCTTTAATATAATGAAAGTAAAGATAACCACCCGTTACTTCGTCGGAACCATCACCATTAAAAATTACTTTGGCATTGCTATTTTCTTTGATATATTTAGATATTAACCAATTTCCTACACTAGCTCTAACTGTTGTAGTATCATAAGATTCAATATCGTATATAACTCTTTCCATTGCGGATAAGAATACATCAGGATTAACGATTATTGAATGATGTTCAGAACCAATATGATTTGCTACCTGCTGCGCATATTTAATATCTTCTGAACCTTTAAATCCGATAGACCATGTATGAAGTTTTTTACCTGTTAATTTATTATAATATTTACTAACTAGAGCAGCAATAATACTACTATCAAGTCCCCCCGATAATAAACAAGCTATATCTCTTTCAGTTGTATCAAAAACTCTTTTTTTGACAGCGTTATCAAGAGCAGTATAAATTTTATCCGCCCAATTATATTTGACATAGGTCACGGTAAACGCATTTGGTGAAGAAAATGTATAACTATTACAATAAGTGTATCTATCATTAATAAAATTATATTTATAACAATTTCCTGGTGGGAATTGTTTTGCTGGTTCATGAATAGATGAATCGGGTAATAATTTAGAAATAGATTTAAGTTCGGAGGAGAATATAATATTATCGGGACAATCATCTTTGTCTAACATAAATAAAGGTCTAACGCCGTATGTATCGCGTGCTACATAAAGAATATTTCTTTTATAATCAAATAAAACAAAAGCGAAAACGCCATCCAAATGTTGTAGTGTTTGTTTTATACCATATTTATGATACATATGAAGTATAATTTCACAATCAGATTTTGTCTTTTTTTGAAATTGGGGACACAATTTATATAATTTTTTAAAATTATAGATTTCACCATTGCAAATTAATGAGCAATTATGTAATTTTAAAGGTTGATTGGATTGTTGGTCTTCAAAACCATTAATTGCTAAGCGATGAAACCCAATTACAGAATTATTTTGTATAGACCATTCAAGAATACTAGATTCTGGACCTCTATTGGAACCTCTTTTAAAAGCATTTTCGACATCATCTTTGTCGTAAGTATTGTTTAATATTGTGAAAATACCACACATTTAGTATTATATTGGTAATAATTTTAAATTAATTTAAATTTATATATAATATTTAATATCTATGGTTAATATATTATGAAAATATCCGAAGCATATTATTGTCAACAAGAAAGAACAACTCAACTAAGTGATAGAATGTATAAAAGAAATTTAGCAGATGGACCTATATCGCCACAAATAATAGCAAGGTCTGTTTCAACAAGATTAGAGACGTTGCCTATGATGGATTGTAGAAAAGTTGCACCAACATTAATAGCTAAATATCCAACATACAGCGGTCATCACAATTTTCATCCTGGTTCATCAGCACCATATAGCGGATATTGTAAAAATATAGATATAGAAACACATCTAAGAAATACAATACATCCTTTACAACGTGCTCCACAATCCAAACATATACCAGATAGTTCAAGTGATTTATTTAATACAAAACATTTTAAACAAACAATGGGTGTAGATCCAAATGATTTATTACAAAAACAAGAATTATTTGCACCTTTTAATCCAAATAAGTGTCATTTGGGTAATAGATTATTTGATAATCACACGCGACAACAAACAAAAGATGTAAAATTAAATTAAAATATTAATTATTTTTTATAATTAATATTAAATGGACATATCCGCAAATCCGCTTGATTTGATATATTTTACAAATAGTACAGCCTATAAAAAAATAAACAAAAAGAATGAAAGAAATAACGACAATAGCGAAGAATATAAAAAGGATATATTGTTTTATAGAAAACGTATATTACAAAAAACAAAAGATCTATTGCGCGATAATAATTGTGATGTGGAAATGAAAAATGTTTTTACAGACTATACAAAGCATATGATAAAATATTTTAAATTTATCGACAAAAGTGAAATAATACAACAAGATTATGATAATTTAGGGGAAAATAAAAAGAAATGCGTAAAAACAGATTTTGAATTAGGAAGTCAAAATAAATTAATGATGCGTGAAAAAAAGAACAAAGAAAAAGGGAAAATAGAATCTTGTATAGATGTGAAAATTAAAAATAAAAAGAAATATCAACCATATCTTCCACAGAAGAAAATAATAAATATTACGCTAGATGATTTGAAAAATAAAGGAGTGAAAAACAAATCTAAGTAGTATATAACTAATGAATAATACAGAAGAGATTATACAAGAATTTGATAAACATATAAAATTAGAAAAAGAAGAACTAAAAAAAAGAAGAAGAAAAATAAAAGATAGTATACAAAATAGATTACACAATAGAAAAGAAGAAGGAAGGAAAAAAGGAACAAAAATGAAAACAGATAAAATAAGAAAGTTAAAAGAAATGCTTCATAATATGGAAAATGAACACAATAAAGAGATACTAGAATTGGAAACAAAAAAAAATGAATATGTATTAGAAATAAAAGAATTACAAAAACAACATGAGAACGATGATAAAGCAAAAAAAAATTTGGGGAAAAGTATTTTAAGTATCAATAAAATGAATGAACATTATCATAATGTATTGACTATCAAAACAGAAAAAATTAAGAAAAAAAGGAAAATAATAGCAGAATTAGAAGAAGATTTGAAAAAATGTTGTTTTTGCGAAGAGGACGAGGTAACATTTATTGGAGGACGTAGAAAAAAAACAAGAAGAAAGAGAAAAGGAAGAAGAAGAAGAACAAGGAAAAAGAAGAGAAGTCAAAGAAGAACAAAGAAAAAGAAGAGAAGTCAAAGAAAAAAAGGGATAACAAGAAAAGATAAATGTGCTCCAAAAAAAAATGGTGAGAGATTAGAGTTTACTTGTTATACAAAAAAAGCATTAAATGATATGAAAGATTTGTGGAATGCAAGACATCCTGATGGTAAAATAATATCAACGCAACCTCGCGCTATTTGGGAAGCGTTGGGTGACAATATGAAGAATACTTGTAATAGAGAATCGTGTTGGATGAAACAAAAATGGGTATCAAATAAACTAGATAAGAAAATACAAAAAAATACGTTTGCTCCAACACAACCAAGTGTTTGGAAAAAGAAACCAAACGAATGGTTGACAAGTATAGATATTTTAAATGTTATGAAACAATATGAAGATAAACATGATGATTTTGAATTTTTAGGTCCATCACCAATAGATTTTGATTCGCATAAAATGAGAGGTGAATGTGTATGGGATGAGTTGTGTAAATTTTCTTTGAAGAACCAAAAAGAGAGCGGTAAAACTAAAATAGGAATAATATTTAATTTGGATCCACACGACAAGCCAGGGTCTCATTGGGTTGCAATGTTTATTAATATGGATAAGAAGGAAATATATTATTTTGATAGTTATGGAGATAGAACACCAAGTAAAATAAAAACATTAGCAAAAAGAGTTCAAGAGGAATCGAAAAGATTAGGAAAAAAATACAAATTTTTAGTGAATAGAAGAAGACACCAATATGGTGATAGTGAGTGCGGTATGTATTGTCTCCATTTTGTAATAGAATTAACAGAAGGGACATCTTTTCAAAAATTTCAAAATGTGCGATTTACAGATAAATTAATGACAAGATTGAGAAATATTTATTTTAATAAAATATGAATTTAAAATATACACTAGTTTATTTACATATGAATGATGGAAATAAACAATTATTATTAGAAGTTGTAGACGAACAATATAAACATTATAATGTAAAACAAAATGCTGGATTTATGGGATTTTATAGCAATATATATAAATTTTATCAACGAAATCAGGGTGAATATAATAATATTCAAGAAGTGAATAAAAAAATAATTCAAGAAAGTATAGGATTTATAAGAAAAAATATAACGCGATACGCGAATAATGATGCTGTGCAATATAATGATAATAAACCTACACAAGATACGATATCATTAAAACAAATAGATGCTACAGATTTACGATATGTAAAAGATGATAAATTCGATATGAAATTAAAAAAAAGAGAAAACGATTTTGCGGGATTAATGAATGCGGGAAAACCAAATGATATAGATTTTACATTTAAATCAGAAGATGAATTGCCGGCAGAAGATTTAAATAAATTATTGGGACAAACATTAGCAGATAGAGAGAAAGAGTTAACGAATATTACGAATAAATATAATAAAGGAGGGTTAGAAGATGCGGCAAAATGGTTGAAAATAAATGAAGACAATAAAAAGAAAGGGAGAGAGAAATTGAAAGAAGATAAGAAAGTTACATTTAAAGTGGAGGAGAAAACAGATCCAACGGTAAATTCATTATTATCTAAGTTAAAACCGATTCAAAGAGAAGAGAGTGAAATAAAAAATTTATTGGATACAATATTAGATAAACAGAATGAAATATTGAATTTATTAAAAGAAAAAAAGATTCAAGAAATTGAGAAGAAAGTTGAGAAGAAAGTTGAGAAGAAAGTTGAGAAGAAAGTAGATAATGAAGAATAGTTATTCAAAGACGGGTCTTTTTTTAAATCTTTTTAAAATTTTAGAACCAGGTTTTGAAGGTAAAAGGAAACCTCTAGACGAGCTAGTATTAATATCAAATAAAGCACCTCCATCATTTGGATTTGCTTTATTATCATAATTAATTTGAAATTCTTGTCCATTAATGTCAATAGTGGCATCAAACGTTCTTTCAATACGGTCTCTATTTTTTTTCCAATAAGCATCATTTTGTTCTTTGCGATAAGAAGGAACAGATGAGAAACTAATAGAAGCAGGGTCACCGAAATTATAACACATTATTTGTTCTTTTGTTCGTTTATCAGAATATAATTTACAATCAATTGATGCACTTTTGATTTCATTTAATATTTCGGTGTTAAGATTTTTTTTACGAGTGCTAATTTCGTGAAGATATTGGTCTGTAGTTATTGGTTTTCCAGTAACTTTACTCTTATCTGCATCTGAAATTTCTGTTTCAGTAGATATTTGTGCGGTAGTAGTATTTTCTTTGTCTAATTGAGCTGATGTAAATGATGTGATATATAAGAAAGCTTTAACATTTCTATCACCAACTTTTAAATCATTATGACTACAAATACGTACAGCGCGACCAACGACTTGTTGATTTCTAACGGGATGCCAATATGGTTCCATCATATGAACATATCTTACATTTTTAAGGTCGATACCTTCAGCACCACTTTCAGTAATCATTAAAGTTTTAATAAGTTGTCCATAAAAATTATTAGGGTAAATAGAAATTAATTGGTCTCTTAATTCACCACAACCTGGAGGCAACAAATTTAAATTACCATTAAATACTGCTCTTATGATTTCTTTTTCATCATCACTTTCAGTTCCAGTATATAAAGCATAAATTTTAGATTCTGCATCTTGTTCTTTGGAACACTCAAACATATCTCTAGTCATATTAAGTTTCCAAATACCATTTTTTTTTGCGATAGAAAATCTATGCCAACCGTGCGCTTTTAATATAAGACTAAAAATTCCAATACCTTCCATATTTCTGAAATTAGAATACAAAAGATGCAAACCTCTATGACGTCCATCTTTAATTTTTCTGAATATTTCTAAAAATTTAGGACTAGTATTTTTAAGATTTTTTTCAGAAAAATATTCTTTATTGGCTTCAAGATTTTTCCAAGCGGTAGTTAATTTTTTATGATAACCATCTTCTTTTAATGTGTCAATTTGCTTTTGTAATTTTTCATCTTTTTCGGCGTCAATATCTTCAAGGTTGTTTTGTCCTTCAGGTAATTTTTTATTCATAAGTTTATCAATCATATTTTCATTAAAATTTTTAGTAGACTTTAAAGTAGGAAAAGGTCTTTCAAGACCTAGAGGAAATGCATAATTACAAACAAGTCTGGACCATGTGCGATAATTACCGCTATCTTTATAAACTTCATTAAATTTATTGGCTTTTGCTTTTTTAGTTGCTTTCTTTTTGTCATCGCTTCTTTCTCTAATGCGAACTTTTTCATATTCACTTAATTGATAATCACTCATAGGAATATTTAAATTTTGAATTTCATCAAATTGAGGTAATAATTTTTCAGAAGCACTTCTGAAATAAGAAGTTAAACCCAATATTCTTCGTTTAAATAATATATTATTTTTTAATTTGAGTGTATTTTTATCAATAAATTTTGATTCAAAATCCTTTTTTGTTTCGGGTAATGCTGTATATTTGTCTATTTTTGGTGTTCCATTAACGCGTATAGATATAGATCCTAACAAATTTGTGACGTGTCTCATAAATTTATCATCATCAATTTTTCCTTGAGAGTTTAATTTTACACCTTGATACATATTATCTTTATTTTTGGTGGAAAAAAATCCAAAAGGATTTCTAGTAATAGTTAATACTTCTTGTTTTGAATTATAATTAATATAATCAACGTATCCCGATTTTTTAAATTTTGCAAGTATCCTTTTCCTAACAAGCTCTTTTCTTGGAATATTACTATTTGAAGTGTTTAATGTAAAAGTATATGTATTAATGTTACCTCGTAACATATTATATAAAATAGCAACTTCATTAGGATAATTAATAATTGGGGTTCCAGTTAAGAATACAACTCTACAATTGTGAGCATCTTTAATATATTCATATAATCTTAATTTTACAGTAGGAGGACTTGTTCCCAATTGATTAACAATTGTACTAACCATATTATGAACTTCATCGATAACAACAACTTTATTATCAAATGGATTCTTTCTTTTTAAAGGACCGGATTCCTGTAAAGCTTCTTGTTCCATTCTAGCCAAAATACCTGGGGTCATACCATTATGATTGTAAAATTTATATTTTTGTGCAACCATAGCATTAATTTGGTCATTTAAACTAGCTTTATCCTGGATACTTAATTTATAATAATTAGGTTCTTTGTTAACATTAACTAACCAAGCGCCTTGTGGTTTATTTTTTTTTATATAATTAACAGATAGATATAGTGCTTTTGCTAATGCTTCTTCAATTTCACTTTCTCCATTTGTTTTAACAAATTCCCAATATTGATTTAGTCTATACAAATCATCACCACATTTTTTTAGTTCTTTTTTATAATTATTTTGTAAAGATGCTGGTGTTAAAATAATAACTTTTTTACTAGTTTTCAAACCTTCAGCAATACCAATAGAACCACACGTTTTACCGGCACCTAAACCGTGGTATAATAACAAACCTCTATATGGACTATAAATAGACATATAATCTCTAATAATCTGTTGATGAGTCAACAAACCTTTGTAACCAGATTTTAATGAATCGCAAGTCAAATCAACTTTATCTGTGCCCATTATCTGTGACCGGTATTGTTTTTCGAAAATAGTATTAATAAAAGATAAATATTTTTCTCTATTTTGTAAAAAATAAGCAGATGGTTTGATATTATATATTTCTTTTTCTTTTGGTAATCTATCTTTTATAGATAATCCACCATCACTTTTAATTTTAATATCTTCCAAATGAATGGTTTCAAAAACAATTTCGTCTTCTGGTTTTAAATCTTTCTTTTTAGGTTTTTTAGGTTTTGTTATTTCTTCTATAACATCATTTATTTTTGTTGTTGTTGTTTTAATAGTCTTTTTTATAATTTTAGGACCATCAACTATTTTTTTAAAAATAGAAACATTTACATCTGTTTCAGGTTGATAATTTCTATCAGATAATCTATTTCTGAAATCAATAGGACTAAAATCTTTATCTGGTAATGCTTCAGTTATAGCAATATTTTTAGGACGAAATATACGAACTTCGATCATTTCTCTATCCTTTGGAACATCTTTTTGTTGTAATCTTTCTAAAATGGATTTTTTATTCATCTATACAGAATAAATATAAAAAAAACTTTATATATTTATTCAAATGGAAGTAAACCAGATTTTTATAAGAAAAAAATCTCCAAAAATAAATTCATTATTAAAAGAAGATAATGATAGTCCTAGAACCCCTTCACCTCCAAAAAGTGGGAAAAAAAAATTAGGACAACCATCGCCAATTTTATGTCATATTGAAAGAGTAGTAACTGAAAAAGTTGAAAAAGATGATATTCCACAATTTGAATTAAGTACCTATTAGTATTTCATAAGCTGATTTACACGCAGCCTGCTCTGCTTTTTTTTTAATTTTATGTTTTGATTCACCCAAGAATAACCATACCTTCTCATTATTAGCTACATATATTACAACATCTTCTAAACAATTGCCTATATCAAACATCGTTTTTGCATCATTAATTGTTAAACCGTGATGATGTTGTCCGATACATAAGAATACACCCATATGATATCCTTGTTCTTCATCCCAATCACCAATCTCCATGTATATAGGCGTAACCTTAAATGATTTTTGTAGAACAACTTGTAATCTATTCTTATAATTATCATTAATTTTAATTAGGTCAGTCCAATTAACGTGTTTTTCAAAAATATTTTCTACAAATATTTGCGCGATTTGAAATCCTGGACCCGTAACAAACACATTTTTAAACCATTCATCTCCATCATCGATGGTTATTTTATTAAAATCTAAAAACAAAGCACCTAAGAATGATTCAAATAAACATCCTAATTTTTTTAAATTTGTTCTAGTTTTTTTCTCTTCAGCATTTGCTGACATAATATAATAATGATTAAGTCCCATTTCATAAGCCATTTTACCAATAGATTCATTTTTAACTAAAGCTATTTTTTTTTCAGTCATAAATCCCTCATTTTCTTTTGGAAACCTTCTATATAAATAATATTTAGTTATACATTCAAGTACACCATCTCCAAGAAATTCCAACCTTTCATTAGATTTTGTTTTAAGTTTCATACAATCACCGGGTTTTTCAGCTATGATCACTCCATTTTCTTTATTTTCTAATTTAGGTCTTTTGCAATATGATTTGTGTATAAAAGCCCTTCTATATAAATTAAAATTATGAACTTTATCTGGTACGCCATATTTTCTTAAAATATCGCTTACATGTTTTTCAGTAATTTCTCTATTATTGGGATTATATGGATTGAATATAAGTTCTTCGTCTTCTTTATTGATGTCACCATCGTTAAGTATATCTTTATCTATTATCGCTGCCATGTTAATTTAATTAATGATTACACTTTTAAATCAATTTTATTAATGTTTAGATAATATATATATATTATGGCTACTCTAGCAGTCGGCAGTATTAATCAAGATGATGATGATATGGAAGACGAATTACAAATGAATGAATGTAAAGTCAAAATGCATGATTACATAATAGGTCTAGGTAAAAGTAAAAGTAAATCAGGTATATGGAACGAAATAGTAGATTTAATTCTTAAATATATCGAGGTTGATAATTTAATCGCATCAAAATTGCAAATACAGGAAATGATGGCAATATCGATGGACCAACATTTTGAAACATTTATGAGTATAAATCAACAATTAGAGTTAATGAATTGTTTAAGAACAGATATTAAAGGTGTATTAGAACAAGTTGTAAATAATGAAACAACATATATTTTAACACAAAAAAATGATAATGTAAATTTAATTGAAGAAGATGGATGTTATGCAAAATATCCGTTGATAGCGTGGTATTTATATAAAAATTATTATAAGAAATTGCCTATTATGGACTTACATAACATCATTTTGCCTGAACCAAATGAAATGAGAATGTCTATCTATATAAATAATATTGACGAGTTAATTACATATATACGAAATGCGAAATGGAATCAAATACATAACCAACCACTAAGAAGTAGTGTTGCAAGAATGGAAGATGTTGAATTTATCGATGATCCAGACTTTCAAGAGCCAATAATGCCTTCTACCCCTGTATTTGTTGGTAAATCAGACACAAAGAATCTATTTAGAAAAGGTGATTTTGAGGAACTACCAAAACTCGAAATACCACAAGCAAAAGGTTGGGTACAAAATGTTGTAAAAAAATCCGAAACAAGTACACCTGAGAGATATGTACGATCACAACTTTTCTATTGTGATATATGTAAGAAAGAAGGAAAAAAAAATTTAAGACCTATGAATCGTCAAACATTAACGGATCATATAAATGCAAAACACTCTTATCATCATCGCGATAGACCGTTGCATCAGTTGAATAATGAAATATATAATCTAAGTAAAAAGAAATCTTTTTCTCCTATTGCCGTGACCTCTGGACATCCAGAATTAAAAAAAATGTCAACACAGGATACTGTCGAATATCCATCTTCCAGTCTAAGTGTTAAACGTCGTCTATCCCCTAGCAAATCTCCTAGTGTTGTGAGTATTTCGCGAAATAATAGTGCTAATAATTTTCCTCTTATGAAAATGAATAGTAAAGATAGCTTAGATTCAAACACGCCATCAAGAAAACCAAAAAAAAGATTAAGGAGTCATTCATCAGGAGATCTAGATGAAGAACTTTTTCAAAAGCCACCCTCTGGATTGGATATAAAAAGAAGTACAAGTTTAGAACCTGCTTTTGACGATAGGAAATTTTCACCAAGATCTGATATAGATCGACAAAATACATTTGAACCTTTATTCGATTTGATGGCACATGAGTCACTTAAAAAGAATAACGACAAGAAAAAAATGAGAAAAAAGGGCGGAAGGAGTAAAAGTCGTAGTAGAAAAAAAAGAACAAAGAAAAAATCAAGAAGAAAAAAGAGAAATTAATTATTCATAATATTATTATCAATAATTAAACACATTTTTTGGTTTCTTCCTCTTCTTCATCACAACCATCGGATATTTTATTCAATCGTATTTGTTCGCCTTCTTCATGAATAAGTTCAAGGTCAATCATTTTTTTTTCATGTTCTTCAAACTTTTTATTCATATAATAAAACGCACCAGTAAACATAGCTTCAGTTGGAATATTAAAATAACAAACCGTTAAAAACGCTGCCCATACTTTAACCACATCGCGTTGCCATAAACATTTAATATCTTCTTTCATATCATAAAATCCTTGTTGAGCAGATTCAACAATTATTGAACAAATGGAACCATCTTCGCATCTTTTACAATAACCATGATATTTATTATTGGTACAAGGGAAGCCAAAACAATAATTATCTTGAAATTCTTCTTCTGGTTCATCTTCGGAATCATCAACATCATCTAAGTCTTTTTCTCGAGGAGGACAAGGTGTAAGTTTTGGTGGTAATTCATCATCATCCATTTCGAATATTTCTTGTTCAATATTCTCTTTATTTTTTTGTTTTTTAAACCAAGAAGCAAAATAACCACCGGTATCTTCTTGTTTTTTTACTATAGGAATTGGAGCACTCATTATATAATTTATATATATTATTTTTTTATATATGTTTTTTAAATGATTTAAAAGTTAATTAACGAAATAGTTAAATGATAATAAATGTTGATTATAGAGAAAAAAATTTATTGAAAAAATTAGAAGCGTTAAAACAAGAAAACAAATTTAACAAAATAACAATAACAACTTCAAATTTACCGTTGGGAGATGTTATTATTTTAAATGATAAAGGTGAAGAGAAATTAATAATAGAGAGGAAATCAATTAGCGATTTAGCAGCATCAATAAAAGATGGTAGATATGCTGAACAGAGTTTTCGATTAAATAATTATAAAATGCATAATCATAATATAATTTATCTTATAGAAGGTGATTTACGAGGATGGGACAATACGAAAGGAAGATATACAAAAATTAAAGCTAAAACCCTATATGTAACTATGCATTGCTTACAATATTATAAAGGGTTTTCTGTAGTGAAAGTGAATAATATGGTAGAAACGGCTGAATATATTATAAGAGCAACAGATAAAATGACAAGAGATAAAAAGATTTCTTATTATGATACATCTATGAATAATGTTACGAATATAAAAGAGTATTGTCAAGTAGTGAATAAAGTAAAAAAGAAAAATATAAAACCAGAAAATATTGGCGAAATAATATTAAGTCAAATTCCTGGTATAAGTTCAAAAACTTCTTTAACAATAATGGAAAAATTTGGTTCTTTATATAACCTATTAGGTCAATTAAAGAAAGATCCGAAATGTTTAAATAATATTATGATAAAAACAAGTAATGGTAATAGAAAGATATCAAGTACGTCAGTAAGAAATATAAGTCAATATTTATTATATCAAAAATCAAATGTGATTAAAATAGATACATAATATTAATTTTTATATGAATAATTAATATAATGGCAACAACAGGAACATTATTAACGGATAAAAGTATTTATGGATTAATAAATCCACCAATTGATCCATCTGGTCATAGCCCTTTGGCGCATCAAACTATTAATTCGGGGGCAACAAATTGGGGGTCTCATGTTGATTTATCTAATGCTGTGGTTAGATTAACAACAAATCAAACAATAGCTGGTGATAAGACATTTACCGGAACAATTGTAGGAACTACACCAGTTACTGATGTGAGTAATTCACAAATAGCAACAACGGGATTTGTGAAAATAGCGGTAAATAATTTAGTGGATAGCGCACCAGACGGTCTGAATACATTAAATGAATTGGCAGCAGCAATTAATGATGATAATAATTATCATGGAACGGTTACGACGGCTTTAAATTTGAAAGCTCCTTTAGCAGGTCCTACATTTACCGGAACACCGATAGCACCAACAGCAGCAGCAGGAACCAATACAACACAATTAGCAACGACAGCCTTTGTAAAAACAGCTGTTGATAACTTAGTAGATAGTGCTCCTGGGACATTAGATACATTAAATGAATTAGCAGCAGCTTTGGGTGACGATGCGAATTATGCGACAACCGTAACTACAGCATTAGCAGGGAAACATCCATCGATAACAACCTCAGCACGTTTAAATGCGGATTTAATTCACGATGGAAGTGTAAGTAATAGCGAATTCGGCTATTTATCGAATGTAACGAGTGATATACAAACACAAATAGAACAAACAAAAATAAAACCAATTTTAACAATACCTGAAGCAAGTGGGAATTATATATGTTTAAATTTCACAGAAGGAATCAAAGATGTAGCAACATATGATAAAGATGATTTTACCATAACAAATGATGGTTCAAATGTAGAAATATCTACATTAACAATAACAGACGATAAGATTTTTCTTACCTTGGCTGGTGGTGGTGGTGGTGGTGGTGGTAGTGGTGGTGGTGGTGGTAGTAGTAGTAATCCTGATTTGGCTTCTCAAGTTTTATATGAAAATTTTGAAGACAACGCATATACTGGTGCTGTAACTACAGCAACTATAGTTTCTGGAGGATATAATTCAAGTAATTATGCTTTACAAGGTGGAGGTAATAGTAATTACAATAGATGGAGAGTAAATGATGTAACATATCAATCAGTTAGTTTTTGGTATTATACAGATACTGCTAATAGTGGAAATGAAACAGCTTGGTTATTTGATACTGCTAGACAGGATTATGGGACGGTTAATGGTATAAATGCTGTATTTTATGCTACTAGTAATCAATATGGAATATCAGTTAATACATTTCGCGCTTGGTCGAGTGCAAGTAAAATGACAAAATTATACATTAATGGGGTAGACCAATCATCGGCAATTTCCACAGCTTGGAATGGAGGAGGAACTACAGGTACTTATAATAATAATACATGGCATCATATATATGTAGAATTTATTGGTGTTGACACTATGCCGATAGTATTCGGACAACCTGACGATAATAATAATGGTTATGCATCTTCTTATGGTTCTTGGGGAGGAGGAGGTAAATTTGATGAAGTTAGGGTTTTTAATACGGCTCTTACCGCATCTGAAATAACAGATTTAGCAGCGGGTAATAATGGCGCTGGTAGTGGCGGCAGTAGTAATGCTGATTTGGCTTCTCAAGTTTTATATGAAAATTTTGATAATGAAAATCCAACAGGAACTGTTGGAGCCGGTGTAACCTATGTTACGGGATATGGTGGAACGGGCAAAGCTTTATCATCGATAGGACTAGCAGATATTTCACCTTTTGTTCAAAGTAGTCTCAATAATCCAAAAGCCGTTTCATTCTGGTTTTATGGAGACCCAACATCTACTAATATGAATAGCACAATTATGTTTGATACAAGAACAAATGGTGGTCCAAGTTTTTCGTTGAATTACCCCGATGGTCAAGATAATTTATATATATGGACTGGTACTGGTTATTCGGGAATATCGCGTATTTTTATAAATGGGACTGACCAAACTATTGATGGCAGTTACAGTGCTAATTTTGGAACTAAAATTGGTGGTAATAATACCACAAAGGCATCATTATCAGGCGTTTGGACACATATTTATGTAGAATTCGATAATGGCGTAACTAATTTTAATGATATTACTTGGTTGTCTCGTTTCAATAATTTTCAAGTATGTCCGGGTTATTTAGATGAAGTTAGAATGTTTAGTGCTGCTCTTTCCGCATCTGAAATAACAGATTTAGCAGCGGGTAATAATGGCGCTGGTAGTGGCGGCAGTAGTAGTGGAGGCGGTAGTAGTAATGCTGATTTGGCTTCTCAAATATATTATGAAAGTTTTGATAATGAAGATGTTACTCTTGAATCAACACACGATGTTACATATATTACTGGTCGTTATGACGGAAAAGCGCTCAGCACAATAGGTAATAGTCCATCTGGTTTTCAATGGGTTCAAAGAACATCAAACAGCACTTTACCTGCTTCCGTAAGATCGGTCAGTTTTCATATAAAGATTCCTGCTTACGCCCACACAAAGACTATTTTTGATAATAGAGCAGATGATGGTTCGGCAACAGGTAATAATCAAGGTGGTCTGATGTGGTTATACTCTGGTGCTCTTAGATACTATTCCAATGATTCTGGTACATATGGTACAGCCAGTGGTTCGGGATTTCTACCAACAGGTGACCAAATTAATCTTTATGTTGATGGTATTGGTCCACAACTTTACCAAACTACCAGTGGTGCTGGGGGCAATGGTTTAAGTTTTTTAAATATAATAACATCTGGAACAGCCTCAGGTAAAATAAATATATGTGATAATAATTGGCATCATTTTTATATTGAATATCCCGACGGTGAAACACCAATCTCCGCATTTAGATGGTTAGCATTATTTCAAGGTGGTTATAATTTAGAGGCGGCAATAGATGAAGTTAGAATGTTTAGTGCTGCTCTTTCCGCATCTGAAATAACAGATTTAGCAGCGGGCAATAATGGAAATACTAGCAGCAGTAGTAGTAGTAGTAGTGGCGGCGGAACAAATCCAGTTACAGATATCGAAAATACAGTTATAAAATATGTTAAAAATGCTACTTCTAATAAAAATATTATAGGAAAAAATACAGAAATAGCGGTGGATAGTTTTAGATTTATAGGATTAAATAGAATTCAAAGAACAGTAGGAACTGATGATTTGAATATAACAGATATAAGTGGTTTAACTGTAAGTTTATCAGGAAAACAAGCAACTATAGCAGATGGTGATTTAACAATAGCAAAAACAACAGGATTACAAGCAGCATTAGACTCAAAACAAGCAACCATAACGGACAATTCATTAACCATAGCGAGAACAACAGGATTACAAGCAGCATTAGATTCAAAAGCACCTTTGGTCAATCCAACTCTCACAGGAACACCGACAGCACCAACAGCAGCAGCAGGAACCAATACTACACAATTAGCAACGACAGCCTTTGTAAAAACAGCTGTTGATAACTTAGTAGATAGTGCTCCTGGGACATTAGATACATTAAATGAATTAGCAGCAGCTTTGGGTGACGATGC
>Ga0315315_10000229_pt1 | contig 44765 bp, 55 predicted proteins | sample M140m3416metaG_FD_203699 | JGI IMG/M metagenome (GOLD analysis project Ga0315315, IMG submission 203699) | Ammonia-oxidizing marine archaeal communities from Monterey Bay, California, United States - M1 40m 3416 | ecosystem: Environmental > Aquatic > Marine > Intertidal zone | place: USA...
CAGTTAAGAGTGAAAATTTACTATCTAAAATAGACTGTAAAATTAAACAAATTAAAAGCTATGTCCCAAATTACGAACTAACATCTTTGCCAATAATAAACGATGACATATTTATAATAAACGTGAAAGTCAATGGAGCAGGAGATTATCTTCCTGAATACGCTGGAAATCTTGATATAATAAATTGCGCTGCTCTAAAAGTATCAGAAAAATTATTATGAATGACATTATATTAAGCGATCATACATTAAGAGATGGCAACCATGCTGTATCTCATAAAATATCTTTACCTCAAATTGAAAAATACTGTCGTTTTGCAGAATTATCTAAAATTCCAATTATTGAAGTCGGTCATGGCAACGGACTTGGAGCTTCATCTTTATTAATAGGACAATCCGATTATACTGACGAACAAATGATTGTCTCCGCTAAAAAACATTTAAAAAACACAAAATTATGTGTTCACAGTATACCGGGCATATCAACTATTAAAAACGACATAAGCAAAGCTATAGATCTAGGAGTGGACATCTTTAGAGTCGCTTCGCATTGCACCGAAGCATCTATAACGAAAACGCATATAGAATACTTAAAAAATAAACAAAAAACTGTTTTTGGTGTTTTAATGATGACGGCTTTAGCTGATACGGTTACTTTGATAAATGAAGCTAAAAAAATGCAAGATTATGGAGCAGAAGCTGTCATAATTATGGATTCTACAGGAACATACCTTCCTGAAGATGTGTCTGAAAGAATCCGAGGCCTTAAAGATAATTTAAATATTAAAATAGGATTTCATGGACACAATAATTTAGGCTGCGCTGTTTATAATTCCGTAACCGCTGCTCTTAATGGAGCTTCTATTGTTGATGTATGTATAAGAGGGTTTGGCGCTGGAGCTGGTAATGCCCAGCTTGAAATCCTTGTTCCCGTATTAAATAAGTATGGATACAAAACAGATATTGATTTTAACAAAATAATAACTGAAGCTGATGACTCCATAAACTACTTAGTTAAAAAAACCCCTATAGTATCTCCAATCAATGTGTTAACAGGACTCAATAAAATATTTTCTGGCTTTGAAAAACCAATCATTAAGGCTTCGAAATTAAACGGCATAGAATACAGTTCTTTAATTTTTGAATTGGGCAATAGAAAATTAGTAGCAGGACAAGAAGATCTTATATTGCAAATCGCTAAAAATATAAAAAACAGCGAACTACCTAATTAAACTAATCGCGATGAAAATTTTAATTACAGGATCAAATGGATATATAGCTTCCAGTTTAATTTCTTATTTGCAGAAAGATAATGAATTAGTAAAAATAAACAGGCAAAACATAGACTTAAAAAACAAAAAAGATGTTGATTTATTTTTCCACAGAAATGGGTTTTTTGATGCAGTAATCCATACAGCAATAGAAGGTGGTATTAGACTAAAAAGTGATAGCAGTGAAACATTAGATAATAATTTAAACTGCTATTACAATCTACTAGAAAATAAAAGCAATTATAATAAATTTATTCATTTTGGATCTGGAGCTGAAATACACAATAGTAATTCTTACTACGGATTAAGCAAAAAAGCTATAAGGTATTCAATCTTAGAAAAAGATAATTTTTTTAATATAAGAAGTTTTGGAGTTTTTGACAACAACGAATTACCCACTAGATTCATAAAAAAATCAATTATTAACTATATTAGCAAAAAATCTATAGAAATCGATGAAGATAAAAAAATGGATTTCTTCTATATGAAAGATTTAATTTTTTTAGTTGATTTTTATTTAAAATCTCCAAACCCGCCTAAAGAAATAGATTGTTCTTATGATTACTCCTACACCTTAAGAGATATTGCAGAACATATAAACTCTCTTGGAGGTCACAAAGTAGATATCACTTGCAGCAACCAAAAAGCAAAAGATTATACTGGAGAATATACAAATTTAAATATTGACTACAAAGGTTTGCTAACAGGAATACAAGAAACATATAACAATATAATTAATACATGAAAACAGGCTGTTTAATATATTCAGATAATCTTAAATATAAAAAGCTCCACGATTGTGCAGTTAAAAGTTTTTCTAAGTTTAATCCAGACGTAGAAGTTTATTCTGTCGATTATCAACATGAAGCATCTTTACCTAATAGCAACATACCCGCAGGGGTTTTTAAATATACTCTAGCAGCAGAAATTTTCGATTCTTACAACCTTGATAAAATAATAATTCTTGGCGCTGACACTATAACTTGCTCTAGACTCGACGAATTTCTAGATGATAATTCAAATGATATTTTAGCTACTTTAGATTATCCATATTCATTAAAAGTAAATAATAACCAACATCTTTCTAACCGCGAAAACCATATAAACGCAGATGTTGTTTGTTTTAATAATGTCCAAGCACTAAAAGATATCATTAATCTCTGGACTAATTTTAAGACTAGTTATTACGAACAAGCTTGTTTGAATTACATAGTAAATGTTGAAAAGAAATATAAAAGTAAAATTGTTGATGGCGATTATGATAATTCTGATGTTGTCTATAATGCTAGAGCAAAAGGTAACTTAACTGCAGAAGCTAACTGTAAACCATGGCCTAAATACACTAATTTATTTGAAGTAAAAAATAATAAACTTTTCACAGGAACTCATGAATATGTTTCAAAAACTAAACAAATAAAAGTTTGGCATTATTGCGATGGACTCGGAACTCAAAGCTATGAGAATTTTTCCAGTATAATTAATTCTTGGATAGATAATGGTTTTAATAACCAAACCAAGTCTTTTTTCACAAATAATTGTTGCTGTGGCGATTTTTTTAATAAAGAATTCAAAATATGAAAATATTAGTAACAGGAGGGTCAAGCATGGTAGGCAAACATCTACAAAAGATTATGCCTGACGCTTTGTATCTAACCAGTAAAGATTGCGATTTAGAAAATTACAATAAAACATTTAATTTAGTAAAAGACTTAAAACCAGATAGAGTTATCCACTTAGCTGCCAAAGTGGGCGGTATCATGGACAACATAAACAATCCTGTTGATTTTTTTGAAAAAAATATTTATATAAATACGAATATCTTAAAAGCGTGTTTTAAAAACAATGTTTTTAATTTTACAGGTATCCTTAGTACATGCATTTATCCAGATAAAGTCTCCAGTTATCAATATCCTATGAAAGAAAGCTTATTGCATCAAGGGCCACCTACTCAAACAAATTTTTCTTATGGATATGCAAAAAGATGTTTAGCTGTTCAGTGCGAAACGTATAATAAACAGCATCAAACTAACTACAGTAATTTAATTCCATGTAATCTATATTCTGAATATGATCATTTCGAGGGAGATAAAGCACACTTTTTATCTAGTTTGATAAAGAAAATAAATAACGCCAAAAACAACAAAATCCCATACATTGAATTAATGGGAACAGGTTCCCCACTTAGGCAGTTCATGTATGCTGAAGATTTAGCTAGAGCTATTGAAATAACATCTAGAGAAAGTAAACCATTTCTATATAATATTTGTAACGATGAAAATTTGAGCATTAAAGACATGGCTGAAATTGGTTTAAAAAGCTGTGACACCAATGGAATAGAAATAAAATGGGACAGCGGTAAACCTGACGGGCAATATAGAAAAGACGCAGATAGCTCAAAATTTTCAGAAAAGTACCCTGATTTTAAATTCACAAAATTAAAAAACGGAATAAGTAAGGTTTATAAGAATAAATTTGAATAACATGAAAAACTGGAAGCTAAACGAATCTAATTTTACTATTTTAGACAGATTAAAGCTCTGTCGCTTTTTCCTTTCTCCGAGTAATTTTTGGACCATGAGCTCGAATGTAAATAAATTTGAAAAAGAAATGGCTAAGCTTTCAGGAAGCAAATACGCTTTATTTGTTTCTAGCGGCTCTACAGCAAACACAATTTTAGCTTATTACTTAAAGGATTATCATTACAAACCAGATAAAAAAAATGTAATACTATTCCCTTCTACAACATGGATTACATCTGTAAGCCCGTTTATAAGAGAAGGGTTCGGCGTTGAATTTATAGACATAAGTTTAAATAATTATTCTATAGATTTAGATAAGCTAGAAGATTACTTAGAAGAAAATCATCAAAGCGTAAGATGTGTTTTCTTAACCAGCTTACTCGGTTTTAATCCAGACTTTGACAGGCTTTCTGAAATAAAAAATAAATACCAAATAGAAATAATGGTAGATAACTGTGAGAACACTTTTAGCGAATATAAGACAAAAAACGCTTCCAGTTATTTCACTAGCACAACTAGTACGTATTTTGGCCATCAACTACAAAGCGTAGAAGGGGGCTTTATTTTTACTAACAGTAAAGAAGAAAAAGATTTGTTTTCTATGTACAGGAATCATGGCATGACTAGAAGCATTGAAGATAAAGAAAAATATTTAAACAAAGATGTTGACCCTAGATTCGATTTTTACCTTTTGGGTAATAATTCTCGCAACAGCGATATTCATGCAGCCATAGGACTCTTGGACTTAAAGCGCAAACAAAAATATATATCCAACAGATTAAAACTTTTTAATTTTTTTAAATCTAAAATTAATTGCGAAAAAGTTAAACTACCTAAAAGCTTAAAAAATAGTTCAGATGTTCCTTTTTGCATTCCTCTTGTTTTTAATTCTAGAAAAAATAAAGATCGAGTTCTAAGTTACTGCGAAACAAACAACATTGAAACAAGACCAATTATATCTGGAAATCTTTTGAGGCAAACCTGTTTTAAGAAATACGGTAATCCGCAAGATTTCATAAACAGCGAATACATCCACCAAAATGGATTTTATGTAGGTCTGCATAGTAAAGTAAAAGAGAAACAAATAGAAAAATTAACTTCAGTAATAAATAATTTATAAAATGAAAACAGTTTTAATAACAGGAGTAACAGGTCAAGATGGGGCTAACATGGCAGAATACTTACTGAAAAACACAGATTACGAAATCATAGGAATGGTCCGACGATCATCAAGCCCTAACCTTAGCAATTGCATTAAATTTAAAGATAATAAAAAATTTAAATTCGAATACGGTGATTTATCTGATTCTCAAAGTATCAACCAGATAGTCGAAAAAACAAAACCGGATTATTTTATTAATTTCGCAGCAAACAGTTATGTTGGGTGCAGCTGGCAAATGCCAGAGCAAGTATTTGACATAAACTCTATTGGCGTTTTAAGATGTCTAGAAGCTATTAGAAACATTAAGCCTTCTTGTCGATTTTACTCTGCAGGCTCTAGCGAGGAATGGGGCAATGTTGATTATAGCCCTCAAGATTTAAAGCATCCTGTTAAGCCTCGAAGCCCATATGGAGCATCAAAAGCTTCAGCTAGACATATCGTTAAAGTTTATAGAGAATCATATAATCTTTATGCTGTTCATGGTATACTATTTAATCATGAAGGAACTAAAAGAGGCGAAGAGTTCGTAACAAGAAAAATATCAAAAGGTGTAGCAAGAATTCATAATGCGATCTCTAAAAATTTACCTTTTCACCCAATCGAATTAGGCAATTTAGACGCGAAAAGAGATTGGAGCGACAGCGAAGATTTTGTTGACGGTATTTGGAAAATGTTAAACAAAGAAAAGCACAAAGATTATGTGCTTTCTAGTGGTGAAACGCATTCCATTAGAGAATTTGTCGAAAAAGCTTTTGAGACTGTTAACATAAATGGAGCATGGCACGGCAAAAGAGTAAAAGAAGAATTTTCTTTAACCCATGACTATGTTGTGCATAAAACGGTTCAATCATCTGTTTTAGTTAAAATAAATGAAAAATTTTACAGACCGGCAGAAGTAGAGTTACTATTAGGAGACTCTACTCCCGCCAGAAAAGAATTAAACTGGCAACCGAAAATATCATTTGACAAACTAGTCTCTAAAATGGTAAGATTTGATGTAGATAACTTTGAAAAATAGTGTATAATTAAAATTACAATGAGTGAAAAAACCAGCATCCTTTCAAATGAATTTCTCGAAAAATACAAAAACAAACAGCCTAAATGGGGCTTCAATGGGCTAGGGTACATAGTCTATAAAAGAACATATGCAAGATTAAAAGAAGACGGCAATACAGAAGAATGGCATGAAACAGTAGCTAGATGTGTAGAAGGCGCTCAGAAAATAGGCGCTGGTTACACAAAGAAAGAAGCAGAAAGAATTTATGATTTAGTTTTTAACTTGAAATGTAATTTCGCTGGCAGGATGCTGTGGCAGTTAGGAACATCAACTGTAGACAGATTTGGCGCTAATTCTTTACTAAATTGCTGGTTTGCTAGTATGAAAGAGCCTAAAGCTTTTCTTTTTCTTTTTGAAAATTTAATGTTAGGTGGAGGAGTAGGGTATAGCATAAGAAGAGAAGATGTTCACGAATTACCCAGAATTAAGCGAGACGTTCGCATCACTCATAAACCTACGAAAGATGCAGACTTTATTGTGCCGGATGCTAGAGAAGGATGGGTAAAACTTCTCGAACATTTATTGGATGCATATTTTACGACAGGAAAAAGCTTCTCATATAGCACGATCCTTATTCGTGGTGCTGGTGAAAAAATTGAAGGATTTGGTGGAAAAGCTAGCGGTCCTTCTATTTTAGTAGACGGGATAGAAAAAATTTGCTCAATATTCGAAGAAAGAGAAGGCAAAAAACTTAGATCTATAGATGTATTAGATATTTGTAACATTATAGGTAGTGTTGTAGTTGCTGGTAATGTTAGGCGTTCGGCAGAAATCGCATTAGGTGACCCTGACGATATACTCTATCTAAGAGCTAAAAATTGGGGAACAACTAACGTCCCTAATTGGAGAGCAATGAGTAATAACACGCTTTATGTTGATGATTACTCTCACTTAATGGAAGAATTTTGGAAAAACGGCTATGAAATAAATAAAAAAAGCGGAATCGCAAACGGTGAACCATACGGCTTCTTCAATCTACCTCTTTCTAGAAAATATGGTAGATTAAAAGATGGTTTAATGAAAGATTCAGACCTTTACCCTACAAAAACAGATAATGTAGTAGGAACAAACCCTTGCGGAGAGATTAGCCTTTCAGATTATGAATGTTGCAATCTTTGTGAATTATATTTAAACAATATTGAATCGCAACAAGAATTAAATGAATGCGCTAAATTACTTTATAAAACTCAAAAAGCTATAGCTTCTTTACCTTTTTTACATGAAGAAACAAACGCTATTGTTCATAAAAATATGCGCTTAGGGCTGGGAGTAACAGGAATATGCCAAGCTCTTGATAAAGTTAAATGGTTGGACAAATGTTATGAAGAGTTAAGAAAGCTTGATAAGAAATGGAGCAAAGAGCGAGGTTGGCCAGAAAGTATTAAACTTACAACTGTTAAGCCTTCTGGAACATTAAGTTTATTAGGCGGCTCTACTCCCGGCGTACACCCTGCTTATTCAAAACATTATTTAAGAACAGTAAGAATGAGCAGCAGCGATGGATTAGTCCAGATTTGTAAAGATTTAGGATACAAAACTGAATTCTTGTTTAATTTTGATGGTTCTGAAAATAGAGACACTGTTGTTGTTTACTTTCCTTGCGAAACGCCAGATGGAGCTATTTTAGCTTCTGAAATGGGAGTTATAAAACAACTCGAAATGGTAAAAACTCTTCAAAATGTTTGGAGCGATAATGCAGTTAGCGTTACTGCTTATTATTCTCCAGAAGAACTAGAAGAACTTAAAGAATGGTTAAAAGTTAATTATAAATCAGGAATCAAAAGTGTTTCCTTTTTATTAAGGCAAGAACATGGATTTAAACAAGCTCCTTATCAAGAAATTGATGAAAAAGAATACGAAAAAATTAAATCTAAAGTAAAACAATTATCTGGATTTAATATAACAGGAGGAACCCTAGAAGGACTAGAGTGCGAAGGAGGGGCTTGCCCAATTAGATAAAGATAAAGCTTAATTTAAATCATCATTACTGTTAGAGTAATTCACTCTGTCATTAAGTTTATCTACTAAAGAAAAACCACCCTTATGGGTGGTTTTTTTTTCCTTATTAAACGTTAAAGTGTAATATATAAGTAATGTTTAATATTTTATTAGATTTTTCAAAAAAAATAATAGAAGCTCAAAAAACTTTTAACGGTATAAAACGAAAAGATTTAAAAGACAGGGATTTTTTATTTCCTGACACTCGATCTTTCCCAATCGTTACCCCTGCAGATATATCAGATGCTATATCTAACTTTGGCAGATCCAAATTAACAATGAGCTACGACACATTTCTCAAAAAACTTTATGATTTTGCAAAAAATAAAGGTGAAAAATTTGTACAGGCGTTTCCTTCTGCTTCTAAAGAAAAATTAGGAATATCTAACGCAAATAAAAGGCAAGGACCAAAAAGTTCTGCTCAAACTCCAGCAAAACCAGAAGAAAGAAAAAAAGGATCAAAAACTAATAAACCCGGATCTGCAGGAACAAGCCCTGATGCCAAAGAGAAAGCTGAAAAAAACTTAAATAAAAAAGATGATAAACAAAAAGTATCAGAAGCAGCAATAACATTTAGCGAAAAAGTCACAAATGCTTTAAAAAACAAAGTTAAAGAACATAATAATAAGTATTCTAAAAAAGTTACATTAGGTCAACTTAAGAAAGTTTACAGAAGGGGGCTTGGAGCCTTTAGTTCAAGCCACAGGCCCGGAAAAAGTAGGGCACAATGGGCTATGGCAAGAGTAAATATGTTTTTAAAAATGGTAAGAGGTGGCAAAGTTAAAAAAGCTTATCGAAAAGCCGATCAAGATATAGCTAAAAATTAAAAAAATGCAAGATAAAATTGTAGATATTTTTTTCTTTGATGATTTCGAAGAGTCAGACTTAAATGAAGCCATTTCTGACTTAAAACGTTTTGGTGTAAATAATAGTGAATTAGAGTTAGATTACGAAGATCTGGAATAAAATGAATATATCAATCAATTTAAGCAGCCAAATAAAAGCTGCTAAAGATAAAAAAACTTTAAATAAACCTTTTAGGACATCAAAAGGCCCTAAAAAATTTAGTGTTTACGTTAAAAACGAAAAAGGTAACATTGTAAAAGTTAATTTCGGAGATCCAAACATGGAAATTAAGAGGGATGATCCGAAACGCCGTAAAAATTTTAGATCTCGCCATAAATGCGACACTAATCCGGGCCCTAGATGGAAAGCTAGGTATTGGAGTTGCAAAATGTGGGAAAGCAAAAAATCTGTTACAGAACTTTTATCTAAAGGAAGTATTGACGATGTAATTCATCAGTGGGATGGTTTCACTTATTGGGAAGAAAAAGATTTACTTAAAGTTTCACCCTATTTAACTGAAGCGGAAGAAATAAATGAAGAAATTGAAGCTGACGATTCAGATAATATTGAAGATGCCTACAGAATGGCTTTAGGTCAATTAGCTTTTATTTCAGATTTTTCTAAAGATTTGTTAGAGAAAATGAGAAGTCAACCTAATTTAGCTTCAAAATTAGAGCCTTGGGTTCAAAGTAAAATTACTATTATAGAAGATTATCTAGCCTCCGTGCATTCTTATGTTGAATATTCCTCAGAAGGAGGCGAAATTGAAATGGAAGACCAAACTCAATTAACTAAAGGCATGAGAGTTATTAATGTTAACGCTGAATGCAAGCATTATGGTAGCGAAGGTATAGTAAGAGATATTTTAAATTTAAGTGATGATATGGGCAAAATAGCTATTTACGAAGTTATTAATGACGGTCCAACATATAAAAAAGGCGACACATTAAAAAAAACCATTGATCAGTTGCAACCTTTAGATGCCATCGCTAGTAGCCCAAGAGAAGGAATCAAAACCAAATGGAGCATTAAATACAAAAAACCATAATTAATTTACAAAAGACTATGAAATCCAATTTTAATATAGATAATAAAAATTTAATCACTAACATTTCCATTTCTAATGAAATGCAAGATGACGAAAAAGAAATATACTCCATGTATGTAAAGGAGTGCGCTATGGATGACGCTGCTTTTGTTGATACAGCAGGTATGAACTCTTCAGATGCTAAATATATGTGTGCCATGTCATACGAAAAAAATAAAACAATGTTAGTTGAAGGTTCTGGCGAATTAACTGAAGATCAAAAAAAATTACCTACTGGTTTAAAAGTTGGCATTTTGAAGAGGTATGAAAAGAAAGGCACATTAACAGAAGAAGGTGAAAAACAGCTTAAAAGCTTAGCTGAAATGACTGAAATAAAAGCTGAACCAACAGCAGTATTCATAGAAAAACCTGCTCCAGAATCAGGAAACATAAACATTGATCTTACTGAAGAAGGTCTAAAAATTGATGAAAAACTAAAATCAGAAAACGAAAAAGAAGCTTTAAAAAACCCCGGATTACAAAGCCCTACATTTTCTCCATCAAACGAGTAAAATAACTTAATAACACTTGACAATCGCCTTTTGTTTGTGTAGTATTACCTATATGAATAAAAGGCAATTGCTATTAAAACTCGTTCATATTCCCTCAAAAGTTCCCCCTAGCTTTTGGGCTAGGGAGTTTAAAATACTGAACTCTTTACTTAAAAAGTACCCTCATTCAGAGTTTTGGGACAAACTAAAAGTAGATAAAGTTAATTCTCTTACGCTTTATGCAGGAGAAGATGTCTTTTCTATTCAGGAAAGATATAATAAATTTTTAGTCACAAACCCAATTCAAAAAGTTAACCATACGATAAATAAGCGCAAGTCAGGAAAAGACCTTAAAATAACAAAATCACCTAAAACAATCAAAGATTTTTTAAATGAGAAAAAAAGTAAAAAACGAAGATAAAGAAAAATCAATATTAACGTCTCAAAACCAATTAAGCAGTTTCTTAAAAAATAATAAAGAATCTCATTATAATTTTGAAGAGACCATTTCTTATATAGTACCAAGCGGAAGTTTAATATTTGATTACAAGCTAGACGGAGGTCTAGGTACAGGATTGCATAGGTTTTGCGGCATGAACGAAGGAGGCAAAACAAGTTGTGCTTTGCAATTCATGAAAAACTTTTTGGAAATTGAAGGTCAAAACAGAAAAGGTTTTTACATAAAAGCTGAAGGTAGGCTCAGCCCTAATATGGTAGCAAGGTCAGGAGTAAAATTTGTTTATTCTGCAGAAGATTGGGTGGAAGGGACATGTTTTGTCCTTGAATCGAATATTCATGAAACAGTATTTGACGCCATGAGAGAACTTGTTGGCAAAAATCAAGAAAAAAATAAATACTTTTTCATATTAGATTCTGTTGATGGTTTAATTAGGAAATGTGATTTAGCTAAATCATTTGAAGATTCTCAAAAAGTAGCAGGAGGAGCCGTAGTTGCTGCTGACTTAATGAAAAGAATTTCTACTGCTTTACAAAAAAGAGGGCATATAGCTATCTTCATATCTCAAGTTAGAGCAGATATTAAGCTTGATCCATACAGTAAAGCGCCCATCAGGCAGACAACAGCTACAGGAGGTAACGCTTTGCTTCATTTCGCTAATTGGATTATAGAGTTTGAGCCTAGATATAAAAGCGATTTAATATTAGAAGATCCAAGCTCTACATATGATGAATATAAAAATCCATATACAGGTCACCTCGCAAAAATAGTTATCAAAAAGTCTCCTAACGAAAAAACCAATTCAATAATTAAATACCCTATTAAGTACGGAAGAAAAAAAGGAACATCAAACTGGATTGAAAAGGAAATTTTTGATTTTCTTTTAATGTGGGATTTGGTAATAAAAAAAGGAGCTTGGCTATCTTTCGATGAAGAGTTTGTTAATTTAGCTAAAGAATCAAAAGTTGATATACCTTTACAAATCCAAGGCGCAGCTAAAATGGAAAAATTTATACTTGAAAACGATAATGCTAAAAACTTCTTTATAAACTACATCAAATCTAATATATCAAGTTCACAAGAAGATGGAATTAATAACCCTGAATAAAAGCAAAAAAAGATATAAAAATGTTAAAAAATATTTAATCAGCTGGGAATCTTCTAGTAGAAGTAAATTCCAAACTAGAGTTAAAAATTTTTTAGAAAAGTTCTGGGATCAAGATGTGATATTCGAAGAGTTCCCAGTAATAGGCACAAGATTATCTTTAGATTTCTATAATGCAAACAAAAAAGTAGCTATAGAAGTGCAAGGCCGTCAGCATACTAAATATGTTAAATTCTTTCATGGGGACAGGTTAAATTATTTAAGCCAATTAAAAAGGGACCAAAAAAAAGAAACCTTTTGTGAGCTTAACCAAATAAAACTTGTAACTATTTATGAAAAAGATATAATAGATGAGCACTTATTCGAAAGTCAAGGTGTAATATTATAAAAGGATGAAAAATAATAAAGGGACAGACGAGTTTAAAAAGTTTAAAATACCAGAAAATTACTTCAATAGACTTTTTGAATTTACTGGAACTCAAGAAGAATCCTCAAAAGGCTTTATATGCGCTTATGTCAACCAAGAAGGGTATCCACTGATATACACAAAAATAGGTAGCCCTATAGTCCAAATGGGGCTTACAAAGGCATTAGAGAAATACTTAGAAGAAGAAAATTTACCAGAAGACTTGATTGACAACTCATTAGATGAGTGATAATGTCTTGGTAGTATGATTTACTCATTTGAATTAGAAACACAATTGCTAGCAGGATTAATAAAATATCCTGACAGATATGCAGATATCGCAGATTTCATAACAGAAAAAGACTTTTGGTCAGAAAGCTCTAAAATAAATAGAACTTTATTTTGCGTTTTAAAACAAGCTATTGATAATGGGGAAAACATAGATGAAGTTATTATCGCTCAACGCGTTAAAGATTATGGTATAAGTTTTGAAGATGGACTACAACCTGCTGATTACATAGAATCCCTTTCTTTCAAAAGAATTTCTGCAGATGCTATAAAAACCGTTGCTTCTGAGCTTAAAAAATATACGGTAAGAAGAGAAATAGCTTTTTGCGGTGCGGAAATAAACAAAAAAATGAGGGCTATGTCTCCCTCATGCGAATACACTCAAATAGTTGAAGAAGCTGACAAGCTATACAATGATCAAATAAATTTATACGAATCTGGATCAGATCAACCTCAAAACATTTTTGACGAAATGGAAGAAATGATTGAGGAAAGAGGCAATAACCCTATAGAAGAATTTGGATTCGCTGGCCCTCACCCTAAACTTCAAGATATCTACGGATCATTACTTAGGCCCGGAAACATAACTGTCGTTGTCGCTAGATCAGGAGTCGGAAAAACTCAATTTTGTTTAGATTTCGCAACAAAAGTTTCAGCTCAATACGAAGTTCCAGTTCTTCATTTTGATAATGGAGAAATGAGTAAAGAAGAGTTGATATTTAGACAATGTGCAGCAATGACTAAAGTTCCAGTTTATCTTTTAGAAAGTGGCAATTGGAGAAAGAGCGGAAAAGAAACAGTTGAAAAAGTCAGATCTGTTTTCGCTGATTTAAAAAAACAATACAGACATCTTTATTACTACAATATAGGCGGCATGAATATAGATAAACAAATAAGCGTTTTAAAAAGATTCTATTATTCGAAAGTGGGCCGTGGCAATCCTTTAATATTTAGTTTCGATTACATAAAAACTACTAGCGAAAATGTCGGCAACAAAAACGAATGGCAAGTAGTTGGTGAAATGGTAGATAAATACAAAAAATGCATACAAAGAGATATTAAAAACGACGAAGGTCCATGTATTTCTATGATAACTTCTGTACAATCTAATAGAACAGGTATTGTTACTAATAGAGCAGCAAGCAATGTTGTAGATGATGAAAGCATTGTTTCTTTATCAGACAGAATAACACAATTTTGTTCGCATATGTTTATTTTAAGAAACAAGACTTCAGATGAGCTTCAAGAAGAACCATCTTTCGGCACTCACAAACTAATTAATGTTAAAGCAAGGCATTTAGGCAAAGACATCGCTGGTGCTATAAATCAAGTTAGAATGCCAGACGACACATTAAGAAAAAACTTCGTAAACTTAGAATTTGAAAACTTTTCTATAACAGAAAAAGGCGATTTAAGAGATATTGCTGAATCACAACTAACAACTACTACATTATTAGAAAATGCAAACAGCGACATACCAGACCTTGACTGAAGATAAATCTGAAAAAATAGAAGAAATTCTTTTAGATTTAGGCTATCAATTATCTGATAGAGGTAAATATTGGCAAGCTAAAGCTCTTTACAGAGACGGAGATAATCCTACAGCTCTACAAATATGGAAAAACACAGGGATATGGAAAGATTTTGTAGCAAACACTAATTACCAGCCGTTCAACAGATTACTTCAACTTTCTTGCAAAGATGATGCAAAGATTAGCGAGATAATCGAGTCGATGCAAAATAAAAACGAATGCTTTATACCAGTAACAAAAACTCCAAAAATGGAAACAGAACATTTCTTTGATCACGATGAAGTAAAAACCTTATTACCTCATTACAACTTTTACAACAAGAAAAAAATATCAGACAAAACATTAAAAATGTATCATTCTGGTTTTTCTATGTCAGGTAAAATGAATGGAAGATTTGTTTTTCCAGTGTATGATAATAATAATAAAGTTATAGGTTTAAGCGGTAGGCATCTACTATGGGAACAAAACCAAAAACTCGCTAAATGGAAACATCTAGGTAAAAAAGCTAACTGGATTTACCCCATCAACTTAAAAACGGGTGAAGATAATTTGTTTCTTCAAACAATTGAAAAGAAAAAAGAAATTATTCTAGTAGAAGGTATAGGAGACAGCCTTGCGCTAACAGAACAAAACTATTTTAACCACATGGTTATTTTTGGGCTTGAGCTTAGCTCTAAACAGTTGTCATATTTAATATCTCTTAATTTAAATAAAATTATTATATCGACTAATAATGACAAGAATAAAGTTCAAAATAGAGGGCTAGAAGCAGCAATCAAAAACTACCTTAAACTAATAAAATTTTTTGATGTAGATAAAATTCAAATCAAGCTGCCTATAGCTAAAGATTTCGGAGAAATGCTTGAAAATGAAATCGACATAAAAGAATGGGAAAATAAATCTTGTGTGAAAGAGTTGGAAGTTAAATACATAATTAAATATGTAACTAACAGTATGGGAAGCCCAACCAAATATAAAAAACAAATCAAAACGCTTAAAAATTATTTAGAACAATTAAATTTTGAAACAGACCCTATCAGCAAGTAAAATAAAAACAATGTCAGGTTGCTCTTGGCAATATTGGTGTAAGTACCACTTAAAACTTCCCGATAAAACAAATGATGGAGCTCTTAAAGGAAGTGTTGTTCATTTAGTTTTAGAATGCCTTGGCAAGAAAAGGCACAAAAAGTATTACAAAAAAATCCTTAAAACTGGAAGCATTGATTCTTGCAAGTCTGTCAGAAGGTTAATTTTAAAACACGCTAAAAGAGATAACTTATTAAAAGACCCATTGAACCTAGAAGATATAGATAATATGGTCTTTAGAGGTTTAGTTTATGATTTTTTAGGAGAAAGATACGGAAAACCAACTCAAACTATTTCAGAAAAAGATTTTGAAATAGAAGTTGAAGATGAAGGCGTTTCTTATAAGGTAAGAGGATTCATAGACAAGCTTTTTATATATAAGAAAAAAAGTATAGCTTTAATTAGAGACTTTAAAACAAATAAAAAAGTTTATGAAGGAAAAGAAGTTTCTGATAATTTGCAAGATTATATTTATACTTTAGCGGTGAGAAAACTTTACCCTGAATTCAAAAATATAAAAATGGAATTTGTTTTTTTAAAAGCAATGCAAAGCTTAAAAAGCTCTACAGGTATTTGGGAAATAACAGGGGAAGAGAAATCTGTATTAGAGATGCGCTCAAAAAGCGATCATGAATTAAAAGGTTTTGAATACGAACTTTCAGAATACCAGTCTTACGCAGATTCATTTAGCGAAGAAACTTCATTATCTAATTTAGCTTTTCATCAAGGAATGCCTAAAGATGGTAGTTTTTCAGGAAGACTTTTGTGCGGTTTTGCTAAATTCCCCGATGAAAAGAAGAAAGACGGTTCTCCTAAATGGTATTGCACATATAAATTCCCATTTAAGTACTACTCTTTATTAAATAAAGACGGAGACTTAAAAAGAAACTATTTCACAAAAGAAGAAGCTTCCAAAAAGAAAAAAGATGGAGATTCGATAGTTCAAAAACAATACGATGGTTGCCCTACCATGCAAAAAAGACCATCACCTTTTAATTCATTTGATTCGTTTGATTCAAATGATGATTTTGATCTTGACAAATTTTGAAAAAGCAAGTAATATACAACCATGCTTGCATTGTTTAAAAGTCATTATTCTATAGGAAAATCAATTCTAACATTAAACGATCCCTCTAAAACATCAGAAGGAGGATCGGATAGTATTTTTCAAATAGCTAAAGATAATAGTTTAGACAAAATTATTCTAGTAGAAGATTCTCTAGTAGGCTTTTTTGAAGCTTATAAAAAATGCAAAGAGCTGAACATCCAGTTGATTTTCGGATTGAGGCTTTCTATCAGAAATTCAAACAATAAAGAAGACGAAAGCAGTGATCACAAAGTCATTATTTTTTCAAAAAACGATAAAGGCTGCAAATTACTCAATAAAATTTATTCGAAAGCTTTTTGCGATAATGACAAGTTTTTAACTTATATTGAGCTAAAAGATTTATGGGATGAAAAATGCTTAAAGTTAGCTATGCCATTTTACGATTCTTTTATTCATGTTAATAACTTCAGTTTTGGCAACGCTATACCAGATTTTACCTTCACTAAGCCTACTTTTTTCATCGAAAACAATGATACACCTGTAGACGAACTTCTAAGAAAAAAAGTCTTAGAGCTGTGCGATAAAAATAAATACAAAACAGAAAAAACTAAAAGCATTTACTACAAAGAAAGAAAACACGCCGAAGCTTATATGACTTATAAAATAATATGCAATAGAAGTTTTGGTAAAATCAAGACATTATCAAAACCTAACCTCGATCATTTTTGCAGTGATGAATTTTGCTTTGAATCCTTCAAAGAACAATCGGCATGAGCCAAACCCAACCTAAAATGTTAATACAAGACAATAAAGCTTACGCTAATAAAAACTACAGTGTAAACGATACAATTTGTACGTCTAGTTGGCTGGAAATGTCATTAAATCTTACAGAAGAAAGATCTTTTGCAATACCTAAACCCATAATAAAACTAGGTGATGCAGAAGCCATGCTATTTGATGATATTTTTTATTATGTTAACTTGAGCGACGATGAAGCTAAAAACATTAACGCTAACGAAAAACACAATGTTGACGCTTATGTAGATGCAGAATCTAAGATTATCACTTTTATTGCTAATAAAAAAATTAAATGCGGAGAAGAAATAACTTACAACTTACATCCAGATTCCTTTAATCATGTTACGTTACAATAAAAAACAAAAATATATTTGCTTTGATTTTGAAACTTGCAGCCTTAATCTAACTAGCTCCGACAATAAGCCATGGCAACTTAGCTATATCATTGCAGAAGGAAACAAGATTATAAAAGAGCAAGATTGCTATATTCATTGGCCCGACTTGAAACTTTCACCTGAAGCCAGAAAAATAACTAAATTCAATGACGCTAAATACAAAAAGTTGGCAAAAGATCCTAAAGATCATTTATTAAATTTTCATAAGTATATTTATGACAAAGATTACATTATAATAGGCCAGAATCTTTTAGGTTTTGATGTATATATACACAGAATATACTGTAAATATTTAGGTATTAAACCTGATTACTCTTATATATCTAGAATATATGATACTAACTGCATAGCTAAAGCCATCAAAAAAGATTTACAACCCCCTAAAGACTTAGAACTTATTTACTGGCAATACAAATTAAACGATTTCAGAGAAAAAAGAATGAGAACCAGCATCAAAGCTCAATTAAAGCAATACAAAATTGATTTTGATGAAGACAAGCTCCATGATTCATTGTATGATGTGCGAATGAATTTTGAAATATTCAAAAAACAAATCTGGCAAATAGATATATGAACTTTTTAGAAGACATAAAACCATATGAAAATGCTGTTTTACCGGGGGTAAGATTACCTCAGATTAAAATACAAAATAAATACTATAAAGAATTAAATATCGCAGAAGATTGTGATAACTTTACTTTCTTAAAAGCTTTATGCTCTAGTAAATTAACAGCTTTTCAATCTGAATCTAAAGAATATCAAGATAGAATGAAAATGGAACTTGATATATTTAGAGAGCTAGAGTTTGTAGATTATATTCTTTTAAATTGGGATGTCCTGAATTACTGCCATCAAAACAATATTCCAACTGGTCCCGGTAGAGGAAGTGCTGCTGGGTCGTTGATTTTATTTTTAATTGGGGTGACTAAAGTTGACCCAATCAAATATGGTTTATTTTTTGAAAGATTTGTCAGTAAATCTAGAGCTAAAAAAATTGAAAAAGACGGAATAACTTATTTAGAGGGGTCATTATTGCCTGATGTTGATAATGATATTAGCTATGACAGAAGACCTGAAGTTATAAAATATATTGAAGAAAAACACAAAGGTAAAACTTCTAAAATTTTAACATTAAATACTCTTTCTGGAAAATTGTGTATTAAAGAATGCGGCAAAATCGTAGGAGAATACTCTGAATCTGAAGTAAATGAAGTTAGCGATAATATACCTAAAAACTTCGGTAAAGTTTTACCTTTAAAAGATGCGTATTTACAAAATGATAAATTTAAAGAATGGGTGCAAGAATCTGCAAATGTAAATATATTTAAAATAGCAAGAAAAATCGAAGGCCTTAATAAAAATACAGGCGTTCATCCTTCTGGCATTGCAATCTCGTTTTATGACATTGAAGAGGTTTGTCCAATACAGAAAACAGGTGATGGAGATCTTGTTAGCGGCTACGACATGAATTATGTAGCTGAGTTAATGGTTAAATTTGATGTGTTGGGATTAAGAACTTTAACAGTTGTTAACGAAACTTGCAAACAGTTAGGAATAGAAACAAGTAGTCTAAAAGTAGATGACCCTTCTATATATGAAAATTTAAAAGACCTTAAAACGCCTCAAGGGTTATTTCAAATAGAAGCTGATACAAATTTTAGAGTTTGTAAAAAAGTTAAACCTAAAAACTTAGAACAATTAAGCGCTGTTGTAGCAATTGCTAGGCCGGGAGCGCTTGACTTTGCTGACCAGTATGCTTCTTATTCAGATTCAAACGAATCACAAATTGTTCATGATTTTTTTAAAGAAGAGCTTTCTTATACTGGAGGTATTCCACTTTATCAAGAGCAGTTAATGAAAATGGCTGTTAGAATAGGATTTACATTAGATGAATCAGAACAATTAAGAAGAATTGTTGGCAAAAAGAAAGTAGACCAAATACCAGCATGGAAACAAAAAATTAAAGATAAAATAGAAGAACGAAAATTAGACCCTAAAATTGGTGATGTTTTATGGAAAGTGGCTGAAGATTCTGCCAATTACAGTTTTAATAAATCACATAGTATTTCTTATGCAATATTAGCAGCATGGACTGCGTATTTAAAATTCAAGTATCCTAAACAATTTTTCTTGTCTTTATTAAAGCTTTCCAAATACGAACCCGATTCGCATACTGAAATAAGTAAAATATCTCAAGAGTTACAGTTTTTTGACATGAAGTTACTAGCTCCCGATCTAGCTAAATCTGAAATAGATTTTTCTATTGAAGGTGACGACATAAGATTCGGGTTAAATGCTGTTAAAGGCGTATCTGAAAAATCTTTAGAAGCTTTGCAAAATTTTAGAGAATCAGAAACTCCAACTAAATTTGATATTTTTATATCAGCTAAACAAGCAGGAATAAATATAGGATTACTATCTGCCCTTATTCAAGCTGGAACACTTAGCTCTTATAAAACAAATAGAACTAGATTAGTGCTAGAAGCTCAAGCATTTAACGTATTAACAGATAAAGAAAAAAGCTTCGCTTGCCAAGTAGGTAAAGATTATGATTACGATATTTTAAATATTGTTTACGAGTGCGGTAAAATTAAAAAGACAAAAAGAGATGACGGCAGACCTTTTATGACAGAAAAAAGGTACGCAACTTTTGTCAGGAAATATACTAACTATAAGAAAATATACGAGCAAAATAAAAAATATGAAAATTTTGCCAATTGGGTTTATGAAAACAATTTGTTAGGCTACACTCCGTCAACTAAACTAAAAACTGTTTTTAATCAAAATGAAGATACTTTCACTGATTGTTTAGAATTAATGTCTGTATTTTCTGGGGATAAGGTTAAAATTGTTAGCGAAGTCGAAGATGTTTATAAAGGCAAGACTCGCAAAGATAATAGCGTTTTTTATAAATTCCAAATGAAAGATGAAGCTGGAAGAACAAGCGCTTTATTTATGGACACAAAAAGAGGCAAAAATCTTTCTAATTACATTAACAACGGAAATCAAATACCAGAAAAAGGAGATATAGTTGTCTTTACAGGAAGGAAAGGAGATGATATAGTTTGGTTAGAAAAAATGACAATACAGAATGACAGAATTTTCATGAAGCTTTCCGATTTGAAATGAGAAATTTAAACCTAACACCTCGCGCTCAAAAATTAGTTAAATTAGCTCATAAAACGGCTGAAGAATCAAACAGCTTTAAAATAAATCACTTACATATATATTTAAGTTTTTTTGAATTCAACTATAACCAGATAACAGAAGCTTTTGATTTTTTTGAAGTTAACATTGCAGATATGTTTAATGAGGCAAATGCAATCCTCAAAAAAATTAGTGATAAAGAAAGATCTAGAAGCAAACAAATACTTGCAAGCGCTGAAACAAAAAAGCTTTTCAGGCTGGCTAAAAAACTATCCACTAAACACGACCATAAATATATAGGATTAGAACATATTTTCTTAAGCCTCTTCGAAGAGCCCGATCATTCATTACGGCAGCTTATAAATGGTTTTGATATTGACTATGATAAAATACTAGATTATGTAGAAAACAAATTAGAAGAAGACGATTTACTACCTTCTTCCATGCAGGAAGAAAACGAAAAAACAAAAGAAAACCCTAACGAATTTAATCCTAAGAAATATAAATTCTTAAATTCTTATGCTACTAATTTAAATACCCAAGTCATACAAGGCAAAATTAATTCTTTACATTTAAATAGAGATTTAATTAAAAAAATATCTGAAGTGTTGTGCAGGAAAACCAAAAGCAATCCTTTAATTATAGGTGAAGCTGGAGTAGGTAAAACAGCTTTAGTTGAATCTTTGGCTCAAGCAATTGTAGAAGGAGAATCTTCAGATTTTTTACTTATGAAAAACATTTATAATTTAGATGTTGCTATGATTATTGCTGGCTGCAAATACAGAGGGGAATTTGAAGAAAAAATTAAAAATATCATACAAGAAGTTTCTGACGATCCTTTTGTAATTTTGTTTATTGATGAAATTCATACTATCATTGGCGCTGGCAATCCAGAGAACGGTATGGACGTAGCTAACATCTTAAAACCTTATCTAACTAGAGGAGAAATTACCTGTATTGGAGCGACTACTTTTGACGAATACAAAAAAACAATAGCTAAAGACCCTGCTTTATCGCGAAGATTCCAAAGCATTAAACTGGAAGAGCCGACAAAGAAACAAGTTTTTACTTTACTAAAAAACATTAAAAGCTCTTATGAAGCTTTCCATTACATGCAATTTTCCGACGAAATGATTCGTTTTACAATCAGTGCATCTGATAAATACATAGAAGGAAGATTTCCAGATAAAGCTTTAGATATAATTGATCAAGTTGGAGCGAAAGTTAAGCTGAAAAACTTCACAAAAAGCGCAGAGATGGTAAAACTCGAAAACAAAATTAAAGACTTAACTACTAAAGAAGATCAAATGTATGAAAAAGATTTCCACAAGAAAATTAATGATAGCATAACTAAATACCAAAAAGCTACAGAAAAACTATTTAATAAATGGAAAGACAAAAAGTATAGAATTAAAAACTCAGACATATTAGAAGTGGTTTCTGATAAAACAAACATCCCTATAGCAGAACTCAAAAAGCAAGATTCTGAAAAAATTAAAACTTTAAGAAATAAATTGCAAACTGAAATTATAGGGCAGGACGAACAGATAGTTAAGATTTATAAATGTTTATTGAGAGCTAAAGCAGGATTCAGAAAAGAAAACAAACCGATAGCTTCAATGCTATTTGCTGGGGCTACAGGCGTAGGCAAAACAATAACTGCTAAAATTATAGCAGAAACATTATTTGTTAACAAAAACAATTTTATATCTTTTGATTTATCAGAATACACTGACAAAACAGCAGTTAATAAATTAATAGGATCTAATCCGGGATATATTGGTTATGACAAAGGAGGCGTTTTGACAGAAAAAGTTAAAAGAAATCCATATTCATTAATACTCTTTGATGAAATCCAAAAAGCGCACCAAGACGTTCTATTTGCACTTCAGCAAATATTAGAAGAAGGAAAGATCTCTGACTCTTCAGGAAGTACGGTTGATTTTTCTAATACTATTATTATAATGACAACAAATATAGGAGCAGATGTTGCGACTTCTGTGAATATCGGATTCAATAAAGATGAAAATAATTCCTCTAACGACATCATAAGCTCTGTTAAAAAATATTTTCCACCAGATCTATTAAACAGAACAGATGAAATCATACCATTTAATTTACTAAAAGAAAAAGAAATAAAAATTATAATCACAAAACAACTCGAAGAGTTTAAAAAAGAATTAATTGCCAAAAAAATAGGAACTACTTTTTCTAAAGATCTTTGTGATTTTATTTACAGCAAAATACAATTCAACAATTTTGGAGCCAGACAAGTATTAAAAACCATACAAAGAGAAATACAAACTCTTGTGGCTGAGAAGATATTAAGCGAACCAAAAACCCGACAAATAAAAATAGGTGTAAAAAAAGATAATATTTGTGTAATATAATACATAAGAATTAAGCATTTAAAAATATGAGTGATTTCAACCCCATTTACAATACAGGATCAGAAGAAAACGAAGAAAATAAAGCTAATGATACGTTTGATTTTGCTATGCCTGACATACCAGAAGCAGCAGAAGAAAAAAAAGAACAGCTTAAAGATAAAGATGCTGTAGGTTTTAAGTTTGGTTTTATTGGAGCAGGTCAAGGAGGAGGTAAATTAGCAGAAACTTTCTCAAGTATCGGTTACGCTAGAGTTGGAGTTATAAATACGGCAGATCAAGACTTAGCAGCTATTAATGTAAAAAAGAAATTAAAATTTGGAGAACAACAAGGCGCTGGCAAAAATCGAAACATAGCTAAACAAGCTTTTATAGACAATAAAGAAGATGTGGTTGATTTTATAAAAGAATCTGTAGGGACAGATATTGATAGAATTTTTGTTACAGTTGGGGCTGGAGGAGGAACAGGCGCAGGAGTATGTTCTGAATTAGTTAAAACTGTTAAAGAATATCAAGAAACAATTAAAGCTACTTCCCCTCATGTTGGTTTGATATTAGCTTTACCTAAACTTTCTGAAGGTAAAAAAGTCAGCCAAAATGCACACGACACACTTAAAGAAGCTTGCGAGCTAGCAGAAAACGGAACTGTTTCTCCATTAATTATTTTAGATAATGAAAAAATTAACGGACTATACCCTAAATTATCAATTAAGAAGTTTTGGCAAGTTGCTAACGCTAACATTTGTTCTTTATTCCACCTATTTAATAACATTATTACAAAAAACAGTGAATTCAGCACATTTGACAGCAATGACTTTAGAACAGTATTAGATTCAGGAATAATGGTTTTTGGGGCAACAAACATAAACGACACAGAAAGCGAGTCTGCTATCTCTAAAGCCGTTAGAGAGAATTTAAAAAGAAACGTTTTATGTGGAGAATTAGAGCTATCTACAGGTAATGTAGCAGCATCTGTAGCTATCGGAGATGAAGATACTTTAGACAATATTCCTCAAGAATATCTTGATAGCGCATTTAATCAACTAAACAGAACTTTAAAAACTAACAGCACGGTTCACCAAGGGATTTATAAAGGCGCTAAAAAAGGGTTATCTTTGTTTACAGCTATAGGTGGAATAGATACGCCAAAAGATAAGTTAGCAACACTTCTAAAAGCAGCACAATAAGTGTAAAATATACAAATGAAACTAGATACACCTTTCTGCACTTTTAATACAGGAACATCAATTACCTGTCCATCTAATAAAAATATTTACGTTGTTGCTGCTAACGCTGGATTTACAGCTGAAGGAGAAGCCATTGCTATTTCCGCTCCGATCAGCTTTACGGTGCCTCTTAAAATAAGCACCAACATTACTGTTGCTACAGCAAAAACGATATTTTATTACATAGGAGAATAATTCAAAGAGCCTCAAAAGAGGCTCTTTTTTTTGTGGAAATATTGCATTTGATTTTTATAATCATGCGATATGAATTTACAGATTTATAAGCCAAACTCTAAAAATACTGGATGCGCAATGAGTTTCCAGATTTCTACGCGTCCCGGCAAAGAGCCAGAATTCTATGCTAATTGCGTTTTGCAGCATTCTTGGAATAACGAAAAAAGAACAGGCTCATTTGCTGGTAGCAGAAACGACCCATCAAAAACAATTGCTTTAAAATTTAATGAGTTTGAATTAGGTGAAATGATTAACACGTTTACCAGTTCAATTGCTTATTCTACTTTTCATAATTTTTCTTCAAAAACCCAAATCAGACTAACTCCTTACAAAAAAACGAGAGGTAAAGGAGATTTCGCAGTTGAATGTCAAGCTTTTGGCATGAGCTTTGTACGTAATGGTTCTGATACATTTAAAATTCCTTTCGATCCCGGTGAAGCAATCAGATTAACTTCTCTAATTAATAAATATTTTTCTATTCTTGATGATTATAGGTTAGAAGAGCAGAAAAAATATCAAAAAGAAAGACCTTCACCAAAAACAGGACCAAACCCACAAAAAACTGAAAACGCGCCTAAAAGCGAAACTGAAGAAGAATATGATTTCTGAAGTAATAATTTAATGTAAAAAATTTCAATATAGAGTATTTCATCTTCTCAATATACTAGATATATTTCAAGTCATCAATACTAATATAATTTATTTTACTATTAATAAAGTCAGTAATAAATGAAAAAGAAAAAAATATTAATCCATAGCAATTTTTGCAAAATGTTTACCGGTTTCGGCAAGCATAAAAAAAACCTGTTAAAGTATTTATATAAAACAGGTAAATATGAAATCATTGAATTAAGCAATGGATTTGCTTGGAGCGATGAAAAATTAAAATATACTCCATGGGAAAATTACGGAACATTACCTGATGACCCGCAAACCCAAAAAGAAATACTTACTGATGAAATAAGAAAAAATGGTGCAGGTTATGGCTGCGAAACAATAGATAAAGCTATAAAAGAGTTTAAACCTGATATTTATTTAGGTATTGAAGATGTTTGGGCGTTTAGAAACTTTTTTGATAAATATTGGTGGAATAAAGTCAACTGCATTGTTCATACAACTTTAGATAGTCTACCTATACTAAAAGATGCTGTAGAAGCGGCCCCAAAAATTAAAAACTATTTTGTTTGGTCTTCTTTCGCTGAAAAAGCTTTGCATAAATTAGGACATAAACATGTAAAAACTGTACACGGGTCCCTTGACACAAAAAACTTTTTTAAAATCCCAGAAGACTTAAGATTAAAATTAAGAAAATACTTTCATACTGAAAATAATTTCATTATAGGCTTTGTATTTAGAAATCAGTTAAGAAAGTCAGTGCCTAACCTTTTAGATGGCTTTAAGCTTTTTATCGAAAAACACCCTAAATCAAAAGCTAAATTATTACTTCACACTCATTGGAGTGAAGGATGGAATATACCTGACCTTATTAAAGAAAAAGGAATAGATAACAATCTTGTCTTAACAACATATCGTTGTAAAAATTGTTTTCGTTACCACGTAAAACCTTTTACCGGGCAAAACATTAAATGTGATTTTTGCGAACATCCTAATTCCAGCGAAACAGCAAATATAAAAAACGGCATTGACGAAAAACAGTTAAATGAAATCTATAATTTGATGGACGTTTACTGCCACCCATTTACATCCGGTGGTCAAGAAATACCAATTCAAGAAGCTAAACTAACGGAATTAATAACTTTAGTCACTAGCTATAGTTGCGGAGAAGATTGTTGCACAGAAGAAAGCGGTGGATTATCACTTGATTGGGCGGAATATAGAGAACCCGGAACACAATTTATTAAAGCGTCAACATCTCCAGAATCCATTTCAAATCAACTAGAAAAAGTTTATTTAATGGATGAAAAGAAAAAGCGTAAAATAGGTAAAAAAGCAAGAAAATATGTCGTAGATAATTACAGTATAGAAACGATAGGTAAATATTTTGAAAACCTATTTGATAGTTTACCTGAAGTAAATGAAGATTTAGAAGAGCCTAAAAAGAATATAGATATTAATTTTGAACCTGACCACTCTTTAGAGGATAAAGAATGGGTAGAAAGCCTGTATGTTAATATTCTAAACAGAATAGACGAGCATGGAGTTAAAAATTGGATCAAAAGACTTAAAACAGATCTTAAGCGCCCTGCAGTTTTAACTTACTTTAAAAAGGTTGCACTAACCGAAAAACAAGAAGAAGAAATAAAATTATTAAAAGAAGAATTTGCGAAAAGTCCAAATGAAAAAAGAATAGCTTTTATTCAGCCAAGGCATGAAGAAGAAATTATTATTTCAACATCAATATTACCATCCATCAAAAAGCAATACCCCGACCATAAAATATATTTTTTTACAGATGCCGCTAATTTTGATTTAATCGATTCTCATCCATGCGTTGAAAAAGTCATGCATTTTTCTGATAAAATCACAGATCCTTTAGTTTTTGAAGGAAAAACAGATCAAGCTAAAGTGTTTGATATTGTTTTCGCTCCACATTTATCTATAAATAATAATTTTTCCAGAAACAGCAACGATAAAATTCAATACGAAATTTATGAATCTGACTGAAAAACTAGCGCTTGATTGCGCAGTAAAAATATCCAAACCATTTATTGACCGCTTTTTCTTTCCCATAGAAAGCGAAAAATTTATAATTTTCGACACAAGATGTAGATACCCATTTGGAACTTATGATTTTTATGAAGATGTTCTTAATATTATATCTAAATATTTAAAACAAAACAAAATACAAGTTTTTCAATTCGCTAGTGATAATTCCTATAAAATCGCTGGAGACAAATGCTTTATAAAACTAAACAAAAAGCAAGAAGCTTATTTAATATCTAAAAGCGAACTCTTAATAGCTAATGAAAACTATTCCCTCCATACGGCTTCAGTATTAAACAAAAAAAGTATAGGACTTTATTCTGTTTTCGACCCTAAAAACACAGCCCCAATCTGGAATAAAAGTAACCAAACAATTATTGAGTCTTCAAGATACGGAAATAAACCTTCTTTCAATCAACTAAAAGAAACACCAAAAACAATTAATGCTATAAACCCATATGAGGTTGCATCCAATATTTTAAAAAACTTAAACATAGAAAATGATTTAAAAAAATATGAACTTTTACATATTGGTCAAAACTATAACCAAAAAATAGTTGAAATTGTTCCTGATTTTACAAGTCAAAAAGATTTTTTATCAGGCTCTTCTATAAATCTAAGATTAGACTTAATAGATAACTTAAAAATGGATATTTTTCAATACTGGATGTCTAATAAAAAAGTAAATATTATAACCGATCAAGACCTTCATACAGGGCTTTTAAAAAACTTCAAAAGCAGCATCTTGAGCTTAACAATAATGGTAAGCGATAAAATTTCAGAAACGTTCTTAAAAGCTTGTCAATCTTTAGGTTTGAAAATTAAAATTTACTGTGCAGATAAAGACAGAATAAATGATTTTAGATTTAAGTTTCTAGACTGGGATATAAAAGCAGATTATAATGAAGATTTACGCTTAGAAGGGATTGAAAACATTAAAGAAACATCAAAGTTTGAAAGTTCTAAAATAATCTTTTCTAAAGGTAAAAAATACTCATCAAAAGCTTCTTTTCTGCAGGAAAAACCCCTTGACAGTAACGGCAATAATGTTATCTTGAATAAAGAATTCGAAGAGGAACTAGATTATTTTAAGATTTACGATGAGCTCCCCACAAAAAAGAAATGAATTGGGTCTAATAGACGGCATTGATTATGCATATAATGAAGACGGCAGTATTGATTGGAGAACAATGGTTTCTTCAGAGCACCTTTACCCTAACAAAACTTGGTTCGAAACACGAAAAAAACCCATGCCTAAGTCTACTGAAGGGTTAAACGATTCACAATTATTAATTAAATTATCTGGGATCAAAGAGTTAGCCAAGTTAAGAGGTTTTAAAAACGTAAAACACGATGTAATTAAATGTAACATAGATCATGTTGCAGTAAAGTGCGGAATAGACTGGATTCCTAATTTTGAATCAAACGACGAAGAAGTTCATTTTGAAGATATTGCTAGTGCAACAATTTACAATACTAATAGTTTTGCTCAAAAATTTTTAGAAACTATAGCTGCGAATAGAGCTTTCGTAAGATGTGTCCGTAGTTTTTTAAATATCCATATTGTAGGTTTTGATGAAATATGCGATATGAAAGACACAGTAAGTTTACCTACTGCCAAAACAGAAAAAGAAGCTTCACTACCATCTTCTCAAACGATGCTTGAAAAAACAGCTATTAAAAAAGGTATAGAAGCCTTTGAAGATTTCATTGAATATTTAAGACGCCTTTACAGAGAAGGTGAATACAAAAACAAAGAAACAAAATCTTGGTCTTGTTATTCAGATATACCAGCTAAAGAGGCAAGAATAATATTATCTATTTTAAAAAATGATTAACATGGAAATACAAATTAAAAAATTATCAAAAAATGGGATTATACCAACTCAAGGAAGTCCATACGCTGCAGGATATGATTTGTACGCTGCAGAAGAAATGATTATTGAGCCGGGGCAGAGAGGTCTAATCAAAACCAATATAGCTGTTTCTATACCTGAAAGTTATTACGGAAGAGTTGCGCCTCGTTCTGGTTTATCTTATAAAAAAGGCCTAGATGTGTTAGCAGGAGTTATTGATTCAGATTATAGAGGAGATATTGGAGTAATTCTATTAAACACAGGGGGCGAAACATTTAAAGCTAACTTAGGTGATCGTATTGCACAATTAATTATCGAAAAATGTCATAAAGTTTCTTGGAAAGAAGTTAATAATTTAAGCGATTCAGTTAGGTCAAGCAGGGGTTTTGGGTCAACAGGAAGGAATTAGTGAAATGAAAGAGAATCATTTAAAAAAAATAATCGATAAACAATTTAAAATTGCTAATTTAAACTTCAAATATGAAGACCTGCAAGATAATAAATTACCTAATTGGAGAAAAAAATATTCTTATACAGTAGAAGATAACGAAAAATGGACTAGATGGACGCAGAAATATATGAAAGAAAAGCTCAAACTTACAAAAGATAAAGCTTTTATTCAAACAGCATGGCTTAATTTAAACTATGGCCTTAAAATTAAAAAGAAACAATAATTTGTGATATCATCGCCATGTAATAGTTATTGCAAATTTGAAAATGATATATGTAAATCTTGTGGAAGAACAAGAGAGCACCTTTTTAATTGGATTAAATATACAGAAGAAGAAAGAATTGCAATAATGAATAAGTTAAATACAAACGAAAAACAAATGAACAACAAAATTGAATTGATTGGTTATTATGGAAACGATGCCGTACACGCATGTTCAGCATGGACATCTACAACAAGAGAACTAACAGATGAAAAAATTAAAAGAATTGATAAATTGCTTGCTATGCTGGCTAGGGATGGCCATCATACTCCTTTTGAAAAGTCTGCTATTCATTTTCTTGTGGACACTGATATTGCTAGCCACATACATTTACTTAAGCATAGAATTGGTGTTTCTATTAATGGAGAGAGTGCTAGGTATAAAGAAATTAAAGAAGATAAATTCTTAATACCAGATGATTGGCCCGAAAATTGGCAAAATAAATTAAAAGAGCATTCAGAAGCTGGAAATAAACTTTATCATGAAGTAATTAGAGATTTAGAAAAATCCATCGGAAGAAAAAGAATAAAAGAGTCTGCTAGATTTTTTAAAGGATATAATTCGCAAATATGTGCAGACGTAATGTTTAACTGGAGATCATTTGGTCATTTTCTTGGCTTAAGAAATAAACCTGACGCTCAAAAAGAGATTCGTGAAATTGCAGCATACATGCTTGAGTTAGTTAAAAATATCGAAGGAAACCCATTTAAATATACAATTGCAGCGTTTTGCAAGGATTAATAATGAAATAGTAATACTGATTTCTATACAGAATACCCTAAGTAAGGTATTTAGTGTAAACTATATTAATGATACCGCCAGAATTAATCTCCATGGCCATAGGGAGCCTTTCAGGCTTTGTGTTTAAATTTATGGCTCAAAGAGCCAAAGAAAAAGCAGAAATGCTAAAAATGGCTCTTAACGTGCAGAAAGCCAACGAAGATGCTCATAACGCAGCGGTACAAAGAGTTTCTGTCGATGGCGGCAAATGGGTAAGAAGATTAATAGTTATATCTACTTTATTTGGAGTTATTATTGCTCCTTTTTTCTTGGCTCTTTTAAACGAGCCTCTTTACGTACAAATAACTGAAACCAAAAAATCATTTTTATTTGGTTTGTTTGGAGGGGGAACAGAAAATTACTTCGTAAGAGTGGATGGTTATTTAATGATACCAGAAGTAAGGCAAACTTTGACGGCTATAGTGGGTTTTTATTTTGGCAGTTCCGTAGTTAAATCCTAATGAAATATTTTATATTAATAATGGTGTCATGCGTGTTTTGCTCTTGTGCTACTATAAAAAAATATAGAAGTTCTGGAGAAAAAATAACTTTACCTAAAAAAGCAGAAAGAGAAAATAGGTTTATTCGTTCAATTGATGGAGGAGAGGCTACAGAAAAACAAGTTCTGACACCTAAAAGTTTTACTCAATGGACACTATCTACCGGAGCTTTTAGTTTTTTATTGTTCCAGTTCTTAAAATGGAAGCATGTGGTTTAATCTTTGCTTGAATTAAGCTTTCTGGCTAAATTAATCTCCACTTGACGAACTCTATCTTCTATAGTTGTTATTCTAACAGCATTATTTGATGTGGTCTGCTGCAAAACAGATATTTCTGTTATTTTTTTATCCATCTGAATAAGATGCTGCTCTAACTTATCAAACTCCACTTTACTTGGAAATAATGTTTGTAAATAAGCTAAAACAGCTAGACCTACTACCGGAGCAATCTTTAAAAAAGTATCCAAATCCCCAAACCCTATTTTAAATTTATTAGACCCTGACATGCAATATTATTTACACTAAACAAACTAAAAACAGAATAAAAAAAGCAGCCCCCGCTACGCAGTGACCGCTTTATAATTTTGTTATTTATTTCTAATTAGAAATTCCATCTAACACCGGCAGAAGCAGCTACATCACCGACAAATTGTTCTGTTGCGAAATTGTAATTGACGACATCAAAATTGTTGTCAAACCAACCTACTTGACCAAAAACCTCTAAATTGTCCCAAAGAACCTTAGAGGCGTCGATTTTCACGCTAGCAGTTTCATAATCAGTCATCTGTCCGTATTCAACAGACGGGGTTAAAGTAAAAAGACTAAAAACATCAAACTGTCTTTTTAAACCGACAATATAACCTCTTTGCGAATACCCACGATTTGCTACATCCAAATCATAAGTCCCTACTACGTATGGAGTGATATATTTGTTATCCAACGCAAGGGTAAGCCTTCCTTCTGTGGAATTTGCACCTACTGCAACTTGATGCTGAAAAATCTGAGCATCAGCTTTTAAAGAAAAAGTTTCAAACAAGTTTACGCTTTTCCCTACGCCTACATTAGCATGTAGTTCATCCAGCCCAGTTCCAGCATCTAATACAGTGGCCCCAACATAAGTATTGACGCCATGATATTCAGTGCTAATATCGACCCCAGCAAATGCCTGAGAGCCAGTTTTTGCCAGTCCGTTAACGATATAGTTAGAGGTATAACCTGCGTTTACGCTCGCCTTGAGCTTAGATTCTCCTTCAGCTACAATATTAACTGAAGCAATAACGCTTAATAATGATAAGACTAATTTATTCATATGTTATATATTTTACACTTAAACGAAATCATTTCAAGTTTTTTATTGACTAATCTTAAAAATAAGATATATATACAGTTATGGCAAAAAACGCAGAAAAAATAACAACATTACTACTTGATGCTGCTTTTCTGCCACATTGTTTCTTAACAGGAAAAACAACTTTTTTGCATTTATTAAAGAATTCTATTAAATGTTTTGACTCTCAAAGCAATTTAATTGAAAATAACAATGAATGGTTTAAAAATGAAGGTATTTATTTTTACGATGACCAACCTTTTCTTACTTCAAAAGATAAAATTTGGCTTCTTCCAACTATTGCCGTATTAAAAAAGAAAACATTCTTTGACTTTAAAACAAAATACCCAAACAAAATGAGTTTAAAAAAATTAGCTATTATTTTTAATAATACTTGTCAAATATGCTTCGAAAGATACGATAAAAAAGACTTAACAATAGAACACATTTACCCAAAATGTAAAGGAGGAACAAAAGAAATAGAAAATATTACGCTTTCTTGTAAGTTTTGCAACCAAAAGAAAAAAGATATATACCCTTTTTTAAGTGTAAAAAAAACCGAAATCAAAACAGCGCCTATCCCCTTGCCAATTTTACCAGATAAAACAATAAAAATTAGAGAAGAGTGGAACAAATTTTTCATTTACAAAAAAATATGAATATTTCAGAATTCGAAAGAACTAAACCAAAAAAAACTTACAAATCCATAAACCAAGCAATAGATAAATATAAAACCTATATAAGTGAAATAGAAGTAATTATGACAAATGAGGACAACGCTTTTGTTGATGCTTACACAGAAATATTAGAAGATCTAACTCGAATAAAAAAACAATTTTTAAAAGGAGATTAAAATGGCCCAATTAAACGCAAACACACCATATATTCAATGTTTTATACGTAATAAATACATATTCGGACCCAAAGATGAAGGTCTGACAGAAGGTTATATTTTTGGATGCAAATCTATGATTAATAGACCCATGCATTTTCATTTTCAATCTAGCTTTGGCGCTATATTTTGGATGATGCCTCTTTCTGCTTTTTGTCACAAAGAAGAGTATGATAAAATTTCTGATAATGAAGAAAAAAGATTGTCTGTTCTGCAGACTTGGGATTGTCAAGATAATGATATAGCTGTAACTACATTCGGGTTTCTGCAAAACAAAAGAGTTGATGTTTTATGCCGAGACAATAAATGGAGAAGCGGCAAGTATATTTTTACTATCGATGATTACGAAGGAGATTTAAACGAATTAAATATTGGTTACGCAAATGATCAAGATAGTAAATGTTTTCATTTCATAGAATTAGAAGATGGCAATTACTGCATCCCGCCAAACAATATTTTACGTTGGCATAACCCTGATTTTATTGTACCTTATTCAAAAGACGACATACCAAAAGTAAAACTTTTTACTGATCCTTTGACATCAGAAGACATTGATAGAACTTACGGCAATAAGCCATATTTCTTCTACAACGATGATTCTCAAGAAAAAAACATTGACAACACCTAATAAACAAATTAAGTTGACAAACATATGGAAGTGGTATACCTTCTATCAATAATAGCTGCTGGCTATATTTTAACGTTAAAAGATAAAAATTATGAGTGAAAACAAACAATCAGATTGGAAAGAGCGTGAAGTAGGAGCTCTTTGGAAACAAGAAGGCAAAAAATCAAATTATTGCACGGGTTATATCGTATCAGATGAATTAGGTAATAAAGTTCGACAAAGAGTTATCATGTTTGCAAATAAGAATAAATCAAACGAAAAATCTCCAGATTTTATTCTTTATATCTCTAAAGATATGGAGAATAATAATAACCAACAAACAGGAGCTAAAAGAGCAGCCTCTCCAGAAGAGTATGTAAAGGCTCCAAAATCAGCAAGAACCGATACTGGAGCTAACAACGAGTTTGAAGAAGACAGTGTTCCAGCGATGTAATCAATTAAGTTTTGAAAAAAAACTAACTAACCCCTACAATTATGTAGGGGTTTTTTTTATGTTAAGAGTAGAAGAATACAAATTATTCCATAATTCTAAAGATTTTGATGAGTTGATAAAAAAATCTCGAAAAGATTTAATAAGCAATGAAATAGATTACAACAGCTTTGTCTCTAATCAACTCCCAATAATTAAAGAAAAAAAAAGCGCCATTATTTTGTATAAAGATTGTTCAGCTATCGGGTATGAAATTATTTTAATAAAAAATAAAGAAGCTAGCGTATCTTTTTCCTACATTATACCAGAAGAGAGGGGAAAAGGTTATAGCGCACACTTAAGAAGCTTCTTTATAAAAAAAATTCAAAATGAAGTGGACAAATTATCATGTATGATAAAAAAAAGCAATTCAGCATCCATTAAAAGTTTCAACAAGTTGTTACGTCAGTATAATTGCTTTTACGAAGTAAAGACAGTTCGAAGCGCTAAAGGAGAGATTTATGAAAAATATGTCGTATCAAAAAGACTTCATTGATGTTGTTTGTTCAGAATTAACAAACAAAAAAATATCGACAACAAATAAAAATATTTTAATTAAATTCTGCGAGAATTTTTTAGAGTTCCATGACGACGAACTAGAGCCTCCTAGCTCAATGATTAGCTTGCTAACATCTTCTTGTGGAAATAAATACCCTCAAGTTATATCAAATACTATTAACTGCTTTGGTTTTAAACATTTTTGTTTTGAAGATATGGCTAAATTTTTAATCGACGATTATGAAAACTATAAAATCTGGCCCGGATTTGGTCACCCAAAGTATAAAAATGAAGACCCAAGGGTTAAATCTTGTTTAGACTTTATGAATGGAGTTCAATACCAAGGGTTTTATGTGTCTAAAATTTTATCTCTCCAAAGTAAAACAAAACACCCATTAAATATAGGTGGATTATTCACAGCATTTTTATTAGACGTTGGGTTCACAGAAAAGAATATTAGTTATTTTCCTATAATAATAAGATGCATAGGTATCACAAAGATCTACCAAAAAAGTAATAACATAAAATTTCAAAGCTCATATGAAGTTATCAAAGAATTTAATTCGACGCATTGTAACTGAATTAAGCTCTAGTATTTATGTAGTAGGTTTTTCTGTCGAAAACTCAAAAATAAATAAAATAAAAATTTACAATAAAATTTACGAAGAAACGGCTTACCACGCTCGTTTTATCAAAAATTTCGGAGGCAATCTTTGTCATACACATTTTACTGTTATCAAAGACTGGATGATTCCCGGCTTTAGTTTTTCTGGATTTACTATAGGAATAGAATTCCACATCGAAAAAGACACCAATAAACATTATTGCGGATATGGTTTTAAAAAAATATACGGAAACAAAGAATTGTTTCATTCTTTTATTTTAAATAACGATAAAAACATAATAAAACAAGAAGATTATAAATACGAACCGTCCTACGGTTTAATAAATAAACCTTTTGACACTCCTATAATAGAACGTAAAGTGAACAGTTGCGACGATTATTGCTTTTGTCCAGCGAGTTTGAAAAAGAAACTTAAAGATATCCAAAAACCTTTATTCAACTGTGTTTCTTTAAAAAATCAAAAATTAATAAAAACTATAAAAAAACATAATTTTTCTATAGTTAATTACGGTGAATCAGGTAAAGAAGAAAAAATTTACTTTTTAAATAAAAATAAAAACAAAATCGAACCAATTTTTGAATTAATTATTGACATGGGGTTCGATTTAAATTAGATTAACTGTAATGAAATTAGGTTTAGTTTGCATATCAGAATTGTTACGAGATAAGTCACCAGAACTCAAGTTCCAAACAATAACAAGAGCTCAATTCAATAAAAAAGACAGAAAAGAATCCATTCGTATTCTTTCTGAAAGAATAGCTCATAACATCAGAGTTACAATTGAAACCATAAAGCATTGTAAAGAAGTGGGTATTAAGCGTTACAGGCTCTCTTGTAAGCTTTTTCCTTTACTAACAGACCCTACGCTTAAAATACAAGTAGAAGAGCTCCCAAACCACGAAAACATTGTAAGTTTGCTCTCTCAAGTCGGACGCACGGCGAATTTATTAGAAGTAAATTTATCTATACATCCAGATCAATTTGTTGTTTTAGGGTCGAACAAAGATTCTGTTTGCGAAAAATCAATAACAGAACTAAATTTTCATGCATGGGTTTTAGATATGTGCGGAATGCCCCAAGATTATACTTGCCCAATTAACATTCATCCCAGTTTATCAAATTTTGAATCACCAGAAAAATTCATTAATAAACTTATGAATAATTTCTTTCGATGCGATACGGGAGTCAAAAAACGTTTAGTCTTTGAAAATGAAGACAAAGGGTTTTGGAACTGTGCGAATCTTTACGAATACTTCCATCAATATATGAAGCATAATTTTAATTTCGCTTTTCCTTTAACTTTTGATAATCTGCATGATGAAGCTAATCCGAGTTTAGATGAAAAAGGAGAAAAAATTAACATCAGTAAATGGTTTTTAAAGTTTTATTCTACTTGGAATGTAGAGCCTGTTTTTCATTGGTCACAAGCTGCAGAAGGAACAGTTAGAAATCATTGCAAAAACTTAACAAAAGATCCAATAGATTTTGGCCTTGATGTTACTTGGGAGATAGAAGTAAAAGGTAAAGATAAAGGGTTTAAACATTTACTCAAAAAGTATAGAAATATCTAGCGAGTTGGTTATAATATTAAAAGATGAAAAAAGTATTAATTGAAGTCGGCGATGATGATGTTAAAGATTTAAAAAGAATCTTTAGCAATGAAAACTCTTTTGAACCTCAAGCTAGAGAAGATTATTTAATAATTAATATTCTTAAGCAGGTAGTACAAAACTTAGAAGACGAAAACTCTTATAATGTTACAGAAGAATGAAAGCTCATTTTTACTTAGAAGGCACAAACGAAGGAGCGTCTTTTTTGGAAAGTTATGTAGGTCAAGAAGTAGACCTGATATCTCCACGTAAAGAAATTTCTCCTGACGTTCCTGCTTTAGTGGATCTTCATACACTAGATAAAAAAACTCATTCTTTACAGCTTATCGATATTAGATTTATAGATCAATTTATTTTCATACATTGTTTTGTTTATCTTGAAGAAGATAAAGGCGGTAAAGCTTTATTAAGATTAGAACCATGTTCTTAAAAAATATTTGACAAACCTAAATTTTTGTAATAATATAAACGTATTAACTAAAACTTTTTAAATATATGAATGATTCAAACTCTGAAGTGATTACAGATCGAAAATCAACCGTTTTGCTAAAAGCAATTAATGGCGCAACGCCCGTGCAAATTGACACATTATGGTCAATATTAAAATATAAAGAAATAGGCATTTACAGAAAGGTAAAATGCATGTCTTCTGTGTTAGGCTTGAATTTTGAGAAAGTTGTTGGCGATTTACCTAAAGATGATGGAGGCAGAATACTAGACTGGAAAACCCGTCATTTAATCCATGACACATTAATTGTAAACTCTTAGTAATGAATAATATTAAATATGTCGTTAAAGACAAAAGAGGAGATTATCAATCTGCTTATAATCTTAAATTAGGAAAACAAAAAGCTTATGATTGGGCAATTCAATGTGCAAAATCTGTAAAAGGTGTTGTCTATTTAATAGATGAAGACGCTAAAACAGAAAAAGAAGTTTTTAGAGTAGAAAATTAATTATTTGTCATAATGAATTAGGAATAATGTGTATTTCAACGAGTCAATACACTCGATGTATTTTATAACTTCAATACAATTATTTATTTTATTATAGCGATATTTTATGAAAATAGCTATAGTCAGCGGTGGTTTTGACCCAATTCATATCGGTCATATAGAACTTATGCAGAAAGCTAAATATTTAGCTGGAGCATTAATAGTAATCGTTAATGACGATAACTTTCTAACCCAAAAGAAAGGCAAACCATTCATGCCTTTCGAAGAAAGAAAAAAAATAGTAGAAAGTATACGATATGTCGATATGGTAATTAAATGTATCGATGAAGATCAAAGCGTTTGTGAAACGCTTAAAGGTTTAGCCTCTTGCCGGACATTAATTAATAATAAAACCCACGAAAAACTTTTATTTTGTAATGGTGGCGACAGAACTTCCGGCGAAAATACACCGGAACATGCTTTGTGCATTGAATTAGGCATTGAACCGGTTTATGGGTTAGGGGATAAAATACAGAGCAGTAGCTGGCTAACAGATAAATAAAAATTCATGAATTGTGTGTAATTCACTACATTAATACACTCGATGTATTTCACTCTGTCATTACAATAATTCGATCCCCGTTTTCCGGGGATTTTTTTTGTAAAAATTTCTTGAAAACTTTTTCTTCGATTTTATTATCTTGCAGAAATAAAATATATTGTTCATACGATCAATACTAATTGGGCAGAGTAATTAACTGTAAAAAATTAGTATTTCAGATTATCACAATAAATTATTTCTTATTTTATAAATCAAAATTATGCAAAATAATAAACATAAGTTAATAACAATAGATTGCGGCCAAAATAGTGCCACAATTTATGACGGCGAAACGGTAAAAACGATTTCTCACAAAGAAATTTTAAGTTTACCTGACAAATACGATAATTGTATGATTGTAGGTGAGGACGCTCATTTTGGGGTTCCACGCAGTGAGAAATCATTAGCTCAACCATTCACAAAAAACCAACTTGTAAAATTTTACAATGATTGCAGTTCAAAAAATATTAAATTACGGTTTTTCCCGCAACAATCAACTAGAAGAGCTCAATTATATGCGGGTTTAGAAAAGTCTGACGAAAACGATCCAAAATCCATATATAAATTAATAAAAGATTTTCCAGTGCAACTTAAAAAGCCTAAAGATCTTAATAAAGGAATACCACATGTTAGACAAGAAGGCTGGGAAGCGAAAGATTACACGAATAAAATATTAAACATAGCTAGAAGATTGAGTTATGAAGACAGTAATTCGAAATGGTTAGAAAATAATCTTGAAGAACTCGCATCCCGTCTATCCCCAGAAGCAAAAGATTGTTTTAATCTTTCTGACGAATATAAATATAAAATTAAAGCTAAAAAAGGTGACTTCAAGATCAAGGTAAATGGCGGCGTTAGTTTTTATCAGCTGTATTCTATTCTATCCTTTATTCAAGGAGAAATAAAAGCAACCGAAGAAAAGTTTGATATTCTTCCAAATAAAAGAGAAAGAAAACTTGATGGTAGTTTGCCAAAATGGACGTTTGTAAAAGAACATCTCCTATGTTCGAGCCCTCATCATCGTAAAGGAGGTGTAGCTAGAAGCAATCTTTATTACCACGGGTTAAGAAATTGGATTATTAAAAAAGGTAAGCTAGAGTTAGACGTTAATATGAAACCTAAAAACAGAGGTCAATTTTCTCACGAAGAAGAAGAACTTTATCATCATTATCGTATCGTTTACGCAAAATCAACGCGAGAAGTGTTTAATGTTTTAAGAGACTTAATACAAACTAGGCATTAAATAATAAAAAATGAACATAAAACAAGCTTATTTTGAATTAACAAAATCAATTATGGAGAATCATAATGTTCAAGCTGAAAAAGCTTTTAACAAAATGTGCGCCGTTTTGAATGTTACTTCAGAAAAAGATAAAGATTTACTGTTTGACTGTTTATATAATAGAGCTTGTTCAGAAAACACAGCAGAAATAATTCAAAAATATACAGAAAACGTGTAAATATATTATTATGGGAATGTTCGATGACATAAGAGTTCCACTATCTAACTTTAAAAATATTGTTAGTAATAAGCAATTCGCTATATTAAGATATGCCAGTAAAAAAGATTTCTTTTTTCAAACAAAATGTCTTGATGCAGCTTGTTCTACTTATAAAATCAATAGAAAAAAGTTATATAAACAAAACGGAAACAAACTTGAATTCCAACCTATCAGCGACACAATAGCTATTTATAATAGCATTAAATATTCTGATGGTGGTAGGTATTGGTTTGAGTTTAATGTTCGAATTATTGACGGCATCGTCGAAGACGTAAGAATACATAACTTCGAAAACGAAACAGAACAGCAAATTAAAGACAAAGAAGATGAATTCGAAAAGCTATCTAAAATAAAAAACACCCTTAGATACAAAACATTCACTTTCTTGGGAAATTTGCTTTACAAGATGTCGATCAAAGCGCATAATAAATCAGGCTTAAAGGTTTTTCGTTTAAGAGGCTTGGACGAGATTTAAGTTTCACGATTAAAAGTTAATCGTGCAATAATAATAAACAAAAATAAAATAGAGAATAGAAAGAAATAGCGTTTCCCAATAAAATAAGAAGTACGGTGTGCGCCGTACTTCTTTTTTTTTGAAAATAATAAAAGCATATTGACTTATTAAATTTTAGTGATATCATTTATCAATGATTCGTAAAGATTATAACTGCTGTAATCAAAAACTTAATCTTATTATAGACACTTTAGATTCAATCAAAGATGATATAGAAGAAAGAGGAGGATTCCAAACAGAAACGTTAGAAGAAGAATTCTGGGATAATATAGAGTCTGCCGTTATAAATGTTCAAGAATGTTTAGAAAACTTAGAAGCAGATGAAGCCGTATCATTATTAAAAGAGTAAAACAATTTTAAACTACAAAACTATGGGTAAAGGCGATAAACCAAGAAACTGTTTTTCGACAGGTTTTAAAAATAATTACGATAATATTAACTGGGGAGTAAATAAAAACAAACCTACTCCAATTAAATCAGGAAAAGTTAGAGAAATTTACCATGGGGTTGATGATAAAACTCTTGAAATATTTACTACAGATCGCGTTTCCGCATTCGATCATATCTTAAACCAAACAATATTCGGTAAAGGGGAGATATTAAATGAAATGTCTTGTAAATGGTTTGATATGACTTGTGACATTGTAGAAAATCATGTAATAGAAAAATACAAGAGTCTTGTGACAGTAAAAAACGCAAAGCCTCTTCCAGTTGAATGTATTGTAAGGGGCTACCTTTCTGGTTCTAGTTGGTTAGAATATAAAGAAAAGCGAACAGTTTGCGGAATATCTTTGCCATCTGGTTTAAAAGAATCAAGCAAACTCCCAGAACCTATATTTACACCTTCAACTAAATCAGATGAGCATGATGAAAATATTTCATTTGAAGAGGTGGTTCAAATCCTTGGCCCTGAAACAGCTAATAAAATTAAAAAATATAGCTTAGATATCTATAATAAAGCATATCAATATGCCTACAATAAAGGTATTATTATTGCTGATACTAAATTTGAATTTGGTATTTATAATAATAGAATCATTTTAATTGATGAATTGTTGACTCCAGATTCATCTAGGTTTTGGGGTAAAGAAGTCTATAAAGAAGGTCAAAGTCAGCCAAGTTATGATAAACAAATCATTAGAGATTATCTTTTGCAAATTGGTTGGGATAAAAATCCTCCTGTTCCTGATTTACCTCAAGATATAATAGAAAAAACTAGTAAGAAGTACCAAGAGGTTTATGATAGACTGTTTGGATAAAAAATATGTGTAAATTTATCAAAAGGCTCTTTATGAAATTATCAGGAACTAAAACTACCACAGAAGAAATATCTGTAGACGCATCAAACCTCCAAAACGAACTTCAACTTCAAATAAGTGACTTATCTGAACAGATAGCTGAACTTGAAAATAAAAAACCAGATTTAAATACTGATTTACTATCTGATATATCAGATTCAATAGTTGGGCAAGCGGAATTCCTTAAAGAATTACAATCTTTGGTTGATTTACAAGCTGTAAAAATAAAAGAACTTGAATCTTTAAATAACTCTTCTAACAAAATTCCTTTAGATACGGAAACTTTTGAAGCTGCTAAATTCGAATTTGTTTTAGGGGTGGATGCAGATGGTCATTATTCAGATGAGTCTTGGGAGGAGATAATTAAAAAAGGTCAAGAACTGCAATATGCTTATTATAAAGCGGCAGAAGATAAGTATAGTAAAATTTGGCCGTTGTTTCCCGGATGGCATGGTTCAGCTATGGCTCCAGTTATAAAAATTATTTGTGAAGAGCCTGAATATCATTTTAAAGACACAAAAAGATTGCCGGGAAGATTTTGTTTATCTTCTGACAGAAGATGGTCTTCAGTTTTAAGATTTTATGGAGATGGGCAAAAAGTACTTAAAGACACAATAGCTTATGGAACCGCTACAAACGCTCCTATAGGGCTTTATGTAGAAGGAAAGACTAAAGTGCAGACAAGTCAAGGCGAGATGCTTATGAAGCCTTTTGAGCAAACTATTGAAGATGTTATTATATGCGCTCATAACGGAGTGTTACCTATATATTTGTCTATGAATCAAGACAGATTTTGCATTAGGGGCGCAAAAATTCTTCAACATCAAGGAGCATTGATAGGTATCAAGCATGGACCTATTATAAATGAAACTAATTATCCTTTTCCAGCGATTCAAGATACTGAAGGCAATAATGTTTATCTTGCAGATCCTCGTTTTGAGAATCTTCAAATGGAAGGGCCCCATAACAACAAGCGGCCTCAAGCAGCTATGCTTTTAAGCGGCAACAACATTATTATTTCTAATTTGAATCTGTACGGCTGGATGCAGGGGCCATATATGCATGGTGGTCAAAATCGTTTAATTAACGGCTTGACACAACACTGGGGTAACACGCATGATGGACGCATGTATTGTTCAAGGGATGAAATAGTTTCTTATACTGTTTGTTATAAACATAACACAAAAGATTCTGACTGTTTCTCAGGTATAGCTGGCAATTTTAAACAGTGGTATCTACCGAAACGCAGTAAAGTTCCAACTAAAGGCGGTTGGCACAATGCTGGCGAACATACTTTATAAATTTAATGCGTTAAGAGTGATTCACTGTATCATTATTTTAAAGAATAATTCAAAGTATCATCACTTTAACGCATAATTTTTTCAATATTTTATATTTAGCGCTCATGGTGAAACGGATATCACAGGACTCTTCTAAAGTCTTATTGTAGGTTCGATTCCTACTGAGCGCACCATTCTTTTTTTTTAAAAAAAACAATAATGAGTTCACTTATATTTTCTGGCAGATCTAATCCTGAATTAACTAAAAATATTTCTAAAATTTTAAAATGCAAAGAAGAAATAGAAACAGACGGTGTAGTATCTATTAGTAATTTCCCCAGCGGAGAAATATACTGTCAATATCAAAACAATATAAGAGGAAAAGATGTTTTTATTATACAGTCTACTAATAACCCAAACGAAGACTGGATGGAGTTATTGCTTTTGATTCAAAGCGCAAGATTAGCATCTGCTAATAAAATTACAGCTGTTATACCTTATTTTAGTTATGCCAGACAAGACAGAAAATCCCAACCTCGCTCACCTATTAGCGCTAGACTTGTTTTAGATTTACTAGAAAAAGCTGGCGCAACACGAATTATTACTCTTGATTTGCATAATATTTCTATGCAAGGCTTTTCTTCTATACCTTTAGACTCTTTGTTGCCTTGCAACCTTTTAATTAACCATTTTAAAACAAAGTTATTTAAAAACACAGAAGCAAAAGATTGGATTTTAATGTCACCTGATGTAGGAGGAATTAAAAAAGTAGAAAAGTATTCTGAATTTATGAATATTGATTTTGGCATTGTTCATAAAAAAAGAATTAATGCTACAGAAGTCGAGCAACAAGTAATTCTTGGAGAAGTAGAAGGTAAGAATGTTTTACTTATTGATGATATGTCAGAAAGTTTAGGAACACTATCAGGGGCAGCAGAACTTTTAAAAGAAAAAGGAGCTAAACAAGTTGTAGCATTTGTTTCTCATTTGCCTTTAACTGAAAAAGGTAAAGAAAACTTACAAAACGAGAAAAATATAGATAAGATACTAACAACTAACAGCACAGCTAATATATTTAAACATTCAAAAATAAAAACTATTGACATCGCACCATTACTGGCAGATGCTATTAGCAGAACAATGAATAATAAAAGTATTAGCTCTTTATTTGATATTAAAGGGTTTTAAAAAAAGTTACATAACTGTAACATGAAAATATTAAAAAGCACTGTAACATATTGCGTGAACTTTATCACTAAAATCATTTTTTTATTAACTACACTACAAATTCAAGTTTTAACAGCTCAAGGTGTTGTTCTTGAGCAAGATCAACGAATAAAAAAAGATAAGTTTTATTATGAACACACTGATTTAACGTACTTAACTAAAACCTATCAAATATCAAAAAGCTGGGATGTGACTCCATTTACGGGGTATAGACTTATATATGAAAATAAAAAAGGGTTTAAAACCTATAGTCGTTTTCATATTGGTAGCCATGTAAAAGTCCAAGGTAAGTGGGGCAAGATAGCTT
>Ga0315315_10000230_pt1 | contig 44569 bp, 36 predicted proteins | sample M140m3416metaG_FD_203699 | JGI IMG/M metagenome (GOLD analysis project Ga0315315, IMG submission 203699) | Ammonia-oxidizing marine archaeal communities from Monterey Bay, California, United States - M1 40m 3416 | ecosystem: Environmental > Aquatic > Marine > Intertidal zone | place: USA...
TCTCCTCGTCGGCAACGGCAGGTGCGTCAGGTTCATATGATGTACGCATCATCTCAGGTACCGCAGTACCGAGGGCAGTCACCTCTCGGTCACATGCTCCAGCGATCAGCACGTACAAGAAAGCAATGGCCTTGGTCATCGTGTAGTGGGCAGCAAAAGGATCTTGATTGTCCCGGCTGTCAGCCACGAACGACTGCAAGAGGACCTTGGATGCTGTCTCTACTGCCGCGTGTACTTCCTCGTCGAACTTGGCTTGCTCGTCTTTGCTCTCGTCTGTCTCTTCGCTCATCACTCTTCTCCTCAAACAAGTTAGATAACTTCTCGAACGCTCCGATGCGTTCTGTTTCGCTACGCCTGTCGTAGCTACGTGTTGTGTCCACTGATGTGTGCCCAAGAACATCGGCCACGGTGCAAACGTCAACGCCGTTAGCCAGCAGTGAACTGGCAGTGGTGCGTCTCATGTCGTGCGGGGTAAACGTCTCTAGGTCTGCTCGCTTTGCTATCTGCTCCAACAAGTGGGCAACCTTGTCGCGGTTAAGTTGGCCCGTGTCAAACCCGACGCCCATATTCTGGAACAGGTACTCGCACCTTGGATCATGGTCCTCGATGTGCGCAGCCAGCATCACTTTCAAAACTTCCGATGCTCTTACGTCACGCTCCCGATACGTCTTGCTGCTGGTGATAGAAATAATCTCACCACAAAAATCCTCAGTGCGTAAAGCACAGAGTTCCGACACCCTCATTCCAGTTGTAGCAAGAGCGAAAAGCACGGCTCTCTCCAGCCTGCCTCGTGCTGTACTGCCATCAAGGATAGGCCAGATGCGAGCGAACTCCTCGGGCTGGAGCATGCGTCCCGTCTTCCCACGGCTGGACTTGGGCAGCTTACGTAACTGTCGCATGCCTTCGTAGGCTTGGGCTGTCACCTCACCCGCAGCAAACGCACGGCGCATGACACTACGGACAATCGCCATCTTGGTTCGCACGGTGCTGGGTTTGTTTCGTAACAACAGCTTGCGTTGCAGAAGCTCAAGATCCGCTGGCCTTATGCTGGCCCAGTCCAGTGTGTCGATAGTCTGGCCGAACTTGAGCAGAGGTACGACCGAACGAAGCACACCTTCCTGCTTATGCGCAGTCGATGGCCGCAAGCTAGCCAGATATTCTTTCGTAACTCTACTCAACGTCCTCACCGGCCTTGAGGGCTTCACGCATCTGACCTGCTTTTCGCTTGCGTCTACCGAAACCATCGGAGCTTTCTGGGTGGCCGGGGCGGGCCGCTGCTAGCTCGACTTCTTCCAAAAGACAGATGAGTGTGTGTATGTCCGACACCCTAGCCGTGGTAAAGTCAGGAGCCACGTGCCCATCAGGCCATGTGGGTATGCGGAACTGGAAGCTGTCGCTGCCGACGTTCCACTTTACTGTGCAGTTATCCAGCTTCCATGCAAAGCGTTGGGTGGTGGACTTGCGTATGCTCGACTCGTTATTTCTCTCACTCATTATGATCTCCTCTTGATAGGTGATGTGCGATGTGCAAAAACCATCGGCTTAGATTTAACACTTGATGAGCAGTTGTCAAGAGACGGTAGGAGGATGAGGTTGTTGAAGCTGAAGCGTGTAGGAATTTACCCGTTTAATCCGGACACTAAGCAATGCGAGTGTGGGTTGGAGAGTTGTGATAGTCCGGGCAAACACCCGAGCAAGAAATTATATAACAAGGATTGGGTCGGAGGTGTAGGCGCGAAGGTCGAAGGCTTTCTCGTCGTGGACATCGACCCGAAGAGCGGCGGTCCAGAAACCCTGCGCCAACTGACCACGGTTCTTGGACCACTGCCCAAGGACACACCGAGGGTAGCGACTGGTGACGTTGGCGGTGTGCGAGGTACGCATTACTACTTTCAAAAGCCGGAAGGAATCGAGCAGACCAAGATCTCATGGGCACCCGGCATAGACATCAAGGTCAGTGGCATGATCGTGATCCCCGACTCGCCTCATGTATCTGGTGTCAACTACGAATGGGAGGTGAAGCCCGGTGAACTCAAGCCGCTACCTGAGCCTTGGCTCAAGGCTCTTACCAACCCATCAGTTTCAAAAGCCACCGAGAAGCCGACCAAAAATCTACCGGACATAGAGAACAGGGTTGCTGCTTGCCGTGAGAGAATCGCCACATTGCCAGCCAGTGTGTCAGGACATGGCGGGCATGACAAGGCAATGAGTGCGGCGGTCTGGATCGTGCGTGGATTCTGTATCGACGACGAGGACATCGCGCTAGATATATTTGACAACGAGTTTAATAACCGATGCACCAACGCAGCGGGCGATGCCGACCCATGGGATACGAAGCAGGCACGACACAAGATCCAAGATGCTTTGAAAACTGAGAAGGTACCTTGGGGCTTTGGCCTCAAGCAACTCGTGGCGCAGGACTTGGGCCTTCGCCCCGGCAGGAAGGGCGGCATTGCACAGGACCCCGAGAACCTACGACTCATCTTTGAAAAGCATCCCGACTTGCAGTTCATTCGCTACAACGAGCGAGCCGACATGGTGATGTGCCGATGGCCGTGGCGCAGGGAGACAAAGCTCCGACCCTTCCAAGACGCAGACATCTTTGAGGTGCAGACATGGCTGATCCGTACGTTCGCAGTCACGTTTAACAGGGAGGATGTGAGTCACGCTATCAATCACGTGGCTCGTGAGAGATCGTACGATGAACTGCGTGTCGCTTTGGAAAGTTCCACGTGGGATGGAGACAAGCGTCTTGGTTCTTGGCTCGTGGATTACTTGGGTGCGGATGACACTCCTTATACTAGGGCGGCGGGAGAGATCTGGCTCAAGGGTGCGGTCGCACGTGTGCTTGAGCCGGGGATCAAGTTCGACTTGGCACTGATCCTTGAGGGCAGGCAGGGCGTAGGCAAGACCCAGACTTTGGAAATTCTTGCGCGTGAGTATCACCTTGAGACTAGCCTTGAGATCGACAGGCGTGGCGAAGACGAGATGTGTCGCAGGTTGTATGGCAGCGAGTCATGGATCATTGAACTCTCGGAACTCGTAGCCTTTCGTAAGTCCACGACCGAGGCGATCAAGAGTTTTCTCACCCGCAGGTTCGACAAGTACCGGAAGCCATACGCCAAGACCGTGACGATCAAGGCACGTAGCTTTGTGTTCGCTGGCACCACAAACGACAGCGAGTACTTGCAGGACGAGGGCGGCGGACGCAGGTTCTTGCCAGTGCAAGTTAAGAAACTCGATCGCGAAGCGTTGATCCGTGACCGGGACCAGCTACTGGCCGAGGCAGTCGTAGCGTTTCGTGCGAGCAAGCACATGACCCTGCCCAGTACAGTTTGGAAAGACGCAGCCGAGGCACAAGAGTCACGGCGCGTGGAGCTACCCATCGAAGCAGTCGTTGTTGATGTGCTGCACGTGAGAACTGTCGTGTCGCTAGCCGAACTCGCGCATGCGGTGTACGGAGACAAGGCTGTGGCTTCGGCAAGATCCAGCTTCGCTCGCATGGCTGTAGCCATCGCAACTCGTGAGGGATTTTCACAAGTGCGGGTCAGTGCAGGCGGCAGGAAGCAACGCCTGTATGTGCGGGAGGATGCGAAGGTCGAGGACCCCATGCGTGTTTGGCAAGCCGAGCGCAGCGATGCGCTGGACTGGGGCGAGAATCCTACGGGTCCTGCGACCACGGCTCTTATATAACTAGACATAAAACTATTGGCACTCCCAATGCCAATAAATTTTGGGCCAAAAAAAAGCCCGCGCTCGTTAGAACGCGGGCTTTTTAGGAGGTGCTTACGCGGTTGGGTTGGGCGTAAGCTGCATGAGTGAAGCAAGTAATTACTTATCGCTTCACTCGGGTATTGTCAAGAGTTAGAAGGATGGTTTCGTGAGGGGCGCAGAAGATATGGTACGCTTCCACGGTGACCGGGTTTGCTCGATGTCGTCCAGCCTGTCCAGCACCATGGTGATTTCTTCCGGCGTCGAGTCCTCCCACTCCCCGACTCCAACGGCGGTACCCTCATCGAAGTCACACGTGCCGTCGATGTTTGTGGGATAGGATACCCACTCGCCCCTCTTGTTTCCCGGCACCGGCTCCCGTCGAAACGTCATACCGAATTGTTCCAGTGCTATGCTTGTGTCACTCATTCTTCTATCTCCTCATCCGGATACTCCAAGTGGTGCTGGTCGTCTTCCATCTGTGCCTGCATCGCCTTGACATTCATAACTAGGCGATCGTGGATGGCCTCGTATGGCTCGTGCCGTAGCTCATCGTACGCTTCCATCAGCACTCGGCCCTGTGACCAGTGGAGTTGTGTAACTTTATTCACGAGCCGGAGGAGAGTGTTCTCGTAATGCTTGCTGGTGCCACGCTGCTTCACGAACAACACGGCTCGGACCCATCCCGGTACGTTGGACAGACCCACGATCTCCGAGTCCGGAGACTTACGAAAGCCCAAGGTCCATGGGCAGGGGGCCGTGGGTTCTACCCATGCTTTGTTCTTGAGCCAATGCACTTGGGCCTCGGACCAATCGCTATTCTCTTTCATAACATGAGTGTGGTAGTTCCACTCGGGGTCCCATCCGGGTCCACGCTTGTCCTCCTTCATGTCGTCGAACAGCGGAACACTGGTCGGTATCTTGGGTAGCTTGTCCTGCATATTGGCAAGACAACTGGACAGGTACGGGTCTATCATCTCCAATGGGTGCTTCATTTACTTCTCCTCCATGTCATTGATGAACAGGTTGGAAACCTGATCGTAGTTGCGCCAATCGAGTTCGCTGGTATCGATGCTCTTTAGCCAGCGCAGGATCACATCTATCTGGGACTTGGTCGGGTTGCCGTAGGGCATATCGTACCCGTCCTCTAACCAGCCCCGCAGGTGCGATATCTTTTGAAAGTATTGGGGTCCGGACTCGGCGCGGCACCACCTGCTAATAGCTGCGAGTACAAGATCCTCCGGTGCCGACTGCGAGTACAGCTTCTTCAAGGAAGAGGGCCACACAGTGTCATAGACGGTCATGACCAGTGCCCCGCTATACAGAAGTCCGTCCTTACGCTTATGAAAGTGTGTCTCTGTCTTGGTGGGTCGTGGCGGGGCAGTCGGGCGCAAGGACCTTGGATCATGGCACCCGTCCCGCATGAACTCCAGCAACTCCTCGTCTGTTATTGTGATGTCGCCATCGGTCCACTCGGAACCTCCCTCTGGCTTGATGAACTTGTAGCCATCGGAGGTAGTGACTTGTAGCCAGCCCTTCTCGACTGGGTGTCCGGGTTTTGTTGTTAGCTTTTTCATAACTCTCATCTCCTCGTGCAGTTTTGCACTTGTTGTTTGGCTCATGGCTCTTGGACCACTTGCCTAGTGGTCCGGACCACTTGATCTTGCCAAGTGGTCCGGACGAAAAGTTGTTGTCTCGTGTGGGTTATTCTGTAGTAGACCACTTTAGACCTCTTAAAAAGTAAAAAGAAATATAAGAGTAATAGGGGGGTGGTATAGGGGGGAGGGGTAGAGGAGGGTAATATAGGGAATCAAGTGGTCCTAGTGGTCTAGTGGTCCGCTTAACAAGAGACTGCAATGATGTCAATCAGTACTCATCGTTGCGTCTACGACGTTCGTGCGCAGCCAGAACTCCTGCCACGACTCCCGGCTTGTAGTCGATGAAGCCATTGGTCAGGCCGTGTTGGAACTCTTCAAGATCCAGCACCTGCCGAATTTTATAAGTGCCTACCAGTGCGACAGCCTCGTCCCTGCAATCATTAGAATCGTAGGTGCCGCCAGCCCGATCATTGCCATGGACACCACCATCCGAGATCCACACCTTGAGTTGAGCGTCTTGCTTACCCAGCCAGTCGAGTGCTTCACCATCACACCCATTCCACCCCAGCCCAATCGACGGGTGGCTGTTCAAAGCCTCCCAGTCTGCGACCTTGCCCTTACGAGCAAGGTAGAACAGGACAGCATCGCAGTACCCAATGATGTCTGCACGGGGTGAGACTTTCAAAACATCCACGATGTCCTGTCGAGTGACTGACATGGAGCCAGACATATCGAAGCAGAACGCAGCGCTGTTAGCAGGCTTGCGTCTTTTATAAATCTCGCCAGTCGTGAGGATCTTGTGCGCCCTCCACATACCACCCGACATCTTGGACTTGGGCTTGGAGCTACCCCGATGGTTCCGAAGCTCCTTACGTTGGGGCTTGGTCAGTGGCACCTGTACCCACGAGCATGGCCCCCAGCCAGCGGGGTTGTACCTGCCACGAGTCAGGCTTTTGCTGGTTGCGTAGTACTCTGAACCCTTGACGGCTTTCACAATCTTGTCGTCACTGATCCATTCACCAACCACCCCCGCGCTGTGGCCCTTATGCTTGCTCAACATCTTTTCAAACTCTTCGGTGCTGATCTGCGGGTCGGGCTTATTAAAGTCGGGCATGACTACGGATGGATCGGAAGTATCCACCCCATCAGGGCCATCACCATCACCATCACCATCACTAGGGTTCTTGCCTGTAGGCGGGACAGGCGTCTTCTCTCCGCCGTTCTCATCATCATCCTCGCCCTTGCCCTTTCCCTTGCCCGTCTTCTCATCATCATCCTCCTCGTCTTCCTTGCCATCATCCTTCTCTTCCATGGTTGTAGGTCCCGGTCCCGGTGGGTCTTCATCCTCATCCTCCTCGTCTTTCTTCCTTACTGGCGGTGGCGGTGGCGGTGGCGGTGGCGGTGGGGTGCCCGTCTTTTCCTCCGACACCTGCTTAGATAACTCTTCCATTCTCTGTGCCACGAAGATTGCTTGTCCGTAACCGATAGGTGTGCCGAGAACCGACAAGTCTTCGTTCTCCCAGTCTTGATACCAACTGTAGATCTCACGAGCGATGTTGACCGGGAAGGCTTTCATAACCTTCATGATCTCATCATCCCGCCACATCCCAAACTTTGCGACAGCCAGACATATCCGCTCCAGTCTTTCGTAAGTGTTGGAATCGTCCCAACACTTCGTCACAGCAGCACGGTCCTTCTCCTTGTAATTCCCGTAAACAAATTGCCGTGTGCCCTCATTGTTGGCGTGACTCATGCAGTCTCGGCCACGTGAGGATTGGAAGATCCTTCGCTTCGTGATGTTGATTCGACCATCTTCCGCAGCATTAAGTGTACGAAAGTTCACCCCAGCCTTATGCGCAGCACTCGCAAACTCTACGGGAGATGCCTCAAGATGCCCCCATTCGTGCTGCCTCGCTGCCCATGCGGAAGGGTGGGAACTGTCAGGCACATTCATAGTACGCTTCTCCATATTTATGGAAGCTGCACCCAATCTCTCAGGATCGTATGCCCCGTCCTCATCTGTAGCTAACGGGCGAATCTCCCACGATCCGGGAAGGATCGCGGCAGGTATGCCCTTGTACTTCGCATCTTTCGCGTTGAGTTCGCCATAGATTTCTCGCCGCTCGTTCTTGACAACTTTCTTTCCTGACATGTTCACTCTCCTCCTCGACTGCCTATCTGGCAGTCGCTTTCATGGTTTCCCACTGTGCGTGGATCTGCTCGGCTCGCTCCTCGTCCGTTGCGAGAGCCAGTGCCGCCAGCAGGTTGGGCAACATGCGACCATCGGGTTGCTTGGTAGCCAGATCTTGTGCCCATTGGGCAACAAGCTGCCATTCCGCACCAGTGATACGCTTCGCCGTGTCCTCCTCAAACGCCGATGCCTGCACCAACTTATGTAAGCTCTTGGGTATCGCAGCCCACAGCCCCGGTGCGAGGTCGTTGATCGCCACCTTCGCATGCATCCTACGCTTCAGCCCACCGGGGAACTCGTCTACATGATCGTTCGAGAACCCGATGCAGCGGAAGTTAGGATGGGGCTTGTACGTGCGAACCCCCTCCCCCACAATGTCAACGTCGATGGGCAATCCATCGAGTGCCAAGAACCCAAGCGTGAGGCACTCCTCACTTGCCCGGTTCATCTCATCCCACAAGAACACCTTGCCGTTTGCATAAGCGTCCACCAGAGGGCCGATGTGCGTATCGAACTTGCTGTTGCCCGTGGTGGGGTCGATCACCTGCACCTTTACGCCCGTGAGTTCGTCTGCACTGGACTGGTCGTGGATGACGGGTCTTACATAAGTCACGCCGTTAGCATCGAGCCATTGCTGCACCGTGTAGGACTTCCCGGTACCGGGCACCCCGTACAGGATGAAGTTCTGCGCAGTTCCGAAAGCCATTGCTGCGCGGCACCAGTCACGCTTATCCACTGGGGTGTCGGCCCACTTGGTGACTGCGGCTTGTGTAAACTTACGAAGGGTTGGTGTCTGCCATTCTTGTGTATTCATGCTCTTCTCCTTGTGTGCGTTAGCACGGTTTACCAGTCGTATTCGACGGGCTTGCTCGCGTCAGTGTTGTCCTGACGAGGTTCGTCTTCCGTAACTTCCTCCTGCTCCGGTGCAAGAGATTCGATTGGCGGCAGGGAAAGCTCGTCGTCAAAGTCCGAGCTACTACTCGCTGCCGTGCGATCGTTGCTGCTTTTCTTGGCCGTGAACTCGGCCCTACGCGCAGCAATCTTCTTCTCCTCACGCTCCCTGATCTTGAGCGAATGGAACTCCCCGCCACACGTGCAGCGGATACCATTCGCCTCGAACCATGCGAGGAAAGCAGTCACCTGATTTGGCGAGCCGCTAAGTTTCATAGGTTTGTTGCGTGGTCCTACCGAGCAAGTCTTACCCGGCAGTCCCGTACACTGGAAGTCCACAGTTCCAGCGTTTGCGTGTTGCTCCTTGGGAGGAGGTGGCGGGTCACAGTGAGCGCAAGGCTCGCCGTTCTTCGTGTGGATGCACAGTTCATTGTGCGCCTCGTCAATTCCCACGACCTCGGGAGCCTCTGTGTGAGGCTCCTTCGGCGTGACTCCCATTGTTTTCATAAGTTCGTCTATCTTCGCTGTCAGATCACTCATGCTTGGTTCTCCTTCTCTGTCTCCGCGTCAAGTTCGTCCAAGTGAACCTGATCAATGTCCGCATCACACTTCTCGCAAGTCGTGGGAGGTGTGAAGTTATGCTCTTGCAGCAACCAGTAGATCGCATCCTTCAGCCCCTCGTCACCATGCCCGTAGGCCATGTGGGTTTTGTTATGAATGTCGTACAGCACGATGGCTCCATCCCTCGACCCCTCCAGTGAATGGTGCCATGTCTTCACCATCCACCACCATGGACTCATGCCCTTGTCGAAAGCCCAGACCGAAACGTGCTGCTTCGTGATAGCCTCCATGGCTGCAACGCATCGACGTATCGTCAATGCGTCGAACCCAAGGTCAATAGCCCAACTGGTCAGCTTGTCGCTGTCGTGTACATCTCCCTCGTACATCATGCGTCACCTCCAAATTTCTCACGCAAAGCTGCGTAGTCTTTCATAATTGCCAAGCACTGTGGCTTGGTAAGGCCCGTGAGATCCATGACCCTTCCGATGTCCATCATGTTGCAGATCCCCGACTGCCGCACCAACTCGTAGTCGTCAAACATGTCTTTCGTAATTTGCTCACTCATCTCACTCTCCTCCCTTGTTGATGCGCTTCACACCATTGGTTGCAATAGCCCACGCTTCGTCGCCCGTGAGGCTCCCACTTACGAAACTCCCGTCGATCTCGTCTGCGATTCCCCCCACGTATCCATTCGTCTCCGTGTGACTAACGATGATGTCGTACACCATCGCCTCGTTCGTCTCCTTGGGGGCGGCTACTGCACCGTGTTGCCGTGTGATGTCCTTGATTCGTCTTGCTTTTGGCATGTTCGTCTCCTTGCAGCGTTGGCTGCTTCGTCTGCTTCGTCTGCTTCGTCCCCCTGAGTACCATACCCAGGGTTTAGCAAACTCTTGACACAAAAAAAGGGTCGCACCCGAAGGTGCGACCCTTTTGTAAGTGGCTCTTACTTGGAAGGCTGACCGCGATCCATGCCGTTGATGTGTGCGAGGATCTGAGCCTGAGTCACGCCACCCGCCTTGATGCACTTGCCGATGCCAGTCCCGCGAGGCATCTTCGACTGCTTCTGCGCGAACTTGACCGCCGCCTTGCGCGACTCCGACCCGTGGTACCCGTACGTGGGACCGGGAACCACATAAGCCTCCTTCGCGGGAGGATCTTCCTTCGCGGGCTGCGTATCCGCGATCGGTTGCGTGAGCAGCGCCTTGATCTCCGCGAGGGCCACACCCTGTGCTTTCACCACGGGCAGCAGGTCTTCCATCATTTTCGTAAGTTCTCGTGCGTTTGCCATTACTCTCTCCTACTCGGGGAGTTTTCCCCGGTGTTGTTGACCGGCTTCCTTGCCGATGATTCAGTTTTGCTCGGCGCTCCGGAGAAGTCAAGGACCCCCAAAAACCCCAGTTAAATCAAGGACTTACAGCCCTTCCCCAAGGCGTTGATGATGTTTTGTCACCGGAAGTGCCAATTGTTTGACCGGGGCAGAGTAGAAGGAGTGGTCAGCCCCACGTGGGGGTTATGAAAGAGGCCGGAATATAGGGGTATTCTGGGTCCCATACCGGCCTCGGCTTTGCCGAGGCCGCTGCGTTATATAATAATGGGACTCCGGGAAAAATCTGAGCATATTTTTGAACTCACATAGGGGCCTCTTGACTCAATACCTATCGCCCTGTACCGTGTCGCAGTACTTATGACCCCCAAAACTCCAGAAAATTTACGTAAGCAGTCGCAAAGTTACTACCGCCTCAACGCTTTGGCCAAGAATCGCCATGATTTAACTAGGCGCTGGCTACAAAGAAGCGGATTGATGGATATGCACCGAGAACTTTCGCAAAGAATCCAAAGCGGGGAGATTAGTCCCGATCTATTTTTGGAGCGGGATGTCTACTGCTCCTCGGAGTAAACGGTTTTCCAATGCTACGTTTAGTTCTGCACGGGAAAAGAATCCCAAGCCCTGCAAGATATGTAGATCAACTATAAGGTGGACATTGGACAAGAAACTCATTACCTCCAACGACCTTGGCAAGACTCTAAAAGAAGTAAGCGCCGAGTTACCCGTAACCCCAAAAGAACTGGAAGATCACCTACCCCACGTTGCAAAAGAGCTTGTTGCCCCTTCGTCGCCCGAATATGGCGAAATGATTATCAAATCCGTGCAGGACATTATGCGTCAGGCACAGGAGATTGTGGACGAAGCAAGAGCCGAGAGCCTATATCGTACGGCCCTTGATGGGCTGAAAGTGATGGGCGCACTCCTCACTACGCAAGCCAAGTTGCTTGGTCATTTGAAGCCTGACCAGAAAAACAGCTTGAGCTTGAACGTTTCTTTGACTCCCAAGGAAGTTGCCAAATTGGCAGACGACTACGCATCAACAGTCGTTGAGATCCCTGATGAAATTGACAACAGAAGAAGAACGCCAAAAAGCGACGATTGAGTTTGCTCGCAACAGTCTTGCGGCGTACGCGAGAACTCTGTGGCCTACGTTTGAGCGACCCAAGCATGTGGAGTATTTAGTCAAAGTTCTCCATGAGATTGAGTCCGGTAAACGCGATCGGGTTATTGTTACTATGCCTCCTCGACATGGTAAGTCTAATCTTTGTTCTCAGTTTTTTCCTGCTTGGTATCTTGGTCGTAATCCCGACCATTACGTTATCGCAAGCAGTTACGCGCAGAACCTCGCAGATGACTTTGGCCGTAAAGTCAGGAACTTCTTGGCTGATCCCACGCATGCGACGATTTTTCCGGAATGTCAGATTGCCGGAGATTCTGCCAGCGTACAGCGTTTTGCTACTTCACAGGGTGGTCAGTACTTTGCTGTTGGTCGCGGTGGCTCTATTACTGGTCGCGGTGGTCACTTAATTATTATTGATGACCCGATCAAAGACCGGGAAGAAGCTAATTCCGAGAGAATCCGCAAACAGCTTCACGACTGGTTTTCCAGCGTTGTCTATACTCGTCTCATGGTTGGTGGGAAGATTATCGTCATCCAGACCCGCTGGCACGAGGACGATCTGGCAGGATGGCTGCTTAGAGAACACGCAGACGACGGCTGGGAGGTGTTTAACCTTCCGGCCATAGCGGAGCATGACGAGGGCTGGAGAGCCGAGGGCGAGGCATTGTGGCCCGAACGGTACCCCCTTTCTCGACCCAAGGGCGACAAGGGCATGAGCCTGCAAAGAATCCGCAAGGCCATTGGCCCTTGGGACTTCACCAGCTTGTACCAGCAGCGTACGGTGGCGGCAGACGGTGAGGTGTTCAAGGCGCACTGGTTTGATTCTCACCAGTACAACAACATCGAGCCGAACAGCTTGAACAAGTATATCTTGGTGGACCCCGCGAACTCCAAGAAGAAGCGGTCTGACTACACAGCCATGATGGTTATTGGGCTAGGTGAGGATCGGAACGTGTACGTGCTGGATATCCTCCGTGACAAGCTGTCTTTGACTGAGCGAGCCGAGGCCCTTTTCCGGTTACATAAGAAATGGAAGACTGTTCGAGCTGTAATTTACGAGCAGTACGGGGCACAGGCTGACGGCACGTATCTGCGGGAAAAGATGGACTTATTAAACTATCGGTTCCATTTGCAGGAAGTTTCGGGGCATTTATCAAAAGAAGAACGTGTCCGAAGGCTGGTCCCGTATTTTGAAAGTGGGAGGGTCCTGTTTCCGCGTAGCTGCTGGTATCACACGGTTTACGAGGAAAGGGACTACGACCTTGTAAAAGTCTTTAGAAACGAGGAGTTTTTAACATTTCCCAGTGGACTGCACGACGATATGCTCGACGCGCTGTCTAGGTTCTTAGATGACAAGGTGCATTTGGATTGGCCAGCGCCCTTGGACGAGACTGGGGACAACGATTACGACAGCGAGGATGACACATGGATGAGCGCGTAAAAAAGAAGAGAGTCATGACCGAGGCCCAGAAAGAGCGGCTTAGGGCAAATATGGCCAAAGCGCGGCAGGTTCGACTGGACAGGATTGCCGCAAAGAAGCGGGAGAACGATCTTAGTGCAGAGGCGGCAAACAAGCTTCCCGGCGAGGGAGCCGTGGAGGTGTTGCGCCGAATGACCATGATTCTCTGTTCTCGGTTCGCTGACGGTAGAATGAACAAGAAAAGTTGTTTACTATGTGAGATGCGCGTACCGGAACTTCCGTCACCGGATTTTGTAAACCCCTGTCCGTGCCAAGATGCGTGGTCCTACATTGAATACGTAGATAGCCGCGATCAGGAAAAGAAAAATGCCGAAAGACGAGAAGCAAGTTAGTTTAGTCAACAAGATCCGGAACTGCCTCAAACGAGCGCGGCAGTATCAGGATCGTTGGCGCAAGGAAGCGGAGGAGTCTACCAACTTCGTCGCTGGCCACCAATGGGACGATGCGGACATTACCCGCATGAAAGAGTCCCAGCGGCCTGCCATTACCTATAACCGCATTGCGCCCATGCTTAACTCGATTGCTGGCACCGAGATCCAGCATCGGCAGAAGATGATTTTTATTCCTCGGCACCCGAACTCTGAAGTGGCCTCTGGTGTTGGGGACCTTGCTACCGACACGTACCTGTGGGCCGTGCAGCAATGTCAGGGGGAGTACGAGCGAAGCATTGCTTTTCGCGACATGCTGACCACGGGCATTGGCTGGGTTCACACGCACATGGATTACGACACTGACCTTGACGGTCAGATTGTTCTTGAGCGTGTCGATGGCGAGCAGATGTATTTCGACGAAGAGGCGCGTAAGCAGAATCTTACGGACGCTAACTGGCTGTGTCACCAGAAGCGCATGTCTCTGAAAGAGATCGAAGAAACGTGGCCCGAGAAGATTGATGAAGTGAAGGGCGACCAAATGTCGTCCTCTACGCTGTACCCTGACGAGCAGTCGGAGTCTATGATTCCGACGACAATCACAAACCACACCGCTGACGTTTACGCGGAAGGCTCTCAGGAGATCAAGGCTGGATCTAACGCCAACCCACTTTCCACAGGCAGTTCCAAAAGTATGTTGCTTGTGACGGAGTACCAGTGGCGCGAGAAAGAAACTGTCTACCGGTTTCCCGACGAGATCGACACGGGCGACTTGGTGTCTGGTGCAGAGTCCCCGGCCAAGCCCGTGCCTAGCAAGGGGCAGAAGGGCGGATCTATTCCCGCAGCTATGGCACCTCCCCCCACTGTGCCGCAGCAACCTCAACCGCAGCAACCCGGACAGCAACCGCCGCCGCAGCAACCTCAACCCATGATGCCGCCGCCGCAGCAACCGCCGCAGAACCCGTTTCAGCCCGCGCCTCCCCCGCCACCTCCCCCGCCTGCACCGGAACCCGAAGCGCCCCCGCCCGAGCCGGAGCCGGGACTAAAAGTTCTTTCCGAGAAAAAATGGAAGAAACTTCTCAAGCGCCTTGAAGACATGGGCGAAGAGCCGCCGCCCTACGTGCGTCAGACACGCTGGCGTTATCGCCGCGCCTTCATTGTTGGCGACGTTGTGTTGCAGGACGACACTCTTCCTACGGACTCGTTTAGTTACAAGCCGATGACTTGTTACTGGGATAACAAGGACAAGGTGTTCTTCGGTATCGTTCGAGCGATGAAGGACCCGCAACGAGGAGCCAACAAGTATTTCTCGTTGGGCGTACACCTGTTCAGCATCTCCCCCAAAGGGACGATGCTGGCAGAGACGGGCGCTTTCGTAAATCCCAAGAAGATTGCCACCGACTGGGCCAAGCCCGGTTCGATCATTCAGCTAAAACCGGGAGCCTTGGCTAACGGCATGTTGAAAGTGGAACCGTCGCCGCCGTTTCCCGAAGCGGCTACCTCCATGATTCAATTTAGCTTGGAGTCCTTGCGCGATGTGACGGGCATTAACTTGGAGATGATGGGTCAGTCGGAAGGCGCAGAGCCGGGAACGGCGATTGCAAAACGTCAGACACAGGCCATGACGATTTTGGCTCCAGTGTTTACGGCTTACTCTCGCTATCGTGAGAGCGAAGCTCTACTGGTTCTGAATTATGTAAAGAAGTTCATGACTGACGGGAGGCTCATCCGAATCGGTGGGCCGTACAACAGCCAATACGTAAAGCTGTTGCGGGAGTCTTTTGCCGAGCATTACGATCTGATGCTAGACGACAGCCCGTCTGATCCCAACCAGAAGATGGCTGTGTGGGAGCAGTTGCAGCCGTTGCTGCCAATGCTGGTGCGCCAAGGCACATTTCCCATTGCCCTGCTGGATTATGCCCCCTTGCCGACTTCTGTAACTAGCGCCATCAAGCGAGAGATCGAGAACAAAACCAAGGCTGGTCAAAGTGTCGGGCCTCAGTTGCCCGCTAAAAAGGACCAGAATCCGGAGTATATGCAGGCCGAGATTGCTGAAAAGCAGGCTCGTGCCGAACTGGACAAGGCTCGCGCCAAGGCACTTTTGCAAGAGAGCCATATGGACTTGGCAAAACAAGCCCAAGAGATTGTAATTTCGGAAGATAGCGCCTATACTGGCGGCGACCAGACTATGGACCAAACTTCTAATCTTGCGAAACTTAGACGATAGATTGTAGAGACGACGATGCCACGACCAAAAGATTTTCCCGAGAAGAAGTTTACCCCCAATTCTGCTAACGCCTTTCTGGATGTTCCGGGCGTAAAAGCGGAAAAGGGCGACAAGAAGAAAAAGAAAAAGAAGAAGAAGAAGTCTTCCAAGAAAAAAGCGTCTAAGCCCAACGTCAAAAAGATGATGGACGACGATTCTGATAACTTTGTAAAGTACGAGGGTTAAAGCTGTGATGAAGCCACCGATGCGGCAAGGTATGCCGCCCAAGACTTTTGAGGGAGCCAACACGCCTGACGCGATGGCTTCTGCCCCGCTACCCTTTTCGGATACCGAGCCTGTGACTCAGGACGCCATGAAGTCCATGATGGAAGAAGGTCCGGACGGTATGCCGGGTAAACCCGAGACTGGCTTTGACCCGATGGGCGATCAGGCTCCTGATTATTGGCCGCAAGAGTTGGCAATGCTTTGGCCGAACCTGCCTCCCGAAACACGGACTTCGATTGACGAGTCTATCAATTCCGGTGGGGAGTCCTCCGAAGTTGAAGGCATGCTGGATGAGGCTAGCGAGTATGCCTAAAATCAAAAGAAAACAGGACGGTCGGGAAACAGACGACGTACTGTTTAATCTCGATTACGATATGTCGCCCGAAGAGGTTGATGAGTTTTACCAAAAAGTCCGTGGCGCATTGGGCGAGAACAACGTCTACATGGAAGTAGGCGACGAGTACTCTAGCCCTACCAAGAAAAAAACGAAGGCGAAGAAAGGCCGCAAGTCCTCCAAGGAGAACACCTTGGGTGCTGAAATGGCCGATGAGTATTCAGAAACCCCTGACGAGATGAGCGAGTTGCTTGGAGCAGATGCTCCCGAGGTAATGGCGGAAGGACCGTCCGTGCCAGTAAAGCAGTGGGCCATCCCCAAACGAGCATAGGAAAACAATGGGAATCTTTGACGACGAAGTAGTGGACACTGACGATTACTTGGAGGCTAACGACATTGAGTCGGAAGACACGGAAGAGTATGAAGAAGAAGAAGTAGAAACTTACGAAACTGCCAGTGAGCCACAGGAAGAGTCTTATGAAGAAGAGCCGCAACAAAACAACGTGCCGCTCAACGAACTTCTTTATGAAAGACGCCGCCGTCAAGAGCTTGAGAAAAAACTAGATGCACAGGGCAATAACCTAGCCCTTATAAACGAACGCCTTCAACAGTCGGCCCAGCGGCAGCAAGCAGCGCAGCAGCGTATGCATGAGCAGCAACAGGAAGAAGAGCGCCCCGACGAAGACGAAGATCCGCTGGGATACGCCAACTGGCGCATCCAGCAAGTAGAGAAACAGCTTACCGGGCTTGGCCAAATGGCGCAGCAAGGCGTGGACATGCACCGCAGCTTGGCGGAACGCAACCACCAAGACCACATTATCTCGCAGTCGCAGAGTTTGCAGGCAGAGTTTGTTTCCAAGAACCCTGATTACTGGGACGCTTACAATCATTTGATTGAATCTCGCCGTCAAGAGTTGCAGTCCATGGGTTATCAGGGCCAAGCCGTTGAACAGGTTCTTGACAATGAGAAGTCAATGATTGTTCAGAACAGCATGACTCAGGACCAGAACGGGCAGTTTTCTGGATGGCGGCAGAACCCCGCCGAAGTAGTATACAATCTCGCTCGACAGCGGGGGTACGCTGGGCAAGGTGTCTCCGCCGTTTCTCGGCAGGCCACAGACCGAGTAAATCGTCTTGCAGAAGGTGTGCGGTCAGCGACAGGCGCAGGCACGGGCCGAGGAGTTTCCAGTTCTCCTCAGAATTTGGAAAGTCTTGCTGACATGACGGACGCGGAGTTTGATGCGTTTCGCCGTCAGAATCCCGGCATGCTGGAAGCATTGCTCGGAGCTTGACCCTGTTTTAGATTTATTATAAAAGTTCGCCATGGTGACGGGTGGCCTTACGACCCGATTCGTGAGTGGTTGCGACGATACGGCAACCGGTGCCAGATGACCAACGATCTGTTTCGTGTACTCCCCGACACGACCCAACGGTGGAACAAAAAACTTTAACGTCTATCTAACTTTAACTTTAGCAAGGAGGCTATAATGGCCAGTGCAAATCCGAACGCGACGTTCGGCACTAATGACGATCTTGCTGTTAAAATTTGGGCCAAGAAGCTTTTCGTTGAGTCAATCAAAGCGACCCAGCTTGACAAGTTTATCGGCACCGGATCTGACAGCGTAATTCAAGTAAAAGACGAACTTTCCAAGGGCGCGGGCGACACTCTGCACTACGGACTGCGTATGCAGTTGGCTGGTGCCGGTATCGCTGGTGACTCGACCCTCGACGGTCAGGAAGAATCGCTGGTCACGTACCGTGACACGATCACCATCAACCAGCTTCGCCACGCGGTGAAGGTTGTCGGTAATATGTCGCAGCAGCGTGTGACGTTTGACATTCGCGCCGAAGCGCAGGCCGGTCTTGTTGACTGGTGGGCGCAGCGTCTCGATGCGTCTCTCATTAACCAGCTTTCTGGTAACACCAACCCGACCAACACGAACAACATCTACAGCGGCATGAACGCTGTGATTAATCCGACCGTCACGCAGGCGGCTAGTGGTGTTAGGAATTACCTCGCCAGCGATCATGCAATCCTCCCGGATGATCTTACGGCTGATAGCAACCTTAGCACTGTAGACCTTGCGGAAAAAGAATTGTCGGACGACGGCCCCGTGGATGCAGCTTCTCAGGCCAAGTTTGCGTTTAATCTTCGTATGCTGGACAAGGCTGTCATTAAGGCTCGTACGCTTGCAACTCCAATTCGCCCGATCAAGATGAACGGCATGGAGTGCTACGTGGCCTTCCTGCACCCGTATCAGATTTACGACCTTCGCCGTAACACGCAGTCGGGTCAGTGGATGGACATCCAGAAAGCTGCGTTGCAGGGTGGCGCGATCACCAAGAACCCGCTCTTCACGGGCGCGGTTGGAATGTACTCGGGTGTCATTATTCACGAAGACGCCCGCGTTCCTTTTGGAACTAGCACTGGCATTAACGCTGCCCACCAAACCTATTTGAGCAGTGATGCAGAGGGTGTTGCTCGCGGTATTTTCTGCGGAGCGCAGGCAGGTTGCATCGCCTTTGGCCGAGCCTACGGTTACAGTGGCTCGAACATTAAGTTCAAGTGGACCGAAGTTCTCAACGATTACGAGAACCAGCTTGGCGTTTCCTCGGCTCTTGTTTATGGGATGAAAAAGACCCAGTTTAACAGCAAGGACTTTGGAACTATCGTCATGTCTTCGTACTCGCCGGGTACTGGCGGAACCATCAAGGATTAAGGAGATATGAAAAATGGCTACGTATAATGCTGAGAGGACTGAGACAAATTCTCAGGCTGTAATTCATCCCATCGGAACCACGACCGTGGTCACTACTGTCAATCTGGCTACGGCCAAAGACGGTGCGGCTCTGGTGGCAGGCGATGTGGTGAATCTTTTCCATATCCCTCAGAACGCGACGGTTGTTGCGTGGGCGGTGAGGGTACCTTCGCTTGGTGGCTCTGGCGCGTCCACGGTGGATATTGGTGATACCGCCGCCGAGGACGGTTGGGTTGACGGAGGTAGTGTTACTACCTCGGCTACCTATGGTGCCAATTCCGGTACTGCGCCTACCTCTGTTCCGGTTAAATATGCCACAGCGTCGTTGATGAAGTTCACGCTGAAAACTGTCGGTGGCAGCGCGACGGTTGCGGGGACACTCTCCGCGTCCATCACGTACTCGACCGAGTTCGCTATTCCGGGCTTCACGGCTCAAGCGTAAGGAGATAGAAAATGGCTGATAACGAAAGCAAGAAGGACGCTGGAGATAAAGGCATTGACACTTCCGGTGCCAATGCGACGGCTAAGTATTCGGACGGTGGATCTGGCGCGGACCGCGTTGGACCTCCCTCGGATGATACGAATCCGTACGGCGTCAAAAAGTAAACAAAGTCTAACACAGGCTTAGAAAAGGCCGGGGGCTGGTGTATCCGGTCCCCGGCCTTTTTGGTTTTAAACTATGGGAACTTACGGAGAAATGCGTGACCGCATCAAGCGCGATATTCAGCGCAGCGATGTGGACGTTGACATTAAAGAGTCCATCAGAGATGCCATTTCTCATTTTCAAGATGAGCCTCTGTGGGTTAATAGCGTAACTACTACTATTTCGACTACGGCTACGGCAGAAGATAGCACCGGTAAAGGGTCAGCTTACTACGACCTACCAACCGAGTATTCTTCTGACCTTTACGTGTCGTTAGACGACAACACTGTAATCACCCAACTTACAAAACTCACGTATCAAGAACTGGACGACATGGACACCGTGTCAGAGAGTTCTACGTCCGGACCTTTCGAGGGAGTGCCATCGTATTGGTGCTTCGATGGACCGGCTGTTTCTTCGTTGTCCGAAGAAAAATATGAAACTAGCCGTATTCGGTTGTACCCTCGACCGCAAGCTCCCAAGTATTCCAATGCGGCGGGTGCGGCTACAGTGGAATCTGTAGCGCCGTATACAATTCGACTGCGGTACACTGCTCGTATTCCAAAACCGGACTTGAACGACGCTGACGGGTTTACAAACTTTTGGTTTAATGAAGCCGAACGTATGATTCGTTGCTACGCCAAAGGTTTGCTGTACGCCGATGTCTTGCAACAGTTTGATTTGGCGCAAGCTCAAGAAAAAATGGCCGAGTTGGAGTACAACCGCCTTATTACAAAAACGGAGTCGCGAGCGTTTTTCGACGCAGTACGCCCCGCAGGAGTGTAGTATGCCTATTGAGAGGGTGGAGCTTGCTACATACGCCCCAGATGCTTTGTCTAACAATCCGGCGTCATTGACAGATGGCGCGGACATGGAAGTCGATACGCCCGACTACAACAAAGTTACTCGCAACTTGGGCACAGTAAACGTCATTCCAACTATTACGGGCTATCGCAACTTAGTTACGCCCACGGTGATGTTTGGGCCACCCGACGCAGCCAAGCCAATTCTTGGCGCGTACGTTGCCACAAAACTTGACGGGTCTACTCTGTTTTTTGCAGGCACTTCTGACAAGCTCTGGCAGGGCGATATGATTGCAGGGTCGGACACCACTGGAACGTGGACAGAGCGCACACGAGCGGCTGGTGGCGATTATTCCAATCCCGGTGGCAATCGGCGCTGGCATTTTGCGCAATTAGGGGACACGACAATCGCTACGTCCTACGGCAACAAGCCTCAGTTTTCTACGGGAGGCGTGTTTGACGATATAGAAGATTCGACGCCCGGGTCTGGCGCTCCACCCGAAGCGCAATATGTTGCAGTAGCCAACAACTTTGTAATTTTGGCCCACGATGACGGCACCAATGGGCAGGTTAAAGTTTCCATAAGTGGCTTTGGAAAGTTTGATTACTGGACAACTGGCGACGAGAACTTGGCAGAAAGCTTTTTTCTGTTTGATAGCCCCGGCGACATTGTAGGACTGAAGGCTCTTGGTCGGGATGTCTACGTTTACAAGGAACGTGCTACTCATTTTCTGACGTTTTCGTCCAGTTGGCAGAACAACCTTGTGTCTATGCAAGCCGGTGCAGTGTCCCAAGACGCGGTAGTGGATCTTGGTGAACGGCACGTGACCATGGGTTACGACAACTTTTACGAGTTTCAAAGCGGCGGCGGCGCAGCAACTTTAAAGAATCCGCTGTACGACAAGATCTTTGGTCCAGCCGGGGACCTTGACCGGGAAAGTTTGGATCTGGTGCAGGGCCGATACGACATGGTGCGCGATGTTGTGTTTTGGCATTACCCTTCAGTAAATCGGATCAAGTCTAGTTCTACTGATTACTGTGATCGCTGGGTTGCGTGGGGAGTGAACACTGACCGCTGGGCTATTGGCGAAGCTAACGTAGCGTCAGTAGTTTATCCCAACTTTGACACTAACACTGGATCGACTTATGCAAACTTTGGAGCCACGACAGCTTTTCAAGGCTTGACTTCTGCCGGTACGCTTACGTGGGGTTCTCCTTTAAAACTCCCGACCGACGACGACGCTTCCAGCCCCGGAACAAAGACGCTCAAATACACATCAGGCGACATTGTTGGAACCTCGGGCGCAGTGTCTGGTTATGTGCGGGCGTTTGTCTCAAACTCCGGTACGCTTTCTCCGAGTGATGTGGTCGCCTTTACACCCCTGTTGCCGGGAGACGCTTCTTATAAAAGAGGTGTTGTCCAGACTGGTGATTTTGGCGACGGTGTTACTTACAAGTTTCTTCGCAAAATTAGACCACGTTTTGTTCCAGCTTCTCAGAACGTTGACTACCTGACAGGCCCAGAGTTTCGGTCGAGTCTGGGCGGAAGAGGAACTATTGCCGGAGGCGGCACAACTTTAACCGTTTTTAGTAGGAATGACTTGGACGAAGCGTGGACTAATGTTGGGCAAAACACTATTGGTACTACTGACTCTCACCGCTGGTTTACTCTCCGGGGTAATGCCCGCTACTTTAAATTTGTTTTTGAGTACGGAGGAGGACAGGAGCTTTCGGGCTTCGACGTAGACTATGAAGAAGCAGGCCCTAGATGAACAAAAGGTTGTCGCCCCCGAGCCTACCAATTCCCCAGACCAAGGAGACTTGGGTGCAGTCGCTGTTTCAGAATCTGAACAGCGCCCTACAGATCCTGACGGACCAGATAAACTTTCTGACACTGGACCCGCAGGCGAAAGTAAGCGGGACGAGCAGTCTCGGGACTCTCGCCGCAGCGACGACCCTGACCTTAAACTCGTCAGTTCAAGTGATTCGGTCAGCATCGTCGGGGACCCCAGCGATAACGTCGATTTTCCCTCCGCCGGGGGCACCGGGCTTGAGGGGGGCGGTGTATCTGATCCTGACGCATCAGACGAACAACTACACCTTGATCCCCGAGAACAGCGGGACGGGGAACTTGAAGATTCCGGCGACGATAACCGTGGACAGCAGCAAGAAGGACAAAGCGATAGTGCTGATTTACGACGGGGAGTACTGGTACCCGATCCCAAACCAGACGGACATGGGGAATTAATTGATATTTTAAAAGTTTCGGCCAAGAATGTTGTCCGATACTACCCGTTGTTTTTGAAAGATTTGCAGGAAGTAATCAGAAAAGCCGAGACTAGCATTTCGCCCTCTCAGGTATTTGACGTACTGGAGCAGGACCGAGGCTGGCTAATACTGGTTTTTGATAAACTTACGAAAAAGTACCGTGGTTTTGTAATTGTGTCACAAGAGGAACCCGATCAGTTTACCAACTCAAATCCGTTTCTGGTTTGGTTTGCTTACTGCAAAACCCCCGGAATTGCTAAGAAAGTGTTCTTTGAATTAGAGGACATGGCCCGTAATTTGGGGTACACTGAAATTATCATGCGCAGCAAAAGAAAGGGCTGGGAACGACTATCCGAGATATACGGGTTTACCCTTAGAGAGCGGGTTTTTTCCAAGCAACTGTGATCTTTATGCCTTCGACTACTCCAACCGTGAACCTAGCTTGGGTGCTGGGAATTGCCGCTACATTTTCCATTTTTGTAGTTACTACCATCCTTGGTTTTCAAAGCGGGGTAGATTCCCGTCAAGATCGTCAGCTTTCGCGACTTTCAGAAAACGACAGAGATACGGCAGAAGCCTTGCGCGACGTAGCAGCAACTCTTCGGGAAATTGACCAAAGAGGGACACTGGTTTTTCGGGCACATGAAAGACTAGACGCAGAGGAAGGACATTAAAATGGGTGGTGGTGGCGGACCAAGTAAAATGAAAACTTCGCAAGATCGAGTCGATTGGGCCAGAGATGACGCTATGGCTCGGCTGGGTAGTGCGCGTGATTTCTACATGCCGGGTTCTCGAATGGTTCCAACCGGGTATGACAAAAAAGGCCGACCGACCGGGTACAAGTATGTTGGCGGGGATTTCCGTACGTATGACGAGGCTGGCGGACCCCAGATGCAGGGCACCGAGTTTGATCCGCAGGAGATGGCGGGCATGGGAGAAGCGTATGGCCTGCTCGATCAAGGCGACCCTTATTTTGACTCGCGCAGAAGCGGCATTAACTCGATGCTTGGCAACGCAGGGCTAGCCGCGAATGAGCAGGGCCGATTTGCCAGCGGACAAGCGATGTCCGACAATCCTTTTGCTACTGGCGCGATGATGAACAACCCCTATCTTGATGCAGCTTATAACCGTGCCGCTGGAAAAATGACTCAGAACTTTCAACAAAGCGTCATGCCCGGACTGCAAGGCAGTATGATTGGGCAAGGCAAGGGCATGGGTAGCCAGCGCAACCAAGCGGCTGGACAGATGCAGCAAAACTTGCTGGGTGAGCTAAGTGGCCTTGGCACCGACATTTACGGTGGCGCATACGAACAAGACATGGGCCGTCGCGCTCAAGCCTTTGAGGCAGAACGTGGCCGACGATACGACGCCAGTGGAAATCAGATGGGGTACACTCAGAATATGTTGCCGCAGCTTGCCGACTTGCGGGGACAAGAGTTTGCCGATGCCGACCGTCGTATGATGTTAGGTGAAGGTCAACGGAATCTTGCTGATGAAAACCGTAGGCGAACTTTCGTAAACGACCAGAACAGGTTTAATTTCCAAGAGCAGCAGCCGATGCAGTTTGCTGCTTATCAAGATACAGCCACTGCTGGAACTGGTACGACGACTTCGCCTACAGGCGTCTACAACGACCCGTGGGCGCAAGTTGCTGGGGCCGCAAGCCTTGCCGGGGGTCTTCCGGGTAGTCCCACAGGAACAGGGTAAAGGGTAGCGTTGTGATTACAGGTCCTACTCCTTTTAGCTTCGGAGACGCAGACAGTTTTGGGCCGTCTTTCAACGACGAAGAGACGCGCTACGATGGCCAATGGCTTTTAACAGAAGCCGAGCTTGCCGAAGTTCGTAAGATCCCTGATGAGTTTTGGGACCAAATTGCCGCAGGTGGTCCTAGCGCAATTAACTGGCTGTTTGATTACTTGGAGTCGCAAGGTCTTACAGACGGATTGGACAGAGAAACTTTCCCCGAGCTTGTCCAAGCCGTGTCTCAAGACAACAAACTTATTGGGATGTATGTTGAGACGGTGCCTGATTCTGAGGTAGGGGGGCAAACAGGACAACGCGCTTCGCGCCCAGTTAAAATTTGGGACAACCTGCAACAATCTTTTACCGGGCTGGCTACGACGGAGCAGCAAAATCCGGAAGAGAAAGAAGAAGAGAAAGAAGAAGAGCAAGCTCCCGAAGACGATAACGTCTTGACAAACGAAGAGTTTTTGGAAGCCTTGCGCGATATTCTTTCTAACCCAAATTTTCAACCCCCCAATTCCCCCTTGACCGGGCCGTGGTCTGGAGCCGTTTCTCCCGCCGCAGGGGCATTTACGGGACAGTCTTTTCAAGCACCTTTAATTGGAGGTCAAGTTGGGGGCAACCCCTTGGTGGCACCTAGCCGTCAAGTTGGACCTTCTTACGCTAGTCCTGTTTTTGCTCCCGTGCCCGGACCTAGCGGCCCAGCGGCAGACGGCTATAATTTTGCAGAAGCTCTTGAGAAAAGACTTCGCGAACTGTTCCCAGATTTGTTCGAGGACGAAGGTTCCGAAGAAGGTTCCGAAGAAGGTTCCGAAGAAGGTTCCGACGAGGGCCTGACATTCTACGAGTTAGCAGAGAAGTATCCCGATGCCGATTGGGGAGCAATTCTTAATCAGCATATGATCGACCTCCACGGCGAAGACGCCGTGACGGAGTTTTATGAAAACCTTCTCCGTGGCGAAGCTGACCAACAGCCGACACCCGAAGGCGAAGAAGTCGAGCAGACTTTTTATGAGGTTGCCAGCCAGAACCCCGACTTGGACTGGAACGCTATTCTTAACCAGCACGTTATCAACGAGTTTGGCGAGGACGCCGTTAATGAGTTCTACGCCGCTCTTGACCCCGAAGGGTTCGCAGATCAGCAGCAACCTGCTCAAGTTTCGGTACGTGACTTTGACGGACTTAGCCCACTGGAACGCATCCAATTATGGAACAGCTTGTCGCCCTCAGAACAAGAGTCCATTCTAGCAGAACTTGGGGGGCAAGGCTCTGATGGCATCAACGAGTTACTGCTTGGAAACAATTTCATGGGGGGAGGCGGGGCCAGCGGTCAGTCTAACCGTTCCATTGCGACTCGCTCAGGGGACATTGTAGAATCTGCGCAGAAGGCCGCTGACACTGATATCGCTGATATGACAGCGGCTACAGGAGGAGAGCCACAAGTAGCCGAGCAGCTTGCCGCTCCGCAGCAACCACAAGAAAAACAGTCTGCTGCCCCAGCACCAGCCAGCCCCACGGCAATGCCCGCTACGGCAATGTCTTCTCCCGGCGGTGCCGGAAAAGGTCAGCCGCAGGCACAGCAGATGGGCCAAGCCGCACAAAATCTTGCGCAAGGCTTGCAGCCGCAGCAGGGCCAAGGCACACCATTGGCCGGAACTGCGTCTCAGTCCGGAATGGGCGGTGGGCTTGGTGCCCCCACAGGACGAGGGATGTTTACCACTAAATGAGCCAAAGCGATTACTGTATTCGCCTAGCAACCTTAAACGACTGGAAAGCCTTGTCGGCACTTGTAGCCAAAATGCTTGTAGAACATTCCAGCTTTGATCCTTTGAATAGCCCTTCTGTGGTAGGGGAAGGAATTTTGCACGGACTTCGTACTAATGAAGCGGTGTTTGTGGCCGAAAAAGAAGGCAAGCTTTGCGGCTACGTGGCGTGGGTCCATTTCCCCCTGTCCCCCGAGGGGCTGGTAAGTGGACTAGGCACCTACGTTGAGCCTGAGTTTCGTAAGGAAAAGCTGTCTGAGAAACTTAGACAAGAGGCCACAAGCTTCTGTAAAAGAAAAGGTTATACAACCATTCAAGGAGTAGCCCATAAAGACAACGAAGCTGGCCTTCAGTCTTCTTTGAAAAACGGCTTTTCTGTGGCAGGATATCTAGTGACAAAGAGCCTGTGATGTTCAAAAACTTTCTAAAAACTTTCAAAAGAATCCTCGGGAACGAAGACGGTTTCATAATCCTACCCGCCATTGGGAGCATCATTGGCGCAGTGGGCACCGTAGCTGGTGCTGCCGGTACTGCGGCTACCACACTTGGAGCAACTTCTTTGGGCGCAGGGCTTGGTAGCGCGGGAACGGCCATTGGCGCTGCGGGAACGGCAGTAGGTACTGCCGGAACCAGTGCTTTAGGTTCCCTTGGCGCAGGGCTGGGCCTTGGTCAAGCAGCTTCTGTGGCAGGAACTGGGGCGCAAGTTGGCGGCAGCACCGCCAGTACGCTGTTACCTAGCACTACATCTTTTGCTGGAGCAGTTCCGGCTACCCCAGCGGCAGCGGCTACCCCCACCAGTCTTGGGGCAGAGTTTGCGGCGATGTCGTCTACGCCTGCTTCGGGCACTGCTCAAGCGGGAGCTTTTGCCCCCAGTGCGGCACCGGGCACCTTGGGGCCAACTACGACTGCTGGCGGAACCACACCCGCCTCCGGGTGGCCGTCCATGGCGGAAGGTCAAGCGTGGTGGGATGCAAACGTAGGCGCAAACTCCGAGTTTGGACAAGGACTGGGCAAAGCCAGAGAAGGCGTAAACAGTGCCAGTAAAATCTATGGCGCAGGACAAGCCGCAGCAGGGGGCAAGAAGAGCGGAGCAGCGGTGCCGGTTCCCAAGCCCACAGCCCAACCTGCTCCCAAACCGCCTCAGTACCGTGGTCCTCAGATGGGCGCAGAAGCTTTTCCGCAACAGAAACGTGAGCCACGCCGCTTGAGTCGGCGCGGAGTAGGACAACGGAGACGGTTGTTATGAGCATTTTGTCCAAGGGTATCGGAAAAGACCCGATCAATACGCAAGAGCCGTTCACCAACGAGCAGGAACTTCGCGAAAATTTGAACATGCAAAGTCCTCCGCCCAGCGAAGCCCCTAACGACTGGAAATCCAACACGCTGGACATGGGTTCATTGTCGCCTTCGATCGGAGCGCGGGCATTGGGCGGTCTTATTCGCAAAGCCATTGACTTTGTTCCGAACACCTTCGACCCTGATAATGAGAACCGCAACCTCGCGCTTGCAGGTCTAAGTTTCTTGGGACCTAACAACTTCCGGACTGGGCAGTCGGCATGGAACGCGGGCGTAGGCTCCTTGCAGGCTACGTTTGACGAGCAGGCAAAGACTGACCGCGAGACTTCTAGACAGGAAAACCAGCTTGCTCAAGAGCGTCTTAGCCAAGGAGCGCAGGACGCAAGGGCCGCTGATAAGCGAAAGTTTGATAAGGATCAAAACCAACGTAATCGCGACTCTCGTGAAGGCATCGCACGGGACAACAGGGAAGTTGAGGGAACCCTTCTCAAGCTACGCATGGCGGCTAACAAACAACAACAAGATCAAGACCGAGCCTTGGAGTTTGTCAAGGAGGCATACAAGGCAGACAAAGATCACGCAAAATATCTTACGGATCTAATTGCGGCGGGCACTATTCCCGGCACGGACTCTGGAATAGACCTTGCGACGAGAGATGCACTATTCCGAAGCAGGATCGAAGTGTTGGAGTTTGTCAAAAATCATGACTTTGGTGACGTTTACACCAAAGAAACTAAGCCGAATTTCGAGGCTCTAATAAGTGCCCTTGAGAAAGCACAGTACGAGGGCACCCCATACACAGACTCCGGCATAGTAGCAACGCTGGTAGACGTTTATGAAAAGCATGTCGAAAGCTTGGTTGACTAATGGGCAAAGCTGCTGATGACATGCTTTTGGGCTACTCCGACGAACTGGCCAAGGATCTGCCGCCGGAGTGGCAACGCCGCCGGAACGAACTACTAAACCCGGCACCGGTACTTCCCCCCGAGCCTTATTCTCGCACCGAAGAAGAGAAGATTGCCGACTTTCGTAAAGCGGGAGTCACGACCTACCAAGGTGGGTCGCAACTTACAGAAGAAGTAGACAGACCTACCGACCAAGACGATGCCGATGTTCGATACAAAACTGACCGCATCACGCAGCCCATCGACACCTTTACCCCGGAAGACGTACTGCGAGACACTGGTTTTGTTGCGCAGCCGCCTTTGGAAGATGGCCCCGAGAGGTCTGAGTTAGAGGGTCTTCGGTTACGGCTGCTTTCCGCACCGGAACATAGGTTTGAAGCGTGGCGGAAATCGCTTACCTCACGGGAAGGTGGGTTGAGTTTCGAGGAGCGCCGGTTTTATGAAGATTACTTTGATAACATCAGAGCCGAACGTGCGTCATACCTTGACACGCTGGAACCTGCCACAAAGGCGCATAGGGCTGAGATCCTCAAGCAATTTATTAACCCTAAAACCAACCTCCCATATGACCTAGACGCTTCCGCGCCCGACGCCCCTTTGCTTACTACCCGACTTGCCGCCGCAGGCGCAGGCATTGGCGCAGGCATTGGCGCTTTAGGCGGGCCTTTTGGCATAGGCGCAGGCGCAGTCGGCGGTGCTGCTATCGGCGGTATGGCTGGCGGTGCGCTTGACCTCCTCAAACTTGCCGGACTGGATGAAATAAATGACGCCTACTGGGGTGCAGTGGAGCAGGGACTTGATTCGGATCACTATCGCCACGCTCCCGGTGGAGTTCTAGACAGCATCGGAGACAGCGTATGGAACGTCATGTCGTTTCTTGGGACAGGTGGGGACCTTGCTCGCGAAGCGGTTGGGGAAGAGATTGCGAACATTGCTGAAGGCGACGAAGACACCATGCAGTGGTGGGGTGACATGCTGCTGCGCCAAACTTGGCGTTTGAAGTTAGGCGAGTATGTCAAATCCATGTTGGAGTTTGAGCAAGGGCAAGACGTTCTTGAAGCCCCTGCCGAGCCAGAAGCGTATGACAACACACGGACGCAAGATGGCCTGCTGGACTACGTAACCGCAACGATTATGGCCAAGGAGATGAACATCCCTCGGCCAGCCGACGACGCCCCGTGGTCAGAGAAGCTTGAGTTTCAAGATCGGGTTCTGGGAGAGTTTGGAACTATCCTAAAGAACAACATGACCACCGAGGAGAGGAATGAGGCGTCTAACATTGCCAGCAACGCCAAGCTCTTTGCGGAGTTGATCGGCGTGGCAAAGGCATTGCGCGTTTCTTACGGATCTAACCGTCCTGACTTTTCGGGTGAGGTACCCGGTACCGACTGGCAGATTGAGTTTGGTAACACCGAGCAAGAGACGTACGAAGAAGCTTACGACGACTTTGGAAACAGAGTCCAGCTTAAATTCGATACCCCCAAACACATCGTGCGGAGCGGAGAGTTCTACCTTACGCCCATAGATGCCCTTTTTGATTTCGGGTTTCCGGCAATAGGCTGGTATCGGCGCGGCAGCGAAGCCCTTATGAACGAAGCCGCTAAGACTTATGTAAAACGGCTTAGGGAGCAATCGCGCATGGCTCTCGATGCCAAGACGGGTAAACGTGTCCCTGTAAGCGAAGTCGATCTTGACGACGTTTACGAGCCTGTCGGGAACCTTGACCTCGATATCGGTGCTGCGACAGGTGAAAGATCTGTAATCCTTGAAGCACTTGAAGGTACCGATGGTCTTGATCTGGGTGACGCGCTTGATATGCCCGACCCCGGACTCATTGGTGCGCAACAGCGGTATTACCCAGAGGGCACCAGAGTCACTGGCGACTCGAATATGGCGCGGTTCACGCCCAACAAGCCACGCCAAAGAGCTAACTACGCCGCTCGACTGGGTACGTCACTTGATAGTATTCAAAGAAGGCTCGACTACCAAGAAAACGTAATAGCCAAGCTTGACCACGCTATTGAGCAGTACCGCATAAAACAACTTGCCGCAGGCAAAGGCGGTCCCGAACTAGAAGCGCAACTCAGAAAAATCAGAGAAGCTACACGGATCACTAATAAAAAAGCGTTGGTGGGAACTTTGAGAAAAGAAGCCAACGCGCTGCGCGGGAAGATAAAACAAAACAACCGGTTTGTCCCGCTCCCGCAGTATGCAAAACAGGCTGCAATTAATACTACGATTTCAACCGGAGCCTCGATCCTTTGGACCGACCTTGAAGCCGAGCAGATCGCTGCTCAGGAAGCCGGGGAAATCCTTGATGTCTCAATGCTTCGGTATGTTGCGCTGGGCTTGGCCCCGATCCTTGGAGGTTTTGTTGGCAGCCGTGCCGGTTTGTCCATGGCGCAACAGCGCCAGTACCTTGCGTCAAACAAGTCTCGCTTGCGCGACTTAGTTCTCGGCCCATCTGAAAAATTCAAAGAGGGCCTGTCTCCGGAAGTTCGTTCCGCAGGCGACCGGATTTTGGACGGTGGCGAACGAATCGAAGCCCTTGTAGACGAAGAACTTAGACGCCGGTTTGCGCACGATCCTGAGTTCATGGATCTTATCCTGCCGTATAGTGGCGCACGAGGGGATGTGGCTCCGCCCCGTACGCCAGATTTGCCCGGATATAAATCTGTTAGATTTGCGGTTCGTCGTGTCACTGGTCCCAAGATTACAGTAGACGAGACACCCACTAGCACTACGACCACGCAAACTGGGGGCACCACGCTTGACCCCCGAGGCGCAAGAGGGCGACAAGTTTCGCGCCCGGAGAAAGGCGCACGGATTCAGTATTTGTCTGGAGAGGCTACAAATCTCCGAGCGTGGTACAGGGAGGTTGGTTTTCACGGCATCAAGGCTGATGAGATTGATGACTTCGGCGCACTCGTGCTTAACGCAGACGGCGTACCTATCCGTTATGTAAGTTTTACGGATAAAACTTTCGATGCCAGTTTACTTCCGGAACAACTTGCAGAAGCCGCCGCAAAAAAAATCCCCATTGGGTGGAATCCGAACCAGTCCCTTGGCAGGCCGGGTACTGCACCGTTCAAAGTGGAAAGGCTTAATCCTCCAGAGACGCCGCAGCAAACGTCCGCACGAGTTGCGGAAGCCGCTGCGCGAAAGATGTCAGGAGGCAGATCTATTCTCGTAGAGACGCCCGCTGGCGCTGCCGTGCAAATCCCGTACCTAGAAGGGCTTGTACTGAACACGTTTGTCCCGCCACTCGATCCAAGTGCCATGCCCGTAAAAACAGGCGTTGACATTCCTAATCTTCCTAAAGAACCCACCAAAGTAGAGTTTGTTGACCAATCGCCTGCCCTCGCTGGGTCTAACGCCGGTAAAAACCCACGCACCGCAGACCCTGTTTCGGAAACGATTCAGCAAGCGGACGAAACCCGCGCCCCTGACAGTGCCCCCGGAGTCAACAAGCCACAGTCTGAAGCGGCGATAGAAGAGGTTGCGGCGGAAGAAGCCGCGACCAAACCTCCCCGCAGCAAGAAGACCGCAAGCAAGAAGACCACGCCCCAAAAGACCACGCCCAAGAAGAAAGCCGACGATCCCGAGGCTTTCATTCTGGACAAGACCCGCAAAGAATCCAAAGGCAAGGCGACCAGAGGTAGGGCTACCCGCTCAGATGGTGTCTACCATCAGTATGACAACAAACGTCAGGGCTGGGGCTACTACCAACCTGACGGCACTGAGATTGATTTCATAAAAGGCAAAAAGACGGTAGCAGACGCTAAGTTTAATAAGAAATACCCTGTTGCTGCTGACGCCACTCCGCCCGCCGCCGCTGCTGACGCCACTCCGCCTGCCGCCGCTGCTGACGCCACTCCGCCTGCCGCCGCTGCCCCTGCTTCGTCCCGTGGTATCCCCATTTTATCCGACGAGGATATGCCCCCCTTTGCGTTTCAACCAGATGGTGTAACGCGAAAGACCTTCGCGCAACTCACTCCGGAAGAGATCGAGAAGCTGGACGACTGGCTTGACGCCAAAGCCGCTGCTGCCGCTGCTGCTGACGCCACTCCGCCTGCCGCCGCTGCTGACGCCACTCCGCCTGCCGCCGCTGCCCCTGCCCCTGCCGCCGCTGGGGAAGCTTTCGATGCGGACCCACAAGCACTTGCCATAGCACTAGACTTGACCCCAGAGGATGTTGCCACGCGCAGTGACGACTTTTGGCGAGTGGTTGACCCGGAAAATTTAGGGGCGATGGTGTCGGGAGACGAGGCCGCTATAGAAGCACTGGTCACACAGGTACTTGAAGGCAGATCAGCCGCGCTCGTGAGACAAGCCGAAGAAAATGCCGCTACCTTAGCGGGACTGACCGAGGAATTAGCCGAGCAAACAGCCAAAACTCCTGCGGAGATCAAAGCTGATGTTAAAGCCGCCGCTAAAGCAGCCAAAGCAAAAGCCGCCGCAGAGAAAAAAGCCGCCGCAGATGCCGAGAAAGCCGACGATGCGGCAGAGCAGGGTGCTGCACCTGACCCCGCTTCGGAAACCCCCGCGCCCAAGATAGAACCCCGAACGGACGCTGGCACTTTTGTAAAAGTCGGTGGCCGAAGAACGACAGGGGCGCGTTTCCGGCAGGAGATTGAAGACGAGCTTCTGCAAAACAACCCACGAATCAGTGGCGTACTTCTTACGGAAGCGGCAACCAAGCGTTTAGAGGGCCTTAAAGCCAAAGCGCGACAGAACGCCGTAGCGAAAATGGGTCCTACCGATGTGCAATACATTGTGCGGCAGTCGGGCCTCGGGTCTGCTACTTTTGAATTTATTAGTCGTGGCGGAGAGGTAGTTACACTTGTCGGCACCCGCGCCAACGCAATCAAACAATTCCGCACCGGAAAGGGTAATTTGCAGGTCGCTGCTGACAAGGCTCGGAAACGCGCCAACATCAGCGTTCCAACACCGGAGACACTTGCGCAAAAACAGAACGCCGCAGCGGCAGAGGGCGCGGAAGCCGTCCTACCGCAAGATGCGCCGTATCAACTTACCCGGAAAGAGGCCCGCGACAGAGCAGTAAACTACGGCTTGGACCCGGATAACGTAGTTGCTTACCGGGTGCGCGTTGGTGACAGCCCCGTTGAAGAAAACTTGTACGTCTTTACCGGAAAGCAGTCTGTACCCAAAAGTCAGACTATTGTTATCAATCGGGGAGAGACAGACCGAGTTGTAACCTATCTGGACGAAGCCGATGCCGAGGGAATCCAAAAAGTTCTTGATGAGCAGGGCGTCAACCTTGCAGAGATTGCGCAAGAAACTCTTTCCGCCGCGCAAGTTGGGAAGAGCAAGGAGTCGATTTCTCGCCAAACCCGCATTAACAAAACTCGACAAGAGCAGGAAGTCCTTGTTCCGACAATGTACGAGATCGTTCAAGGCAGGAAACAAGACGGCAATCAGGGCAAGGCGGTCATTCATGTTAGAACTGCCAGCGGGTTTAATGATGAATTTAAACCTCAATACCCCAAACCCGTTGCAAAGGGCGATAACAAGACTGTTGCCAAAACGATCACTGTCAAAGACGGCGACTGGACCAAGGCTTTCGAGCAGGCCAGAGATTGGGTCCGTCGCGATGTGAAGAAATACCCTGACGCGACAATAGATGCGCCCACGAAAAAAGACACAGGGCTTGGCCTACCGGTGTGGGTTCGTGAAACGCTGCCAATCCCACAGGTTGCTGATGACTTCCCTTTCAAGACCAAGGCTTCCAACACAGAATCAGACCGTACACTTACAAAAGCGTTTATCCGCAAAAACACGTTGAACCTCGGCCCTCGCGTAAGAGGGTTGGAAGGGAACCAGTTTGAGACTAGGCTCGAAGCCGCCGGGTACACGATTGTAGAAAGGTCTGAAACAGGGCCAAAAGCCAAGAACCCCGCAAGCTGGAGAGAGGCAAACGTTGCCGCGCCCCCGACAGTTCAGCCTACAGTTAGAATTACTGACAACAACGGCGAGACTGCCCGAGAGTTGGCTAATTTACAGAACTCCGTTGTCCATGCCGTAAGCGAAGTACAGACACCCGTCTACTCTATCTCCATCGAAACGCCGACCAGTGTTGATCGGGCCGGTTACGTTCGCGCCATGACAGTTAGTTCTGACGCTGACCCCGCTTTCAAAAGTTCGTCAGCGATTATTAGCGAAGACACCGTTGCTGCTACTGTAAAAACTTACGAAAACTTTCAGATACTGTTGGGTGAGTTGCTTGCTCCCGGCGCTACTCCCAAGCCCCTGTCTAAATTAGTTACTGAATTTTTTGATAATGAGGTAAGCGCGGGACTCATTCGACGCTTCGACCGAGGCAATTTGCGTGAAAACTTTGAGAGGCACCTTGAAGAGTTCATGCGGGGTAGAGACGCCTCGGTGTCTCTGGAGCAGATTTACACCAAATACGTCTCGAACCGAAAAAGAGTTACGTCCAATTTGGAAGTCGTAGACAGCAACTTGTACGATACGCTGCTTCGCGCTAAAGCCGAAACGCGCCCCGCCGGCAACGCGCAGCCCCTCTACGGGTCGTACCACGCTAACCTACTTTGGGATCAAATTCTTCATGGGAAGAACCGTATCCGTTCCGGAGATCTGCTACGGGACGATCAAGTCTCTATGCGCAGCCCGGTGCCGGGGCCAGTGGAAACTGCCGACCGATCCAGACTGATGCCACAAGGCGGTTCTCTCGTGAACAGGCCGCGAGGGTACACAGTTCCGGGGCTGGAAGACTGGCTACCGATCGACGCACACCCCAGCAGTCCGGCCCCGAGTACTATTGGTGAAAGTATTTCTGACGCACAAGGCCGTACCATTGGGCACTTACAGACGGGTGTGAGGAGGTTTACAGAAGACCAAAAAGCCTTTTTACAGCGCTTGGGCGCGGTACCGCCAAACGAGAAAAATCGGTCTGCCTTCGGAGACAAGGGGGTCGTCAACGTAGTTGGGCCGTTTATTCCTAGAGGGATGCAGAAAGATCTCTTCCCCGACTTTTCTCCCACGGGGGTATTTGAGGCAGCGGGGAGGTTTGAAGCTGGAACTTTTAACCCTTACGCGCCACTGGGCAACAAACAATTCACTGGTGCAGGGAACGTTGCCGCCAGTGGGCCACGAGGCCGACCGCAAGAGCCATGGTCTGTGCAGGCTGCTCGGGACAATCCCCGAATATCCGCAAGAAGGTTTACGCTTGACGAAGCTCAGGCCAGATTTAAAGAAGGTTTGATCAGTAACGATGAGCTTCAGCGAATCATTGAGGAAACCAGAGCGCTAGACCCCGATTGGCGCAACCGCCCTCGCAGGCCGAGGGAATCACCAGCCCGTTCCGAAGTTCCTTACGGCCAAAGAATTTCCCAAGAAGGTCGCGAGCGTACCGCAGCTATAGAGCAAAGAACAATATCGGACATCAACCGCATTTTTGGTTCGCAGCGCCCGGTCGCAGTCCATGCTGGCACCCACGCCCCCGCTTGGCCGTTTGGCTCCGGCCCACGCATTGCCGCTAGGACTGGAGCCAAAGGCCCCGAGTCTGAGTACAGCCGTGCGTTAAAAACCACAGAGATTATTACCGAACGAGCCGAAGCAGCCGCCGCAGCCGTAGAAGGACAAACTCCAGTCGCTAAACAGTTTGGCGAAACAGGTCCAATTCGCTCGGGCGTCAGGGAGTGGGTCCAGAACCAGCTTGGTAAACGGGGAAGCATTGTGGTCACCAAGTTCGACTTGTCTGGACAGGCCAACAACTCAAAGACCAAAAACACTCTCGTTCTGCGCAGTAAAGAAAACGTCAACACTGTCGAAGTGTTCTCCGACCTTAAAGACGGTGAGGTTATAAAAGCTGCCGACATTGGCTCCAAGACTTCCGGCAGGCGCAGTAGTTTAGAAACAAACTTGCGCGGCAAGACTTCCGGCAAGCCTGTTTCCGCCAAGGGTATTACAGAACAAGAGGCCGCAGGCGCAGGTGGCAACGGCATGGGGACTTGGATACGCCGTCGCCCCGAAACAGCCAAGCAATACTGGCGCGGATACGCCGACTCGATGGCAGACGACGCCATGCCCCGCGACCCAACCCTTGGGCGGGACCTTCAAGACTTTGGTAGAAGCAGGGGCCGCATCGGTGGCGACGACATGTTGGGTGGGCCGAGAAGGGTTCAGCGAGCCAAGCCTGTAGACGGTCGCCCCCGCGCTACCGGACCCGAACCGGAATGGCCCAACAAGGACCGAGTTACAGAAGCTATCGACGACTCCAGCGGGGACGCAGCAGCCGAGGTCGCAGAAATGCTGGAAGACTTTACGGGCCAATCTCCGCCTATGACGATGGCCTCGTTGGCAGATAAGCCCGTTGGTAGAGCCTTGAGGCTCTGGCGGGCCTCGGCTTCGTTCTTGTCTGCACCGTTTAACGTAGTACGTACTCCAAGAACTGTTGCGGAGAACCTCGCGAAAGACAGCAATAGGGCCTTTTCGATCATCGGGATGTTGCGCAAAGGCATGGACAGAAATCTCAACGTCACCCACGGCGACTTGGACAACCCCCTGCGAAATCACGCGATGAAACAGACTGCTTATGCGGTGAACAAGCAGCTTGGTCGCGTACATAGAGACTTGGAAAGAATTGGCAATGAAGCTATTTCCCGTACGGCAGACGCCGTGGCTGTCTACCGCAACACCCTTAACGATCTCGAAAACCTGTTTAACACGATAACGATAAAACAGGGCAACGAGTGGGGACTTAGGGCAATCGCTCTTCGCGAAGGCGATCAGCAAATTTCCCCGCGACAGGTAGATGTCCTTGAGTCCAAGTCTTACGACATCACAGGCGAGGAAACTTTGCAGATAATGCAGCAGGCCAAGGCCACGCTGCTTGATCCTTTCGTGGAAGAGATAAACGCTTGGGCAAGACTACGGGCGCACAACCCCGACGATGTGTTGTCACTGGACCGGTACGCAGACCATTACGTTCCCCGACTTATTGACCCGGTAGAAAGCATTATTGCGCAATACCAGATGTTCTACCGAGGAGAACTCTCACAAGAATTTATGGAACAACGGTTTCATAATTCTCTCAAGCCCGAAATGATAGAGCAGTTGCATAACATTATGCGGCAGGGGCTGGACAACGCAGACACACGGCTTCGCGAATATCTTAGGACCACGGCAGTAGAGTCCGAGTTGTATAAGACAGAGATGCAGGACGCGATTCGCGCAGACATCGACAACATCAAAGAAGGTCTTGAGTCCGTTAGTCAAAGCACTGGGGGCAGGTCTTCTGAGTTCCCCATTCGGTCGAGAAAAGAACCACGGGAAGCTCCCGATGTGGGCCTGATGCGCGATCCGTACACGGGCGAGATGTACGAAAACCAAGTCTCTCGCTTTGGTTCTGACCCTACGCCGGGAGCCAGCGCCGTAGGCGATTTCGACCGAATCAGGTTCATGCACGATCACCAAGGGTTCCGGCTTACTACGTACAACCCCATCGAACTCATGCGGCTAAAGTCAGAGGAGTTGCAAAACTATCTCATCGGCATACGACTACTGGACGACCTTGAGGAGCGGGGTTTAGTGGTCCGCGTGGTGTCCGATGATAATGTCCGCGCCCCTGCTGGTATGACCCTTCTACCCACGGATCTTATGGAAAAAGTCACCGAGTTTTCCCAGCAGAGCCGCAAGGGCGAAAAGAAGGGTACCATCCAGTACTTTGCCGACCCCGATAGCGCAGAGATTCTACGTCGCAACTTCGCAAGCACTGGGCTTTTCAAACGTGGCTTTGAGGGGTCTACCGTTTTGGAGGAGTCGGCAGGCAGCGGTGGAATAGGACGTTTCCCCCGCGATATCTGGTCCCAAGCTCGACGAGTCTCCAACCTTCAGAACATGTTGCAGCTTGGAGTGTCCGCGTTCCACGCTTCTACGATGATGTACGAAGGCGCGTCGAGTCACGGCGCATTGGGTATTTCAAAAATTCTCAGGGCTTCCCGAGGCGCAACACGAAAGATCAGGAACATTGGTTCCAGTGCAGAAGTGAAACGCGCTGACTATCAGTATGAGTACGGCGGGTACTTCAGTGACTTGGAAAAGAAGTTTCGTAAAACCAACAAGATACCCGAGGGAAAGAAGCTGACAGCACGGCAGATCGACCTCATTGGTAAACAAGTTACGCGGGACTTGGTAAGGGATACTGCAAAGCATGCGGCGTTGTTTGTTACTCCGTACGCTGCCGTGAGCCGTGCAGCCTTGCAGATGCCAGAGTCTCTAAGGTTTCCTCTTTCCGGGGGTGGTACGAGCATCTGGAAAGCCAAGCCAAACAACAGGCTTGTGTACGGAACTCGTACCGGGCCAGATGGCCAAACTATTAAAACAGCGCGTAGCCTACGTGGTCTGATGAACTTCCCTTTGAACACTGTTCCGGGCTACCTCGACCACGTTATTGGCAACATTCCCGGCGCGAAGAAACTGGGTGTCGGTTACGAAAACAAATTTGGGGAACGTCTGTCGTGGTCTACACCCTTCCATGGAGAGGCGTATGGTTGGGCAAACTACGGCCCGACCGGAGCAATGGCCGACCGCCTGTTCCGTGGCATCCTCCCGTCTGAACAATTCGACCCGACTTACTCTATGCTCGTAGAGAAGGTTGCAGAAGTCAACGGCAGAGCGGCAGGCTACCGTCCCGAGTTCCGTAAACTCTGGGACAACACGTGGCGAAATCAGTGGGAAATTGTTTTGAAAGAAGACCCCCACGCTCCTTTCTCTCAGAGGTTTGACCGTTTCTCCGGAGCAGACACGCAAGCTTCCGGGCTGGGGAAAGTTACGAAGCGAGCTACCAAAGCAGTACAGACAGCGGGCGGCGTTATGACAGAAGCCGTAGAAGACGCCTCGCGCCTGCTCTTTGAAAAGATTGTCCCCAACGCAAAACTCGCGGCGTACATGGACCTTGCGCGTTACGAGATGATGCGGCTGGGCGACAATGCCAATCCGCTCAAAGTGGAGGACGCACTTAACCGCGCATGGGACTCCGTAGATAACCGCTTCGGGCAGATGGTTTACGACCGCCTGCATTGGAATCGGTCGATGCGCGACTTTGTAATGCTGCTTCAACGCGCCCCCGGCTGGAACTTCGGTACTGTTCGGGAGTTTGGTGGAGGCATACTTGATTTCGCTCGCGAAGGCACTAAGTCAACCCGCCGCATTGCCAACCCGTTCACAGCGGAACAGAAAAAAAGCGGCGAGCTTACTCCGCGATCAGCTTACATAATTGCGCAGACAGCAGTTATCCCTTTGTACGGCTCGTACATCGAGTACTTCCTGACCGGCGAGTGGCCTGAGTGGGACTACGAAATTGGCGTTGACCAAGACATGCACCCGGCCATGCAGGTAGCCAGCAATTACGTATATAACTACATGAAGCTGGCGCACCCCAGAACAGGTCGAGTCATAAATGGCGTAGAGGAACGGCTCAGTCAGCCGACAAACCAGAAGGATGTGATGAAAGTCCTTGCGGCGTTTATGAAAATGTTTGGGGACATCGAGGGCGACACGCTTCTCGACAGGGCTGGAAGCACCCTTTCGCAATCTTCGGTAGTGGGTGAGGAGCTTCTGCATATCGCAACAAGCAAGACTAACCCGATGCTTAGTACTATGGCCGAGTACGGTGCCAACAGACGGCACGACGGCACTCAGATCGTGGTGCCGGATGACACCTTCCCGCAAAAAGCAGGGGCAGTAGGGATGCATGCTCTAAAGTCTTCGTTGCCGTTCTCCATAACAACTATCGTAGACCGGATGGCAAACGGCCTGCCACCCAGACAACTGGCACTACAACTGCTTGGGCTTGCCCGTGCAAACCGTCAGTTCGAGATCCCTCGTGCAGCGCAAGCGATAAGAGATTTGAGGGGCGGCGGCTACGACGTAGATGCGAACACTTCCATAAAACGAAACTTACGTAACATCATTCAAACGTACGATCAGCAACAGGGCCTAGAAGCAAGTGACATAGTTGGTGGCCCGCTTCGTATAACCAAGGACGAGTTTCGTGACGCCGAAAAGCAGCTTATAAAGCAGTATAGCACCGACAAAGAAGGCAGGCGAAAGCTAAGAGATTTTAAAGATAAGAGCAAACTATCAGTATTGGCACGAAAACTTTCCACCATGCAGTTCTCCAACGCTGGCAAGGCAATTGGAGTTTTGAAGAAAATGACGACAAGCGATTGGAAGACGCTGGACGAAAAGACGTACAATAGCCTTGTCACCAAAATTGATAATTTAGCCGTCATGGAAGAACGACGAGTCTCGGTAGGAGGTTCCAGTTCGGAACAAGTCAACGCAAAAGCAAAGGCTGACAGACTTCGCCGCCTCATGGTCACGGGCAGAAACATACGTAGGGGCAACGACAGGGAAGCTGGCACACGAGCTTTTGACGCGAACGTGGCATCGGGTAGATAATGGCTGTAACCGACGACAAGATAACTGACTGGGTGGTAGCAACAGGAAACAACCTCCCGGCAGACACCGATGTGATCGGCTCAGATCTCGGCGGACAGGTTCGCAACATCAAGGGCGTAGTTCGGGAAGACATCGACAAAGGCTTCACAGAACGCCAGTCGTCGTTCAGCGTACGCAATATCTCCCACTCGCAGAACGCTATCACCAGTACGTTCGGGGCCTTTGGCGCACAGGTTCTTTCTCGTCAGGGCGTCAACAATCGGGGGTACAGCAAGTACGGTCAGGATTTCGTTATCGCTATTAGCGACAGCGAGGCTTACAAAAGTTTCACACCTTTCCGACCGTTCACCTTGTTCACCAAGTTTACTTCCAAAAACGGATCTTCCGGCAGCTTTGGTGCTGACACGGCCACCTCCGGCTACGCTGCTCATCGCGCCACGGTGTTGAACTCCCATGTCATCGGTAGCGGCAGCGGGGATCAGGGTGCCCTGATGCCTCTTCCGGCATGGCTCGCTGGCAATGTGCCGTACACCGAAGCCGAGATGCTGGAGTTGTTTAATAACTACACGATTGTCTACGCTTCGTTGCCATACGTCCCCATCTCACTTCACCCCCGCGTACACACTACGGCGGACTACCCGAAGATGAGCTATGGCGACGGCTCTTTTTTGGGAAGCACTTACAAGTACGGCTATCTGGAAGTTCTGACCACACGCGCAGACTTGGCCCTTGCTGGCATTACGCGCACATCTTCCACCACCTACCCACTACAAAATCAAGTAGACATGGTGATTGAAGAGTGCGTCATCAAGGTAGTTAACGCCAGTTCGTCGGTCATAGAAAATCGCCTAGTTACCCGGCAAGCGTTTGAGATTGACTCAAGCGGTAGCAGTGACCCCACGCCCGAAGTTATTAGTGGCGTGACCTACGACAAACACAAACTACGGTTACATAATTTCTTACGGTTCCCGACAGCACACAACACCGCTCCGACCAACACGTGGCTTATGGACGGAGAGTTGTCAGCGACTTGGTACAGGGGCCTGCCAACCAGTGCCATTTGGACGAATGACGACCACACGTGGTCAGGCGACAACCCGTATATCTACACACTTGAGCAAACAAACCTTTACTGGGTGTGTTCGGATGATCGTCCGGGGTCCCAATTTAACGATGTGCCAAACGCTGGTGTACACCAGAAGTACATCATCCAGTCTCCGTGGGAAGTAGACAGCCGAGTAGAGCTTGATTCCTGCGGCGGCGACCCTGTTAGTTCTCCCGAGGATGTCCACATGATTTGTGGGGAGGGGTCGATAACGGGAGACGGTACGACAGGCCCGTATTACATAACTGTTTATGACCCGAACAACTCGTGGCAAACTTTCTTTTCGTTTGTGGACAAGGAACTCACTACTACACATAAAGTCTACGAACCCAATGTGCAGTTTCAGTTGTTGTCCACGAGCATAGGTCGTTCCGATCCTGCGTTTGAGGGAAGCACTGAAGACGAGACGACAGAAAATTACATAAACGCCCACCGCGCTCGCGTTGCGCCTATGACTTTAAACGAAGTCGGTGTTCCTGATTCCTCCACGTATCGCAGAGGTTTCAAGTTGCAGGTCTACTTCAACGGGGCCGTACCAGACGGTGCAGTTTTGAAACTGGCTTACATGCTTTCTTGGCCATACGCACTAGAGAAAGATCCGGAGGTCTAACGTGGCGGTCAACGACACAGAGATCACGAAGTGGAGCGTCACCTCCGCGAATAACGCCCCTGCGGACTCAGACAAAATTCAGTCTGACTTTGCGGCGCAGTTCCGAAACCTCAAAGGTGTTTACAAGAACGATGTGTCTTTGCAAAAGGGTTTCCTGAGCAATAACCCAAGCACTGCTATTGCCGAGATCACGGGCGGCAACAACATCTATACGATTACGTGCTTTGGAAACTGGCTCTCCTATTTACAAAAAGGGCGAAAGATCAAGTTCTACAACGATGTGACAGGTGACGCGCTTTACGGTCACGTGGTACATGGCGGGAACTTCAGTGGAGAAACAGCAGCGTATGTTGCGTACTACGATGTCACTGTTGCTACGGTCAACATCTTTGGGAACTTCACCACCTACTACAACCGAGTGTCGTTTGGCGTAGACAACTCCGCGCCCGCTGTTTTCCCGTTCACGCAAATCTCGGGTAAATTCAAATACACTAACGCCACGGTTACCGGCAGCGACAGTGCCGTTGAAGTTGGCATTACATTCCCTGCTTACGCAACAGCCAACACAGTAGACAACTCTGACCCACCCGGAATTATCTTTCCGCGAAACATCTATACTTCTGGGCAGAAAGCTACCGACAATACTAACCGTGGGTTTTGCGTGGACGCCTTTGCGACAGCTTGCGTGACAGACACCAACAGCACCAACATGAACAGTCTGCGCGTAGAGAAGGTGTATAAGTTACATAACAAAGGGCTGACCGTGGTGATTGGCGGAAACCCTGCCAACGGCCAAACAGACGGTGACACGTATTATGTAACTATTGAATGGTCGGTTATCTCTGCTGCCGAACACCTACCCATTGCCGCACAGGGCGGCAGGCTGGGCTACTATTATCCCGGAGTTGCCTGATGAGCCTTGAATCAAACATCTTTAACTGGGTAACGACGATCGCGAGTAACGTACCGGCAGACGGCACGAACATTAACGTGTCCAGTGGGACGACAAACTACAAGAACATCGGAGAAGCGTTCCGCGACTTGAAGCAGGTGATTCGTGACCAGTCCCTGTCGCATGGCTGGGGCACTCTCGGTCAATGGAAGTACTTTAGTAACGCTAGCGACAGTGCAACTTTCCTAAAGTTCCACGGCACTTTGCCCAACTCCGGAAGCACTGCGGCCACAGACCTTTTGGATTGGGATGTCCCTGCTGACGCCAGCGATGCTGTCGGGGACATGATTATCCAGATCAAGGCCGCTAGTTTGAGCAGCTTGGGCGATGCTAACGCCGACTCCACGACCCGTGCATCTCTGGACTTTACGCCCGGAACGATGTTCACGGCTTTTGCCAAGGACGCTTCGTCCAGTAACGAGTGGTTCACGGGATACGTGCAGGACACCTACATACCGGGCAGCAGTAGCTCTGACATCTACATACGAGTCAGCGGGGTCTACAAATACACAAGCTCTGCTCTGGCGCTGGACGAAGCTGACCCCGGACTTTTGCCAGTAAAAGACCCGACTGAGCTAAACGACCTCTATCGGGAAGACTCCTATATCGTATTCTCGGCTTTTGCTTTGCGGCTACCTTCGACGCTATCGGGTAGTCACACAAGCAGCAGGTATAATTACAGCCAGAAAGTAGTCAACTGGGACGGTGCCCTGCCTACGACCGAGTACCCGGCTACCCCCGTAGTGACGAGTAACGCGAGTTATGGAACTGTGGCCACGGTTCCAAATGTCCCAAGCCGTAGAGAAACAGGCACTTTTCTAATGGAGGGATACAACTCTAACACCGCGTCGAGCCTTACTGACCCCACCGAGATGGTTGGTGCTACGAGCAAAATTGCGGTACCTTTCATAACTCCTGCGGTCCCTTCCGCCAACTTCAATCCTCAAGAAGTACCGTACCCCATTTTCCTCACACCCATTCATGTCGTAGGGACAGTGGATCTGCTGTGCTTTCAAGTTCGTCGTATTGAACGATACCCCACTGGATTCACTGTAAGTTTTCATAAAGCTTTGAGCGAGTACCAATCTATTTTGTGGCAATGGCTGCGAATTGTAGACTTCAACTAGGATAAATTATGAAAGAATTTGCAAAGTTTATAGCCCCTTTGATCTTGGCTCTTGGTGTTTTGCTCTTGGCTCTTGG
>Ga0315315_10000231_pt1 | contig 44545 bp, 54 predicted proteins | sample M140m3416metaG_FD_203699 | JGI IMG/M metagenome (GOLD analysis project Ga0315315, IMG submission 203699) | Ammonia-oxidizing marine archaeal communities from Monterey Bay, California, United States - M1 40m 3416 | ecosystem: Environmental > Aquatic > Marine > Intertidal zone | place: USA...
ACAAAATCGACCCTAAATATTTCAAGAAAGCTTTGGAAATGTTCTACGACCCTAAAATCCAGAGGCCTGATATCACATATTTTAACATGGGTGCCATCGGCGCCTACATGGGACACCTCGATATCATTAAAAAGTGTGCAAACAGGGGAATTAAGTACGCACTGGTGATCGAAGATAACGTCATCATAAAACGGAAGAGTCTATACGAGGAAGTGCAAAAGGTCATCGATACCCTCGGCGATCGCTTCGAGATGTGTTTCTTCCATTCACTCTCATACAAACCGGTGGGTGTCACGGGCGACCTCGAACGAGTTTCGTGGATTTCCGGTTTCAAATGCCACCTCGTCCACGTCAAGAATATGGAAAAGTTCATGAAATACTACTTCCCCATGGACAACCACGTCGACAACAAGACGGAAGATATAATCGCGCGCGGTGCTCGAGTGTATTACAAGGATATGCGTGACTATATAAAGATCGATTCGAGCGGTCCGAGTACGATCGGTCACGCGGGACACGGTAATCCCGAATTCTTTTCCCGACGAAATCCCAAACTTACATCGGCCGACCTGAAGTGGGGATACGTCTAATCCTTAATGTCAATCTTGACCGGTCGCTCCGTCCTGATTAATTTTAGGCCGAAATTAAGAAGTCGTTTCACCCATCGTGATTTCACGTAGACTGTGGTATAGTCGATAAACTCCCTCGAGCTCGGGCGGTGTTGATCCAACACGCCTTTCATGGACATGATTCGACCGAGCGATACTTTCGAACACTTGGTCGTGTCGAGTATCATGTGCACACGCTGTTTATACATGAAAACCCAATTGAAGAAGTGGTCCATATCCCGGGGTGTGGTACGATCGGTGATGTTTAGCTTGTAGGTAATCGCCATACTTTTAAGAGAGGAGATTTTTCCTCTCTTAAAAGCATGCTCAGCTATAGGACTCGTATTGTTTAGCGACGCATCATCGGGACTCGGGGCATGCCCATCCTCGGCATGGCGGGCATTTTCGGGAGCTCGTCCTTATCGAACAGCATCGACATGATCTCGAGGATCAAGATGGTCTGGTGCGACATCACAGTCATTTTTGCGAGGTCGGATTTAGGGAGGTGGTCGCCGTAGCCCACCGTGCTCATCGTCGTAAAGCTGAAGTAAAACGGGTCGATCCACGATTCGAAACCGAACGCCGAGGGGTCGGCTTTGTCTATGATCAAATAAATGATACCATAAATGATTGTGGTCGCGAGGAAAGCAACAACCTTGAGCGACATTTATCTTCTACTGAGAAAATTATACGGAATCTACCCTGTGGAGTTCGTCCATCTCGAGACTTTTACGCTGCTGAGTCTTGACGGTTTTGAATGCACCGAGCCACCGTTTCACGGCGCGCTTGGACGAACTCACGGAATCGGTATCGTCTTGGACGACAATCGACAATCCGTTACATACATCTGGCTTGTTCTCCTTTTCGGGGAACTGTGCGAGGAAGGCTTTGATGGAGATGGCAGGTATGTCCGGAGCATCATCCAGAAGTTTGTCGTATTCTTCTCTCGATTTCATGATAAATTCTACTACGTTCCCTCGGTGCTTGACATCTAAAGATAACTCCATGTCTATACACCGGTAGAACTTCGACCAAGAGACGCACATGAGCGAGTGCGCTTCCGAAAGAGGGAGCGATTGACTGAATTTGGAGATACTCGTCAAAATTCCCGCCACAACGTTAAGGAGGGCAAAGAAATATTGGATGATCATGATATTATTCTTGGTATCCTGGGAAACGCCTTCGTTCCCGCTCGGATTAAGCACGGCGAAACCGCCGACACCCGTGATGGACGCTATCACGATCGACGGGTAGGCGAGCCAGTCGTTTTGCTTTTTATAATAGAGGCGGGCGTGGTTATGCAGCCAGCGGTACCCCGCCGCCTTCTCGGCCCACTTGATGAGTAATCGCTCTTGCTTCTCACACCAGCCGTCGCAATCGCCCATGACTTACTGTAAGTCGATATTTTTTGCGCACTCCCTCGCGAGTCGGTCGACAGCTTCGTTCTGGGGGTGGCCGTTATGCGCCTTGACCCAACGCCACTCGACGATTTGTAACTGCTTACGCGCCTCGTCGATGGCTTCCCATAACTCCTTGTTCTTTACCGGCGCACCCTTGGCTGTTTTCCACCCGTTCTTTCTCCAGTTGATTATCCACGAGTTGATACCCTGTTTTACGTAGTTCGAGTCCGTAAAAATTCGCACGACCTGAATATCGCGCTTATTAGCTTCCTCGAGGGCTCTAAGTATGGCTGTCATCTCCATCTGATTGTTCGTTGTCATGCGGCTACTGCCGCACAGTTTAAAATCATCGGAGATGGCACCCCACCCACCGGGGCCGGGATTGCCGAGGCATGAACCGTCAGTGTAAATCTCAAACATGTCTCTCATTAAATTTAACGTATAATCTTTATATCGAGGTAACTACACTCGCGATTGCAGTCAAGATTCGCCTCTCCTGCTCTGATAGCCGATCGAGTCCCTGAATCGACGTGGTGTCACGAATTTCGTTATGGACCGAGCGAAGACAATCGTAATTTGCATGGTAGTACTCATGAACTCCGGTGACCAGCGCGCGTCGCATGCGGAGGAAACGAGGAGGTATGTTGGCTCGGCAGTGATGACACGGCGTGGAATGATCCACGTTTGTGCTCATCGCAGTCCACGTGTTCCCTTCAGCTCGGGCATTGGTCTCTTGAAGGTTTCTCAGCATTTCGCGGAAGGACATGTCGTGCTGTTGAATCATCTGCCGAGCCCTAAACCCTGCCATATACGCTGCAGCTCCGATGTTTCTTGCGTTGTCTAATGCGATGTTCATGTTCCTTCCGCTGTCGCCGCGACGATACTCGAACCTGAGGGAGTTACTCAGCGTCCTGTTGTCCCTCAGCACGTTCGCGGGGCCACCAAAGGCGATGATGTCGCCGTTTCGCAGAGGGCAAGGCCCTTCCGGTATAAGGTTCCCGTTCAAATACGTCCCATTCAGCGTGTCATTGTCCACCACGTAATGCAGGCCGTCCGCGTCGCACACGATCTCCGCGTGCTTACGCGAAAGCAGGTTCGGCGTGCGCGGACAGTCCAGCTGCACATCGTTGAGCCGGTGTCTCCCAAAAGTGATAACCCTGGTGTCTCCGGACGCCTGCAAGGAGATGCATTCCGGAAGAAAAGGACTTGAGGGAGCATCGCTGACTCTGACCAGCGTCGCACCCGCGGTGGGTGCCAGTAATTCTCTATTTGGCCACCCGTCGGGCGTCACGCCCGGGTGCTCGTCCAACCAAGCCTGCACAATCTGTCTCACCACCCAGTTCGTCATCACCTTCGTGCTGCTCAGGGCGAGATTCGTGTTCGGGTCCTTGGCTCCGTTTAGCCGGAAGTGCGACAATACTTTGTCCCGCTCGTACGTGTGCCCCGATTCGACCACCATCACCGGATCGCGGAACATGGTTCGCGTGATCGGGCACGTGAGTTCCTCGGGCAAATCATCATCACTCCTGTCACGTTTATTCGTCATTTCTTGAGTTAATTTCCCAGTGAATGAAATTTGGCGAGGTGACACGAAGCGTGCGCCAGTCGAAGTGATGAATGGAATGACTTTCTTTTTTGTTTTGTGATGGAATTGAAAATAAAATTAGTTTTGATTTTAGGTTATGGGCTCCTCTCATTAAAAGTGAGCGGATCATCATCTAACCCTACATCGTCATCCACATCCAAATGACAGTCGTCCGCGCATTTATTCCATATCGCAGCCGGCATGCTCGTTAGCTTATTGTTCGTGAGGTCCAACCTCACCAGCGACGTGATCAGCCCGATCTCATACGGCACGGTCGTCAGCTGATTGCCGCCGAGGTTCAACTCCTCCAGCGCCGTGAGCTGCCCGATCTCCGCTGGCAGGCTCGTCAGCTGATTGCCGCCGAGAAACAACTCCGTTAGCGCTGTGAGCTGGCCGATCTCCGCCGGCACGCTCGTCAGCTTGTTGCCGTCGAGGTGCAATTCCCTCAGCGCCGTGAGCTGCCCGATCTCCGCCGGCACGCTCGTCAGCCGATTGTCGTAGAGCCACAACTGCCCAAGCGACGTGAGCTGCCCGATCACATCCGGCAGGCTCGTCAGCTGATTGGCGCCGAGGTCCAACACCGTCAGCTCCGTGAGCTGCCCGATCTCCGCCGGCAGACCCGTCAGCTGGTTGGCCTCGAGGTTCAGCTCCCGCAGCAACGTGAGCTGCCCGATCTCCGCCGGCACGCTCGTCAGCTTGTTGTCGCTGAGGTACAACGACTCCAGCGAGGTGAGCTGCCCGATCTCCGCCGGCAGACTCGTCAGCTGATTGCCGCTGAGGTTCAACACCGTCAGCGACGTGAGCTGCCCGATCTCCGCCGGCAAGCTCATCAGCTGATTCTCGCCGAGGTGCAACCACGTCAGCGAGGTGAGCTGCCCCATCTCCGCCGGCAAACTCGTCAGCTCATTGCCGTCGAGGTACAACTGCTGCAGCGACGTGAGCTGCCCGATCTCCGCCGGCACGCTCGTCAGCTGATTGCCGTTGAGGAACAACACCTCCAGCGACGTTAGCTGCCAGATCTCCGCCGGCAGACTCGTCAGCTGATTGCCGTTGAGGTACAACCTCTTCAGCGACGGAAACGACTTCAGCTGTGCCCAGAAAGCGGCGGTCTGTGTGCCAATCGATTCCAAATCGAGTCCCACCACCTGACCATTTTCTAACTCAACCCCACTCCAATCCTCCGGTCGCTGATTAAACGACCACCTATTGCGCAATATAGGGCTCAACCCACGCAATATATGAAGTTGTTGCAGAGTCGCAAAATTGTTCTTCGCAAACTTGTTCTGTGGCAGTACTTCATGAGGGCCAAGAAGCTCGCGACTGTCCCACCCGTCGGGCGTCACGTCCGGGTGGCTGTCCAGCCAAGCCTGCACAATCTGTCTCACCACCCAGTTCGTGACCACGCGAGTGTCGCTCAGTGCGAGACTGGTAATCGGATCTGTTGATTTACGATCGAAATGCGACAGGATGGCGCTCCGCTCGTAGGTGTGCCCCGAATCGACCACAATCACCGGATCGCGGAACATGGTTCGCGTGATCGGGCACGTGAGTTCCTCGGGCAAATCATCGTCACTCCTGTCACGTTTATTCGTCATTTCTTGAGTTAATTTCCCACTGATTTGGAAAAATTGACCGGGGTCTGAAGATTTTCAATTTTCCCAAATCACAATTTCGTGCACACGTGGGCCGCAGCACAGGTTACGTTTCCCGATCTGACGAGATTCCGTTTCTTTGAGTTATTCTTGAGTTAATTTCCCAGTGAATGAAATTTGACGAGGTGACACGGAGTCCCGTGCCTGTGGAAGTGATGAATGGGAAATGATTTTTTCCTTTTTTTGTTTGTCATGGATTGAAAATAAAATTAGTTTTGAAATATGAAATGACTTTTGAGATTGTCACTGAAAAAAGTATTTGCCGAAAATATAATTAGTTTTAAAAATCAATTTGACTTTTATACCGATGACTTGAAAAAGTATTGACTGAAAATAAAATTAGTTTTGAAATAAGAAATGACTTTTGAGATTGTCACTGAAAAAAGTATTTGCCGAAAATATAATTAGTATTAAAATATAAATTAGTTTTGAAATAAGAAATGACTTTTGAGATTGTCACTTAAAAAAGTATTCACGCAATATATAATTGTCACTGAAAAGGGTATCGACTCTCGCCCTGAGTTCGGCTACATTTTTGGGCTTAGAGCCCCCGTGACCGTTCTCATCACACCAATCACGAAACTGATCGAGGAATTCTTTGGCACAAACCTGGCGACCCGCGGGGGGTAGACCGTTGGTCTTGATCAAGTGCGCGAAGTAGCGAAACACCGGGTCGGCGAGGGGAGTTCCCGAGTTTTCGGTGTCAGTCACCATTTCCGAGTTTTCGTTCGATGCGCGTCAGAAAGTGACGATTACAGAACTATTATTTTCTAAAACATCAATCACTCGGCGTGACGGATTTATTGGCTCGCAGCGCGAATCGCGCAAAATACAGTCTTCGAGCGGTATGAAAACCGGCACTCGGTCTAATATTAAGTCTATGAGTTCATAGACAGGCATCAGTCCATACCCACACTGGACCCAGAACCTACATTCCCACCCCTCGACACTGGCGAGCACACAGAAAGGTTCCGGCGCACACCCGAGCGCGGGTGCGGTGACGTAGGCCGGTGCGTACAGTGTGCGTGCTGCCGTGATGTTCATGCGCACTGAGAAGTGATTTTCAACCTCTTTTTTTCTGGGGGATCCACGATATACGAATCCACCTCGGCGTACCGCTGATCTAATTCATTCATAAGGTGTTCTTTCAATTGATTCCGGTACGCCGGGGGTAATCCCTGGACTGCCGCGATAAAAACACCGTAATCTTGCGGCATTTTTATCGCGGTTTCCAATTCTAATAGGAATCTCCGTATGTCCCGTGCTGAAAACACACCCAGAGCCGCGCGAAATCCATCGATGTTAAACATAATTCTCGTCAAGTTTTTCATTCTACGAAAATATTCATTTTCGAGGTCACTTAGGTTTCCAATTTCATTCCTTCACCGCGCGGGCGGCACGATTCTCAACTGACCGTTCTCAACCGACGACCGAAATTTCGCGTGCCGACGGCCCCTCGCGCGGCGATATAATGATTTTCGACGAAGATGAAACGGTCGGACCCCTGGAATATCTCCGTCGCGTGAAGAAAATCGATACACTATACCAGTGGCAGTCTGAATGTCTCAACCTGGAAGGTGTGAGGGATCACACGCGTAACCTGGTATACTGCGCACCGACGAGCGGCGGGAAATCCCTGGTCGCCGATTTACTGGTCGCGAAGCGTCTGCTCCTAAAGGTCGACGATCACGCTCCGATCGCGCTCATGGTTCTTCCTTTCGTGTCTCTGTGCACGGAACGACTCGCGGAACTGACGGAGATGTTCGAGTCGACCGGGGTACAGGTTCGGGGATTCTTCGGGGGCCGACCCGGGGTTCTCCCCCCGAAGTACGGCCGGGGGGGTCTGCTCATCGCCACGCCCGAGAGGGCTAACGATATCGTGACCAAGCTCATCGCAGAGGATCGAGTGGGTGAAGTCGTGACTGTCGTGGTCGACGAACTCCACATGGTACAGGACGAGTCCCGCGGGGGTATCGTCGAGCGTATGTTGACCAAGCTCATGTACGCCGCGAAGGCGGTCCAGGTGATCGCCATGAGTGCGACACTTCCCCGACCATTCGGCCTCGACGCTTTGGCTCGTTGGCTCGGGGACGCTGCCCTGTACGAGACCAAATACCGCCCGGTCGAGCTCCGCGTGAAAATCGTGTGCGGTCAGACTGTGTACCCTGTACAACACCGCGACGACTTCGAGGACGGTGACCCCTTGGACGAGATCGGCACTACACCCGTACCGAAAGATATCGACACCGTCACGTGGCTGACGAGGCAGACTCTCGCGAACAAGGAGGGTGGGGGTGTCATGATCTTTTGCGCGGCGAAGTTTCAGTGTCGAGATCTCGCGAAGATGTTGCGATCCCACGGCACCGCCTCAGAAGCGACCGAACAGCTCGCGGCTGACCTGGGGGGTGGTGAACTCGCGGCTTGTGTCTCCAACGGGGTCGCGTGGCACCACGCGGACCTTTCGGTCGACGAGAAATCCGTCGTCGAACGCGGATTTCGCGAGAATATCATCCGAGTCGTGTGCTGCACGTCGACCATGGCAGCGGGTGTGAACCTTCCAGCGTCCAGGGTCATCGTGTACGCGCCGTATAGGTACCGCACGGGCGGGAAAGGACACGAGCTTATCAGGTCCCGGGAGGTGCAGCAGATGGTGGGGCGCGCGGGGCGCGCGGGGTTCGGGACTCGAGGTGAGGCTTTCGTCATCGCACCCCGTGTGAACGATATCAGCGATAAACACTGGAATCCACTGGATGTGGGGAGGGAACTCGGGCGCAGAATCCTATCCAAGGGTGACCCGCTGCAGTCAAAAATCGCGAGGGAGGGTATGCGCCCCGTGATGCTCGAGGGTGTGGCGTGTGGACTGATCAGTACTCCTGACGAGATTCGAGCGTACTGCAAAGGAACCCTTCTCGCCGCACTGGACGAGAACGCTGAGAAGGATGCTGACGAGGCGCTCAAGTGGTTGGAAGCGGGCGGTTTCCTGATTTGGGACGGGGCGAAATGGGACGCGACCGACCTCGGCCGCGCGGCTTCCGCCGCACACATCACACCCGAGACAGTGGGGGGCGTGGTGGAGGATATCAGGCGCGTCAGGCGGAAGCTGATACTGGAGTCCGACCTCCATCTCCTTTTCCTGTGCGTCGAGCCGAACCTCTTTCTCGACGTGAAGGAATTCACGGCGACATATTCCCGACTCGGCGACCGCGACCTTTCCGTCGCCGACGCCGTGGGGATAACCCCCGATTACGTGTTCAGCAGGTTGGGCCGGCAGAAAAAAGACACCTCGGAGAAGCACGAGTTCCAGCGCCGCGCCTGTCACAGATTCCTTCACGCACTTAAACTGAGAGATTTCATCTCGGAGGTTCCGGTTACCGGGATACATGACGGGGCCGAGAGATACGCCGGTCGGGTGGCGGCGGTGTGCGGGGCGATGGGGTGGGGGGATATGGAGGGGCTGCTCATTCGACTGCGGGATCGGATCAGTGCCGGGACCAAAGAGGAGATCATGAGTTTGATGTCAATACCTCAGATCGGCGCGACCAGGGCGAGGAAGTTGTACACTCGCGGTGCGAAAACGGTTGAGGCCGTCGCGGCGAAGACCCGTGAGGATCTTATCAAGATACTCGGTCAGACCCCCGCCTGGGTCGTCGATTCGATCCTCAGCGGTGCGAAGAAGGTTCATAACGAGCAGCGCATGGCTGCAATCGAGGAGAGCGAGGCGAAGCTCCGCGAACTTCAACCGGGTGAGACGGTCTGGTTCCCGGATGATGAAACACCGTCGAACTGGAAAAAAAGAAGCCGACAAGACGACGGTGATTGGCTCGGTTGTGACGGCGGCGCAACCTCGGTTGATGACCTGGACAAATTCCAAGATATCGCACCGCACTCGAACATAAAGAGGCACGCCCGACCAGACAGGAATCCGGCTAACTCCAACCCCAAACCTGAATCCCGCGGATTTTGGGACAATGGATTCCCGAAGACGCGACAGAGTATCGGCTCTTCTGGATCCATGAATCTTTACGGGAATTTCACACCTATCCAAACTAAAAAGACTGCGACGGTTTGGAGAATATAAATACAAATCGGTTTTTATAAATTTTACAAAAAAACATAAATTACCAAAAATAATTTGGAAGAGCTCATAAATTCACGCGCAGAGCTCATGTCAGTTTACAATTTTGACAGCCCGATCGGGTCGTTCGCCTTCGGCGCACCGCACGCCGATATTTTTAGTACCGCCAACGACTGTGTTTCCGATTCCGAGTCAGCGGATTCACTCCTGTACACAAACTATGGACCAGGGGTCATGTCTCCTCGTGTCATGACACCTTTTACCACACCGCCGGGATTCCAGGAAACACCCGAACATATCAGGGAAAACGGCGGTACACTCGAGATTGCCAGACCGTCGTCGTGCAGAAGACTTTTTCCAGTATCACCACCGAAAATGAAACGCAGTAAGAAGACGAAATCGAGAACTGTGAGCGATGACGCATTCACTGTGCACCAGGTCGCCATGCAATGTATCGACGAACACGATTACCTGTTTCCAATGGAATCGAATATTGCTCAAGAAGCCCGTCAAAATTTGGCTCGCCGTTATTATTCCATTTGACCGATGATTGTCAACTGAAAAAAGTATTGATTGAAAATAAAATTAGTTTTGAAAATACAAATGACTTTTTATACCCCATGGGAAAAAAGTTTCTCTCGCGCGGGAAAGTAATTATACCGATGACTAAAAAAAGTTTGAAATCCGATGACCGAACCTCATCGAGAAATCGTGTCATAAAGAGCCTCCACCTCATGGCGCTCCACACACCGACTCGCGTCCAGACCTGCGGCGACCAACGCGGCCTTCATTTCCCAAATCGGCATCCGTGTCGGAGATGTAGTCGGGGTGGGCTCGGACTCCGGTGGTCGCATCTTCCTTGACGGTAAAGTGAACGACACCTCGAACCGGTTTTTTATTTCGCCACCCCGGTTTTTTATACCGCGCCTAGCGGGTAATGACCTAATATTCTTGTACCCATCGACGGTGACTTTCTTATAACTCGTATTAGTCACTGGCTCATGTGTAGGCTGTGGGAGAGTGGAACAGTCATGCAAATTAGCTACCTTGTTGTAGCACTCTACCGCCTCCCTCAGTGTGCTCACAGTGCCAAGGTGTAAACGTCCCTGGGAATTTGCCGGTGGGCGATATGATGGGTCACTGTATTTACGCTTGTACACGCGGTAATTTTCGGTGACCGTTTTCAGTTTTTCGGCGTCCGCCGTTTTCGGTTTATCTGTAAGGGGTGCATCGATTGACTGCGAAGCCCTGGGCAGCGCGTCGATTGAGTGTGAGGCCTTAAGCGCGTCGTTCTCCGCTTCCAAAGACCTGACCCTCTCCGCGAGGCAGGCGATTATCGTCCTGTCGAGATCGCTGGTCATGCCGTGCTGCGCACGAAAGAATGAGACTGATTCACAAATTTCATAGGTCTCATAAAAAAAAGTATTGACCGAAAATATAATTAGTTTTAAAAATCAATTTGACTTTTATACCGATGACTTGAAAAAGTATTGACCGAAATGAAAAATAATTTCCAGGGGTATTATAAGATGGCCGCCATCGTTTTGATGTTAGGCTCAGTCGCGGCCGTGGCTCTGGCGGGACAGGTGTCCGTGAAAAAGGTGGAACCCAAACCCCAAACTGAGAAGAAGACCAATTCCTCGTTCTGGGTGGACGAGATTGAGAGGGTGCGCGAGCCGGAACCGGTAACGGCCCCTGCCCCAGCGGTCTCAGCTCCTGCTCCAGCCCCGGCCCCGGTGGTTTCTGCCCCTGCCCCGGCCCCAGCGGTCTCAGCTCCTGCTCCGGCCCCGGCGGCCCCGGTGGTTTCGGCCCCGGCCCCTGCCCCGGCCCCTGTACCTATCGACTGTCAGGGTGACTGGTCGGAATGGAGCGCGTGCACGAAACCTTGTGAGGGGGGTACCCAGTTCATGTCCTTCACCCTGACGCAAGCGCCCGAGCACGGCGGTGGGCCGTGTCCCAACCCGACGAAAAAGACGCGCGAGTGTAACACACAGCCGTGCCCGCCTCCACCCCTGGCCGATGAGAACGCGGAGTTCAAGGGGTACAGACCAGTGATGACCAATCGAAAGTGTAACAACCACGGCAAGGCCCTGACCAACGAGTACCTCCGCGGTGACGGCGAGGAAAAAGTCGCCTCGAACGACGTCCTCTCGTGGAAGTACCAGAGACTGTTGGAAAGGGGTATTGAAAAGTGCGACAAGGACCAGTTCTGTCAGTACGTCGAGTTACAACACGGCAAGTCTATCGGGCGGACTTTCAAACAGGCCGATTGTCGAGGCATGGACGACACGCACCCGGAAGAAGGGGTCAAGATATGGGAGAAGAAGAATTGGGTCGATCCATACATGCAAGACCCCGCGCACGGGTACGAACAGACGGGTTCCAGGAACTTGACGTGCAGCGGTAACACCAGCGGGTGGCTGAAACAGGGCTACCTCCCGAAAAGGAACGGTAAGGCACCGTCCTTCACAGCGGGTGGCTTCAAAAACATCGATACCCTCTACGGTGAGTATCTGAAACAGGGTGCCCAGATTTGTAACTCCGACGACGAGTGTAAGTACGTCTCGGTATTCTTAGACGGTGTGTACAGGACCTACAACGCCGACGCGTGCGAGACGAACCCCATGTCAGGGATGGCGGACGTCAAGACGTGGAAGAAGGTCGACCCCAGCGTCGCGGGTAAGGCTGTGGTCGATTGCGGGGGAACTTGGTCGAAGTGGACCGAGTGCTCGAAGCCGTGTAACGGAGGGACCCAGGAGAGGACGTTCACCAAAACGCGTGCACCCGAGCGCGGGGGTAAGGCGTGCCCGAACCCCACGCAGACGCAGGCGTGTAACACACAGAAGTGTCCCCCGGTCGACTGTGAAGGGGTGTGGAGCGAATGGGGTTCGTGTTCGAAGGTGTGCGGCGGCGGGATCCAGAGCATGACCCTCGAGCAAACAGTCGCACCCGAGAACGGCGGCAGACCGTGTCCACCCACGAGAACGCGACCGTGCAACACACAAGCGTGTCCACCCCCCGAACCGCCGATGTGGAAGTGCGGGGGTAACCCGAACGCCAAGATCCTGTTCAGTCAGTTGAACGATAACAAGTGCGATTGCCAACCGGGGTTCGACGACGAACCCAAGACTGGTAAGTGTGACGTTCCAAAGAAGGCTGCACAAATAAACGATAAAAGGTATTTCGGTAACAACAATTGGATCCGGGGTCAATTCACTGCCAAAAATTACTACGGTAACGACATGCCCACTGGTGATAACATGCCCATGTTGGTCAATAAGAAGAAATCCGGATGGGAGCGAAAACAGGTAAAGCTCGGTAAGTACACGGGGTACAACCAGAATGGTAAGTGGGAGAAGGATTGCCGGAAGAAAGCGGAGGAGGAAGGTGCAGCGGGATACACAGTATGGAAACTCGATAGTGGATACAGTAAAAATTGGTATTGCACGATGTACACGAAAAACAACGGCAGAGGAACCGACGAGACGTGCGCGAAAATACCACACAAAACGGATCGGTGTGTGGACGAACATTATAACTGTGGCAGTAGCTGCAGTCCTGAACACAACGCGTACAGGGTGGGAGGTCTGTATTGGGATTACACCGCGGATTCGCGCGGTTGGGGTTGGGGTGAGAAATATTCTTCTAATTTAAAGTAAGGATGATCGCGTTCCTCGTGCTATCGATCTGTTTGTACGTGTCCATACTATGTTCGTCGATCGCGAGCGTCATGGTCTCGGACGTCGAGCCGGCTGCGGCTCAGGCGGTCGTCGAGGAGCCGGTGATGATGCCAGCACCAGCACCGTCGGTCGCCCCAGAGCCGGAACCGGTCGCTTTCGAAGTGGTCCCCTTCGAAGTGGAGGAGGAACCCGCACTGAAAAAGGAGACGTTCAAACTGATACGAGATGTCGATTACTTCACGGCGGATCTGTACCACCACGACCCAGGCGAGAAGGAAAAGTGTCTCGCCGATTGTTCGTCGAATCCTTCGTGTAAGGCTGTGGTGTTCGACGGGTCCATGTCGAAGTGCTGGGGAAAATCCATGGCCGAATTCGAAATACCGCTCCATCAACCGAACGCCGATAGGTTGACTTACGTAAAAAAAGATTCCTACGAGGAGGCTATTAAAAAATATGGGTGAGTAGTATGCTCGTCTATTTCCTATTTTTCGTGATAGTACTGTATCTTATACACGAAAAAGAGAAAAGCGTGTCCAACTTCTTTCATCTCAGCGACGGTCATTCCCAAGACGTCTACGATAAAATGCGCAAGAACGGCGTGAGCGGTGAGAGACTCAAAGATTTCGTCGTGATGGAGAACCATCTCCTCGGTCTCGAGCAAAAAGCCGTGCAGACTGGAATTCCGTATTCGCACCAGGGGAACGCCATATCCAAAAAAATCAAGGCGGCGTTCCCGAACTATAATTTCATGTACCACGGGATCCACTTGAAACAATTAGCCGAACCTAATAAGACCATAAATGGAAACCTAAGGTGAGGTGAGTCACCGTGGAAGTATGGATAATGCCAGGCACCTGGCCGTGGAGGAACCGGACGGGAGTGTCTCCATCGCCTTCAACGAAGATGTACCGGCGCCGCCTCCACCCCCGCAACCCCCTGAGATCGTACGAATCCAACGCGTCTTCAATGTCTGGTACCATCCTGCGGTGAAAGTGATGGGAATCGGGCTTTTCATAGCGGCGTGTCTTCTGGTATACGCCCTGCGGAAAGTCTTAGACATAATCAACCTCGTGCTCGTCATCGCGACAAACATCTCGCTACACCTGAAGGATCGGCCGTATAGCATAATTCAGCCGACGATTCACGGGACTGGATCGGGTTTGATGTTCATCCCGTTCTGTGTATTCCACATGTGGGGTCGGGCTGCGTTTCAATTTGGGTGCGCGGTGACGTGTTTGTTCGCGGTCGCCACCTCGAAAGATGAGATAGTCATAGAGAACTTATAATCTACTTCTTTTCCACTTCTTCACCAATCGTCGTTCCAGTAGTTCCACCGCATACTTGAACGGAAGGCCGAACCGGTCTTTATCCCTGAGAGATTTCATACCCCACTTCACGCGCTGGACGTCCGCGTTCAGGTTCGGTTTGTGCTTTCTGATCCACTTCGACCCGTAAAGACGCCTGAGTCGCTTGCGAATAGACCTGTCGTCGAGGCTCCTATATTTCACGCGCTTCCTGATGGGTGCGGTTTTCCTGTTGATCATGTTGTAGATCTGATTCTTAGTCGCGTTCGACGTTCGCTTGATGCCTAGGTTTTTCGCGATGTATACCATCCTGGCCCTCTTCATACATCCGCATTTGGCGCGCGTCATTCCGGTGGCGTTGAGAAGTTGGTTAGGAGTGAACTTTACGATTACACGCTTTCTTCTAAGGACCGGTGCTACAACGGGTGCTGGAATGCATCTGGGCACCGGGGCGGGGACCACCGGTGCGTGGAACTCGTTGATGACCGGACGCGGGGGCGGCAGCGGTGGACACGAGGGAGCTGAGAGGCGATTTCGAACGATCTCCTCCCGGCGACGCATGCGTTCGCGTCGCGCGGCGTCATCCGCACCGCCGTGTACGCTGACTCCCGATTGTTTCACGAATTCGCGAACCTCCTGGTTCATCTTACTATTAGCATAGATTTTTTTGGTTAGTGATTGTTGCCGATGGAAAGTTCCTCCTCGACAACGTCCACGCCGTAGAAAACCGACTGGGCCGCGTAGGTTTTACCGTTGTACGTGACGGATTCGTTCCTGACGTCGATGCCGTACGTGCTGAACGGTCCCACGTAGAAGTCCGGGGACCACTGATCGGGCCTTTTCCCCTTGATCGATCTGGCGCAGTGTGAGTTGTACGCCTGCACGAAAACCTCCTCAGGGACGAACTTGTCGTCGCCCTTGATGACGCGAACTGAGTTCATGAAATGGTGAAGCGTGTTCGCAACCATGGCCACCTGGTCCTGGATCTTCTTGAAATATTTCGGGACGACGTTCCATATGTCACGGCCGCTGTATCGCTCGCTGTAGTCGAGGTACGCGCGGACGCACTTGATAAGGATCGTGGGTAACTCGTTCTCCAGCTTCTTGTCCAGGTGTGGATCCGCCTCCTGGACTTGCTTGGTGAAGTTCCAGGGGAGGATACGCCGAAGGACGGATCCTGACTTGTCGTTCCAGTTCGGGACCTCGTTCCCGCCCAGGACACCGGGGACCTTCCAGTTCGGCAACGACACGGCCACCTTGTTCTTGACGTTGACGGCGATACCCTCACCGGAGACGAGCGACTGAAACTCCGCCTGCTCGAGCGCGAGATCGCCTTTGACCTCGGGGGCGATGAAGAGGAGCGCCTCCATGATGGCGGAAAGGCCGAACTTACGTTCGATGTTGTTACCGAGTGTGCGGACATCGGTCGTGTCGTAGAATTTTTGAAAGACGTTGTTGATCAGCGTAGACTTACCGGACCGGGCGATCCCCTTGAAGAACGGAATCACCTGCCATTTATCGAGCTCACCCACGTCGAAACACAGGCGACCGCCCATCACGTACGCCCACTTGCACACCTCCTCCTCGAATTTCTGGTAGTGAAGGATCTTGTCGAAGTTGGGGGTGGGAATGTCGTACCAGTCCTCGACGTGGGAGTAGTCGATGAACTCCTGATCGAAGTACTTGCACGCGATGATGGTCGGGTCCAGAGCACGGAAATCCTGACTGTCGTAAGGGTAGAATTTACACGTGGGGTGACCCTTGACCCCGGGACCGTCCTCCTTGCCGATGAAAAGACCGTTCTTGAACGACCAGGCGTGTCGCCTCTTTTCGATCGCGGGGAACTGGGGGTCGACACAGTTGGTCATGTGGCTCGCGACGTCCCTGTAGCACCCGCCTTTGCTGGTAAAGTTCCTCCAGTTCTCGAACTCTTCGTCTTTCGGGGCGAGGGAGTGCACGAAGGCGAGGATCTCGTATTTCGGGCGCCAGGCGCGGGTCCCGTACCCGAAAGGTGATTTGATCTCCTCGTAGCAGTGGTCACGGTACCGCCTGTACCCGCGGTTGTGTGCCTCGTCGAGGCTGTGGATGATCGATTTCTGGTACGGCGTGCACTTCTCGATCTCGTCGTCGTCCATCGCGAGCGGGTCTGAAAACTTCGTCAACAGGGGTTCGGCAGTGGGATTCACCGTCCGCTCGAACACGTTCCAGTGCCTGCGCACGTTCTCGAATCCGTCCTTGACCTGTTTGCCGATGTTGTTCACCCGTTTCAGGAGCGTGAACCCGTCTTCGTTCTGTTTCGACTTGATCCCCAGGGCACCCATCCTTCCCCTGAGATTTATGAGGTAGCGCCGTTGCTTTTCCTTGATCGCCTTGATGGCGCGAATGTCGATACGTTCGGCGATCGGTCCGTTTCGGTCCCAAAAGTCCGGGTGTATGAACTGGCGGTAGCCGAGCTCGCGCGCATCCCGGTGATCGCACCGCCTGAGGTCCCAGGCATCTTCGAAAATTTCGACAACCGATAAAATATCTTCCTCATTCATCGACTCGATTGACCGCTTCTCCAGTTCCAGTAGTGCTTCATACCGGTCGGGTTGCTTATCGATGAAGTGAGTGCCTTCCATAGTTATTTATTATACAATTTTTCTCTCTAAATCAATTTCAAGCTTTAAGCTCTGTGAGAATTTTGATCAGGATCCTGTTTTGGGTCTGAAGTTGCTGACTGATCGCAACCAAGGCGGTACACACGGTGTCGCCGTCTTCGGTCGCGAGGAGGGAAGTCATCAGGGAGGCGACGTCCACCTCGTCCTCGTCCTCGAGGTCCATGAGGTCGTCGTCCTCCTCGTCAGTCAGGATCTCACCCTCCTCGATTTCTTCGTCTTTCATTTCCTCAGGCTGTGTCGACATTTTACATGGGCTGAGAAAATTCGACCTGAATTTTACCGCGTTTCAGTCAGGATAAATTTTGAAATGCGGAATTACCCAAATTTATTTTCTCAGCCTATAGTACAAACACTCACACAAAAATGGCTGGCGGACTCATGCAGCTCGTCGCCTATGGCGCACAGGACGTATACCTAACGGGAAACCCGGAGGTAACTTTTTACCAGGCGAAATACAAGCGCCACACGAACTTCGCGATGGAGAACATCGAACAGACCCTCAACGGTAACCCTGCCAACTCCGGCCGCGTCTCCGTGACCATCGCTCGCAACGGTGACCTCGTCGGCGACATGTACGTCCAGCTCGAGTCCGACGCCACTGCGGGCACCGCGGCTGCTTGCTGGGTCGCCGAGCGTGCTATTTCTTCGGTCGAGCTTTCCATCGGCGGTCAGCGCGTCGACAAGCAGTACCAGAAGTGGTGGAGGCTCTACACTGAGCTTCACCTTGATGAGGCCAAGAAGAACACTTACGCTAAGCTCACCACCGCCGAGGATGGCAAGACCGTCTTCCTCCCCCTTATGTTCTTCTTCAACCGCAACCCGGGGCTTTACCTGCCGCTCATCGCGCTCCAGTATCACGAAGTACGCATTGATTTCGATCTCGCGTCGGACATGGAGACCTACCTCAACAAGGGTGTCTTCAAGGTGTGGGCGAACTACATCTACCTCGACACCGAGGAGCGTCGTCGTTTTGCGCAGAAGGGTCACGAGTACCTCATCGAGCAGACCCAGCACACCGGTGTCGACACCGTCGACGGCACCGCCGGCGGTACCAAGCAGATCCGTCTGTCGTACAATCACCCGATCAAGGAGCTCGTCTGGTGCCTCGCTGGTTCGGATGCCGCGAGCCACTGGCACTTCGGTAAGGGTTCCACTCACCCCGTGATCTCCGCGGGCACCGTGGACACCACGACCACTATCGGTGCGCAGAACCTTCCCATCTCTGCGGCTACCGGCGCCCCTGTCGTAACCACTGGTGGTGCGTCCGCGGTTGCCTGGACCGAGGAGTCTGATGCTGCGATGACCGAGTTCAAGCTCGTGCTCAACGGCCAGGACCGCTTCAAGGCCCAGGGCGGGAAATACTTTAACCAGATCCAGCCGTACAACCATCACTCCGGCTGCCCCTACCCCGGCGTGTATAGTTATAGTTTCGCGCTCAAGCCTGAAGAACACCAGCCCACGGGCACGTGCAACTTCTCGCGCATCGATAACGCGCAGGTCGCCATCACCACCGTTGCCTCCAGCGCTGCGACCAACCTCCACATGTTCGCGACCAACTATAACGTCCTGAGGATCCAATCGGGAATGGGCGGTCTCGCTTTTTCCAACTAAATACTCATACGCAGTATTTGTATAAAAAAATTCAAATAAATAAAAATTAAGATACTTGAATCACGTATCTTAATTTTTATACTTGGGCGAATTCAAAAAACGTGATATGCCCCGGCGCAGCCGGCGCAACAAGATCGACGCCGCCGCGGAGCGACTATGACGAGATAGAAGCTGAAACTCGAGTATGATGTGTCAAATGGTGTCCTGCGTGCACTCACCGAGTTTGAGCCTGAGGGGATGCGTAACGGCGAACTTCGCCCTGGAGCGTCTCGCGGAGCGTGTATATGCGTCGTGTTGTGCAAGTTCCCCTAAACGACAGAACCTTAAATATAATGAGGAAATTCCTCATCCGTAAATATACTATGATATTTAGGTACGCAGTGATATTTAGGGGGGTTTTTGGGTTTAATCGTAATACAAAATTCTTTTAAACTATAGAAGCATAACAAAAATTTCTGTGTTATTGTTGAAAATCAACAATTTTGCCACCCAAATTAAAAAAACGTGATAATATCTACTTGGGCGACCGTTTTCTTTTGGACGCCGCGGTCGAGACTCGCTTTTTCACCTGCTTTCGACGCGCGGTTTGAATTTTCTTCGCGGCTTGGGTCTTGAGCTTTGTGGCGCGACCCTGGTTCTTATTCTTGAGGATCACGAACGAGATGTTCGCCCGTTTCACGTTCGCACGGGTGAACGGATTTTGAAACATGGAGAAGGATCCGGGTTTGTTATACGCATCCGTCATGCTCATCCGTGCCTGGTTACGGAAGGACTGCGGGAGCAGGTACTGAGAAACACGTCCGTACGTATATTTGACCGCCTTTTGACCGTTCGAAAAGTTGTGGCCGGCGATATGATCCTCGGGCATGTTATTCACTGCATTTTCCTTCCACTGGATGCGTTTAGCGGTGTTGGTCTTATTCCTGTTTTGATTACGCTTGACAGCGGGTTTGTTGCGTGTATACGCGACGGCGTTACGGTGACGATTGTTTGAGTTGGAGTTGGAGTTGGTCATGTCTCCACCGTGGTAACGGTAGGTGCTCCTGTTATACCCTACACCAGAACGAATTCTTCTTTGGTTTCGCCGTATAGGTGGGCTGATTAAATTAAAGTTAAAGTTGCCGGCGTTTCTTCGTGTCCTCCTACCCCGCGCGTTATAATAACTATCCTGCATACCGTAAAACATATCACCCAAATCATCTAACTCAGAGTGATACGCGTCGGATCCAAAGTATGTGTACACGAACCAATCTACATCTTTATCGGTAGGTTCCCGGGTAAGGTATTTCCTGAGGAAGGTCTTCACCTTCGCGACTCTCGGATCCGCGGGGAAAAGGCCGTTCGGGTTCGTCGGTGTTACTGGGGCTCCAGTCCAAAAGGTTCCGTCATCCATGGAGCTAAAGGGTCGACCTGAAAGGTCATAGTTCGCGTCTGCCGGCCGGTTGTTAGGGTGTGTAGTTCGCGTCCTGAACTTTTCAAAATCGGCGGCAAATCGAGCTCGAACAACCCGAATTCCCAATTTGTGACCGAGGCGGAAGACTTTTCCCCACCCTAAACGCAGATTTCTAAACCCAGGTTTGTCTCCCGGGATGCTATAATTCGCCATTAAATGACGTTTTTGGTCGTCGCTTAAGCCAGAAAATCGTTGCGCCCAAATCCGCGCTCGGTTGTTTAAGGATGCCATGACTTACAATAGCATAACAAAAATTTCTACTTGGGCGACCGTTTTCTTTTGGACGCCGCGTTTGCAAGAAGTGTCCTTCGAGCCGAGACTCTGTTTTTCACCTGCTTTCGACGCGCGGTTTGAATTTTCTTCGCGGCTTGGGTCTTGAGCTTTGTGGCGCGGCCCTGGTTCTTATTCTTGAGGATCACGAACGAGATGTTCGCCCGTTTCACGTTCGCACGCGTGAACGGATTTTGAAACATGGAGAAGGATCCGGGTTTGTTATACGCATCCGTCATGCCCATGCGCGCCTGGTTACGGAAGGATTGTGGGAGCAGGTACTGAGAAACACGTCCGTACGTATACTTGACCGCCTTTTGGCCGTTCGAAAAGTTGTGGCCGGCGATATGATCCTCGGGCATGTTATTCACTGCATTTTCCTTCCACTGAATTTTTTTGGCATTGTTGCTCTTATTCCTGTTTTGATTACGCTTGACAGCGGGTTTGTTGTGTGTATACGCGACGGCGTTACGGTGACGAGGACGATTGTTTGAATTCACTGGATCATCGTTGAATCTACCGTGGTAACGGTAGGTTCTCCTGTTATACCCTACACCAGAACGGATTCTTCTTTGGTTTCGTTGTATAGGTTCGTCGTATGGTACGTTTCTTCGTATCTTCCTACCTCGCGCGTTATAATAACTATCCTGCATACCGTAAAACATATCACCCAAACCGAACGCGTCGGATCCAAAGTATGTGTACACGAACCAATCGATATCCTTATCGGTAGGTTCCCGGGTAAGGTATCTCCTGAGGAAGGTCTTCACCTTCGCGAGTCTCGGATCCGCAGGCAAAAGACCGTTCGGGTTCGTCGGTGTTACTGGGGCTCCAGTTCGATAGGTTCCGTCATCGAGGGAGCTAAAGGGTCGACCTGAAATGTCATAGTTCGCACTGGGTCGCGTCCTGAACTTTTCAAAATCGGTGGCAAATTCGGCGGCGACGACGATGGACTCTACCCCTATTAACGATATCATGATGAGGCGGAAGACTTTTTGGGTGATTGCTTCGTCAGAACGCAGATCATGAAGCCCATGTCTGTCTAACGGAATGCTATAATTCGCCATTAAATGACGTCTTTCGTTGTCGCTTAAGCCATAAAATCGTTGGATCCAAATCCTCGCTCGGTTAATGTTATTCACCATGACTTACAATAGCATAACAAAAATGTCTAAAGCAACAAAAAGGAAATATCGTTAATCTTGTGGAGGAGGTTAAAAAACCGCGCGTCGGAGTCCACGTCCTTGGGCCTGATGATCTCGAGTTCGATCTGGTACGACGCCTCCTCCTCCGAATCCATGTCCGCGTTATCGCCGCTACTGATGGTCATGTCGATGCTCAGATTTTTACGGACGAACGAGTGTCGGGTCTTGGACCGTTTGCGGTCCATCTCGTACTCGCCGGTGGTGGGTATCTCCCGCGAGATACAGAAACGAACGTCGAGGGGTTGTTCGCTATTCACGAAATCTTCTTTGCGCACCTTGATCTTTTGGATCATATCTTGGTCGCCGGTATCCTCGTCGTTGGTGATACGAACGCTCTCGGCGTCGTTATAGTACACCTCGTACGATTTGGATTCCTTCTTTTCCCACCTGTCGTATTTCTGCAAACCCCGGAGGACCTTTTTCCACGCATCCTTTCCGACGTTCGTGTCGAAGAAGGAACCGTTCTGCCGACCGAGGCGGATCTCGACCTCGATGTCGTCTTCGTCCTTGTGCGCTTCGAATAAAGGAAAGGTCGTGTCAACGATCTTCTGTATGTCCATTCATAGTACGAGCGCGCCTTTCCCTTAAGTGTTTTATGTGCGCTGAACGTATGAAGGGCATTCGTAACAAAGGAAACACGTGCTACTTCAACACGGCGCTCCAGTGCCTCCTGTACATTCCGGCGCTCTCCAATTACATGATCCGCAAACCGTACGCGGGTGAGTGTACATTCACCAGGGCGTACTCGGATCTGATCAAGGTCTACTGGACAAGGGGTCGAGACCACGTGGGCGTGACCAAACTACTCGAGGCTTTCGTCGAGAAGTTCCCGCGGTTCGCGAACATGGACGAACAACACGACGTCCAGGAGGCGGTGCTCTGCATCGTCGACATTTTGGAACGGTCCGTCCCGGAAATCAAACCGTGGTTTTACGGTAAGAAGACGCAGGAGACGGTTTGGCCCACGGGGAAATCCACGAGTGAAGAGGATTTCAGCGTGCACTTGGTGACGTCGTCGAGGTCTAAGGATATGGGCCAGATTTTGGCAAAGAGTACCGACTGGAACGTCATAGAGAATTACGTCGACGACGACGGGAAGCGGCATAACCTGGCGACGACGCGCATGGTCTTCTCCGAGCTGCCCCGCGTGCTCATGATATCCTTCGATAAGAAGAGTCACGTCCAGATCCTCAAGAAACTCGTCATCGGGGACAGTCAGTACGATCTCATCTCCACGGCGGTGCACGTGGGCGAACAGGATGACGGGCACTACGTGTCCTTCGTCAAGAGGAAAAACAAGTGGCTGTTCATAAACGACGATCACGTGGAGGAATACGACCCGCCGGAACAGGCGTCGTATTATTTCATGGTCTACAATCTAAAAACTCCTTCATCTCAACGTTCTCCTTGATGTTGACGATCGTTCGGTAGAACGTTCGCCTGTTGTTCGGGTAGGTCTTGTCCGTCCTTCGCTTCAGGGGCCGCCACCACATGGGCGATTCCCACGTGACGTATTCGCACTCCACGATCGCGCCGTCCTCCATCCACGGTTTCGCCTCGAACCGGCCGTGCGGTATCTCCGATTCGAAAAACAGTTTCCCCTTTTCCTGTACGTACAGACGCCAAGTCGGTTCTCCCTTTTGAAATCCCGGCGTTTCTCGCGACGGCTCCCACCGCGCGAGAAAGTCGACCGTGTTCTTATCCCGCGGTTTCCATTTGAACATCGTCTCGTGCGTCCCTATGCGTATCGGTTCGTGGACCGGCGTGAACACCAGGCCGTCCATCCTTTGCGTGACAGTCGGGAGGTACTCGTTCATGAAGGTTTTGAATTCGCGCATCGGGTGGAACTTCTTACACTTGAGGCGGTATGGATCGGATTTCATGCATATCATACCCTTCATCATGGCTTTGGCGGCGTCCATGCGTTTGTGTAGATCGAGGTTCCACACCGACTCGCCGCACACCCGAACCGCGTCGTATACCATGAGCACGTTCTCGTAGAGTTCACCGTCGAGGATCGTGCCTTCGTACGCGGCTTTCTTGAGGTTTAACGGAATCTCGGTAACCTTGAACGATCGGTTCACCAAGAGAGTCTTCTTCTTACCCTCGTACGTGATGGCGACCAACATGTGTCGCTCACCGTCTGTCTTTTCGCACACGACATATTCCCCACCTTTCAGGATCGGGAAGTGTTGTCTCTCGATCGAGACGGGTTGGGGGCCGGGAAAATACTCTTTGGATCCCCAGACCTTGTGAATGTACGTCACAACGAACTGTTCCATGTGTTATGAGTGCTCGGAACCTTTAATTCACTTTCACACTCGCGGCGTTCAGAATATTACTGACGCACTCATGCGCATAGGTTTGGATGAGCCTCGCGCCGGAGTAGGCAAACACCTTGACACCCTGTTCCTTGAAATCTTCGAACATGTTGGGTCGAAGTCGCCATTTCTTTTTCTTGATTTGTTTGATCACCGTTCGAGGCATCATCACCCATACCTTCGCGTCCGTGGAGGCGACGTGGTAAAAGTGCGGTGCGGTCTTTTTACCGAGGACGGTATCGAATTCGAGTCCCATCTGCGAGGCCGCTTCCATCGACCCGTTACGTACCTTATCCTTGAACATGTCCCAATTAATACCTTGCTTCACGCCGGGGAAGACGACCAAACCGGCGTTTTCGTTAATCTCCAACGCCTTCTCCAAGGAAGTTTCATCCACCCCGATCCCGAAATCAATAAAGAGGATTCGGTCGTAGACTTTCATGCACTGCTCGATCATCGCCGCTTTCTCGAACGGGTCGTCGTTGACGTACAAGATCTGGTGGTCCACACTGTTCTGCACGCATAGGATGTTGAGTTTGAGGACGGTGTGCAGAGTCTTGACGTGGCACGCTTTTGATCGAGTGACGAGTACGGACACGAGCTTCATATCTTAACGTCGAATCTAAACCTTAAGTCTATCGTCTAAACACGCGCTGAATGGAAGGTTCCCCACGTGACCGAGCGTGGTGTTCACGTCGGCGTAAATTTTACCGCCCGCCTGTTGCCACCGTCGGCAGAAGGCGTAATCTTCGGAGAGGTACCGCTTGGATTCCGGATCGATCATGCAATCGAAACACGCGTGATACTCGTCGAAATCCCTGTTTTGGTGGTCGTTCTTACACCACAACTCGGGGAACTTTTCCTCGAGCTTCTTGAATACCGAACGGTGAATGCACATGAACCCCGTGGGACCGTCTAAAATTTCCACGAACCCGTTTTCTATCGAACGCTTCGTCGCGCCTATGTTGACGACGAGACTCGATGAGAGCATCGCCATATCTCGGTCGTCACCGTTTCGTACGGCGGCAGCGGCTTGGTCCCACATGACAACCTTCTTTGGGTAACACGCCACCGACAACTCATGCCCCGACCGAACGAGACGCACGACGGCGGCTGGATCGAAATGGACATCTGCGTCGATAAACATGAGGTACTCGCAATCCGTCTTCTGCATAAACCGGCCCACGCTCACATTACGCGCTCGGTGAACGAGCGATTCGTTTTCTGTCGTGTCGATCATGAGTTGAATTTTCTCTCTCATCATCAGCATCTGTAATTTTATCACGGCGGACGCGTACTTCTCCAGACATAACCCGCCGTAGCACGGGGTGGAGAGGAACACTTTCGTCATGTACATGGCACGTCTCTATGTTTTAAGCTTATTTAAATCGCAGTTGCCTCATCACATTGGTTGGAGGCCTCGTCTTGGTCTTCGACCCCGACCGCGGCGGTGCGGGTGATTGCCATGAATTTCTGGGTGTCGTCGGTTTCACCGTCCTAATCCTCGGGCGAAACGCTGCAGGCTTTTGTGTTGAGAGGAAAGAGTGTCGCAGGACTTTTTTGAAGCTCGGGAGATGCCTGGTGTGATTCATCCCGATCTTAAGTCGGTAATTCACCGCGTAATTACTGTTCTGCTTGCGATATTCCCGGTCCGGAATGAGATCCTTGATGAATTCCTGAACCTTTATGTATCCGGTGGTCGTGTCGAACACGACGCCCACCAAGAAATAATACAGATCGAACAAGGGGTGACTTCTCTTTCCGTTGATGCCGTCCTCTACATACGTACCGTTATTGATCCACGGGTTAGAAATTCCAGGCATTTTTGTCATGCCGAAATCTATGATCACCGGCTCCAAACCCTCGTTGGATCTCTTGTACACTTCACCGTCGATGTTGACGCGAATGTCCCTGACGGGAACTTTCCTGATGAATATGTTTCCACCGTGTAAATCGTGGTGCCTGAATCCGGGTGCCACCTTGTGCATTTTATACAGGTACAACATGACTTGGAGTATCACGCTCTTGACCTTCTCTAAAACCGGCATGTCTCGTATCCAATCGGAGAAAGTCTGACCCGAGATGTACTCCATGTAAAGCATGTCCCTTCCGTCACACTTTTTAGCGAGGTACACGTTCGGGACTTTCACTCCGTAACTTTTCAGTTTCTTCGCAACTTCGTACTCGTATTTGGCCATGCCCGTGTAGTCACCGTTCTTGACGGCGATGTTCTTGTACGCGATGAACCTCCTACCGTTCCTGTTAAGGGAAGCCTTAAACACTTTTCCGTACATCCCCTCTGAAAGTTTTTTGATTTTATGTAAATGATTCTTTGGAGCGCATGCCTTGTTCTTGTTCAAAAGTCTTTGAAGGTTATTGCCTGTGTTACGTACCTTTTTCGTGCGCCATGCGCTCTGAATCTTGGTCGCGGCGCCTGCGTTACGTACCTTTTTCGTGCGCCAGGCTCTCTGAATCTTGGTCGCGGCGCTCTTCACTGGTTTCATTTTTTTTTTCGCGGAGCGGATCTGATTTACCGTCGGCATATAATATTACAAAATATTTAAATGTTTTCTAATTAGATTTTCAATCTTGTTGAGAGTAGGAACTGAGACGGAGCACTTCTCACACATCTCGTTCTTCGGCACGCGGTGGCCGATGACAATGTAGATGATGGCTGACGCCACACTGTTAGGGGTCTTGCTCATCAGGTCCACGCAGTCGTTCGTCCTGTCGCACAACTTCATACACTCGAGGCGTTCCTCGCGCGTCACCTCGAAAGCGTTCAGAATGCGCTGCATGACGTCGTATGCCTTTGTCACGTAGTTCTTCTTCGTCGCGCCTTCGATGTTATCCTTGAAAATTTGGGTCGTTCTCGAAATATCCCTCGACTGTATGCCGAACATGTCGGCGATCTCCTTCGTCGTCCTGGGATGTTTCGCCAGCCTGCACGCGTACAGAACGCAGTTGGCTTTGATCCCGAGCCGAACCGCACCGCGCGTGAGCTTCTCCTCGTTGAATTTTTTGTACATGTGTTTAGCATCCTTGCGAACGCACTCAGGCAGGATGTGGCACGCCTCGTCCATTTCCCTGTACGCGTGGTACAGGGACCGATCCTTGTGGTTCATGGACATGTGAAAGTTTATCTTCGCCATGCGCTTGTGCTCGTAGGTGGCTTTCCCCTTGATGACTGTCCCCTTACCCCAGTTATCGGAGAAGAGTTCGGCGTTTGTGGTGGGGATCCCGCACCTCGCCGGGTCGTTGACCCTACCGTCGGAGGTCATCCCACTAGTCCATTCCGCGGTGTCGTCTATGAAGTTGTCCTCGACGAGACCACACTCTGAACAGACTGGCAGACCCTCCGGGCTGATGACCTTCACACCCGAACATTCCCGGCAAAAATGTATACTCACTGGCTTTGTGTCTTTGTTTTTGTTCAGTAAGGTGTCCACCTGGGACCAAATTGTAGCCAGCATCTTTGTTTTGATGTAAGTATATTATTCACTTAGGTTTCTGGCGCGCTCGCGATTTTCGATGAGGTCCACCGTCTCCTTGAAACTTCGGCCACCTGAGGTTGACGGTTCCCACTCGTTCCACGCCGCGTCCACCTCTTTGTGATCTATGGGCAATCCCTCGACCTCGGCGTCCGAAACGATGAACCCGCTCAGTGACGTGTCTGAACCCGAATCGCCTTCGTCGTAGATGTCGCTGTCGTCGTCCATGGGATTTATCTCAGAGAAATAGGCGAACATGTTACTCCCGAGGGATTTAAGGTCTAGGTCCTCGAACGTGGTCCCGGTCGGGAAATGTTCCATCACACTCTCGTACGGGGCGGGGCACATCTCGTCGTCGTCGAGTCTGTACACACAAGCGGACTTGTAGTGCATTTCGGTCGGGTATAGGTAATGCATCCCGAGGGTTCGGCCGGTGTTCGCCGCCACCAGGCCGTACGTTTCCTCCTCGATCCCGTCTTCGCTGACTAGTATTTTGACTATGTCGTTTCGGTTAATCTCTTTTGGCATGAGCATGCTTAAAAAAATCAGGCAAAAAATTATCGAGGATAATATCACAGCAGATGAAAGTTATTATTTATTCGAAGGAAGGGTGCGACTATTGCGACCACGCGGCGAGACTATGCGAGTCGGAGAATCTCGAGTTCGAGAAGATCATGGTCGACAAGGAAGAGTTGAATTCCCTATGCGGGAAAACAGTCACGGCCTACCCTCAAATATGTATTAACGGAAATCATATCGGGACGTACTTTGACTTTCAGGATTTCATGACAGATGAATACGAACCCATCCTGGAAGAAACGTTGGACCGTTTCACGGTGTTCCCCCTGCAGTACCCTGAGCTATGGGAACTGTACAAGAAGGCGCAAATGTCCAACTGGACCGCCGAAGAGGTCGACCTGAGTAAAGACCTCGACGATTGGGGAACCCTAAACGACAACGAACGGAAATTCATCAAGTACATCCTGGCGTTCTTCGCTGGCAGTGACGGTATAGTCTTCGAGAACATCAACAACAATTTCGCCGACGAGGTTCAAATTTCAGAGGCGCGCTCTTTCTATGCGTACCAGTCACACAACGAGATGATTCACGGCGAAACCTATAGCAAACTGATCGACAAGTACATCAAGGACGCCGCCGAGAAGAAACATCTCTTCAAAGCTGTCAGCACCGTCCCCTGTATCAAGCAGAAGGCGGACTGGGCCCTGAAATGGTTCGAAAAGTCTCGTCCCTTCGCCGAACGCCTCTTCGCGTTCGCCTGCGTCGAGGGTATCTTCTTTTCGGGTTCTTTCTGTGCGATTTTTTGGCTCAAGAAACGGGGACTCATGCCCGGTCTGTGTTTCAGTAACGAGTTGATCTCTCGCGACGAGGGGCTTCACCAGGAGTTCGCTGTGGAACTGTTCAAACTCCTGAGAAACAAACCGTCAATGGAAACCCTCCAATCCATCGTTAAGGAGGCGGTCGCGATCGAGAAGGCGTTCATCACCGATGCCCTCCCGTGTAATCTGATCGGCATGAACTCCGAGAAAATGAGCGAGTACATCGAGTATGTCTCTGACAGGCTTTTGAAACAGATTGGTGTACCAGTGATTTGGGGATCTAAGAACCCTTTCGACTTCATGGAGAATATCTCTTTGGACGGCAAGACCAACTTTTTCGAAAAGAGGGTGGGAGACTACGGTAAACTCGACGACGACGCCGAGGATATAGGATTCGACGAAGAATTTTAATGACTATTTGAAAATTGTGTCAAAAGTACCGAAAGGGGCGATCATGTAATTCTCGCTAGTTTCCTCGATTTCGATCGGTTCGGCCTCCACGACCACCTCGGGTTCCTCCTCTGCGGCAGGACCAGGAGCTGGACCGGTGGTGACTGTGGTGGTTGTACTGGACGACGAGCGCATGGAGGACACGCAACATGCGATACTCGATCCTACGGTCAAGAAGCCGACGACATTGAAGAACGACATTTATTATACCTGTATATAATAAATGCCCACACCGAAAAAAACGAAAAATGCCAAGAACGCGATCCGGTCTTTCAATAAGAGGATGACATCCAAACTGCCGAAGGTCAGGACGAAACCCACTCGCGTGCGGAGTTACGCTCGCCCAATCTCACGTGTTGAGATCGCCAACATGATGCGTCTCGCTGCGCGGGCGCGGAAGACCAAGAGGAATCGTTAACCGAATAAGGTTCCTTGCGGGGAGATATCCAAAGATCCCAGGATCACGCCGCTATCCTGTAATTCAATCTGTTCCTCTGCGAAACCCGGTTCCGGATTCGGTGCATCCACCATATCCGGTTGCGTCAGCAGCTTCTTTTCCCCCTTCTTGCCACCCCCGCACCCGCAATCACCCTTCTTCTTCTTGGGCGGTTCTGGTCTGATGTTCATCATACCCCAAACCACGAGGATGAACACGACGGTGTGAAGGAGAAGACCCACGGTCGAGGGGCACCCCGTCGGCGTCGCGATGCGCGAGCCGAAGACCGAACGCATGAGACGAAAGGTTTCGGGGTTGGCGATCACGAAAAACGTGAGACCCGAGATGATACTGGTGATAAGTTTTTCCTCCTGCTTGCGGCCGTTGCAGCCGCATCCACAGTCTTTGAAAATACCCATGTTTTTATAATAGGTTGTGAAAAAAATCCCGGTAAAAACTAAGTATGATGATCCTCGGTGGAATCGTTTTCCTGTTGATCCTGGTGATGGTTTTCTTCATTTCCAGGCAAAACGCAGCACAGCGACAGGAGGTCAAGCAGATGGAACTCGATGCCGAAGCTGCGGCGTCAAAGCCGCAGCCGCGTATGAGCGATTCAGTGATCACACCGATGGAGCCGGAACCCACCGATGATCCCATGCCCGGTGACGCCAAGGTGTCTCAGCGTGCCGCTCCTGCCCCTGCTCCGGCTCCAGCTCCTGCTCCTGCTCCGGCTCCTGCCCCTGCTCCGGCTCCGGCTCCGGCTCCAAGCGTTTTGTGGGGTTTAGTTGAGGGTGTGGATCTTAGTGGTGGAGGGTTTCATCTTCACAAGAATTCAAACCCGAAACTCGAGGGTACAAAAGAGGAAAGGACAAAAATATGCACCGACAAATGTGCGGATCAGTCTGACTGTAAAGCAGTTGTTTTTGACACGCGTCACAACTTGTGCTGGGCTAAGAGATCCATACATAAGTCCAACGAAAGAACAGCGTCGAACCGTAAATATTTTCACAAGTGTGAAGCTGGTAACACCGATTGCAAGACGATAGAAGAACTTCTGAAACCTCCGGCTCCTGCTCCTGCTCCGGCTCCTGCCCCTGCTCCGGCTCCTGCTCCCGCTCCTGCTCCGGCTCCTGCTCCCGCTCCTGCCCCGAACCACTCGACGAACGGAAGGTGTGGTTATAGGGGCAATAATAATCAGAGGTGCCCGGGCAAACAGTGTTGCAGTCCCAGTTACTGGTGTGCAGGTAACCAAGTGGAGTATTCCGCTTGGTGTAAATATAAGGACGGGAAGGGGGGGTACAGAGGGGTGAGTAGCGGTGGGTACGATGGACAGGGTTAAAGACAAGGCACCTTGTATAGATATAACCAACTAAAATGTCGCTCTCTATCCAACAATCCACCGATTTCGTCCCCACCGCCGTTCAGTTCTCGAAGCTTCGTAAGAACAAGAACGGTGGTAAGGCAGTCTACCTCAACGCAGGCGATAACAAAAAGGTGTATCTTCAACTCCCTTTCATGCGGTCTCCGTACGGCCTTTCGGCGTTCACCGACGAATCGAGCGGACGAACTTCCTACTCACTCGACCTTTCGTTCGATGCTGAAAACGCCGAGGCGATGGATCTGCACAACAAGCTCACCGAGCTGGACGATATCATCGTGAACACCGTCGCCGCCAATTCTAAAGAATGGATGGGCAAGGAGTTCAACGTCGCCGTACTCAAGGAGGCACTCTACAAGCCTATGGTTCGTCCGGGCAAGGAACAGTACCCCGCGACGATCAAGCTCAAGATCCAGACCAAGCCCGACGGCACCTTCGTGCCGGAATGTTACAGCATGAACAAGGAACAGGTCACCCTCGACTCGATCGAAAAAGGTCAAAAGGCCATGGCCATCGTCGACCTGAACCAGATCTGGTTCATCGATAACAAGTTCGGCGTCACCATCCGACTTCAACAGGCTCTATTCGAGGAGTCCACCAAGCTTCCTTCCTTCGCGTTCCAGGGAGTTACCTTCCCCGGCGCCGCCGCTGCCACCGAAGAGGAAGACGACGACGATGAACTCGAGGTCGACGTGGACGAAGATCACTAAATTTAAATTCACCGCACATGACCGCGTACAAAATTAGATTCTGATGATGTAATGAATAATGAAGATACGTCCAATAAAATTCTTTGTTTAGTGTATAATGGATTGCTCCGTGTCAACTGTTAAGGTCACGGACGAAACAGGTGCCTCTCGAGGTGTCGAAATCGTTCCCAGCGGGTGTGAACCAGTCAGCGAGGATGTCTGCAAATCTGGGTTCATGGCACCTGCCGAGAACGTATCGTTCCCCCAAAACGCGCTTAAACAATGTTGCAAATGCCGGAAAGGTGAGACGTGTGCCCTGTGTGCGGACCCGTCGGCGTGTACTGACGAAGAGAAGGAAAAATTCGTCGGGATCAAGGATTGTTTTGGTATGGTCGAACCTGAAGAGGAAGAGGAAGAGGCCGAAGCTGATGCTGAGTCAGTGGAAGTTGAGGCTGAGTCAGCGGCGGAGACCGCGACCGCGACTGCGGAAACCAAAAGTTCGGGGATGTTCATGTATTACGCGATAAGCGCGTGTTGTGTGATTTCCATCGTGATGTTCATGATGTCCAGGGGGGGAGGCCGTAGAAATAATATGATGTACTAATAATAATGAAACTCCGTGTACTCGCCGTCATCGTCATCGCGATTATCGTACTCGTCACCATGATGAATAAGTCATCGTCGTCTAACTATACTGTTTACGGTACCAAAGGTTGCCCGTGGTGTCGTAAACAGATAGAGTATTTCGAAAAGAATGGAACGTCATTCAAATTCGTCGATTGCAACAAGCAATCATGTAAGGGTATGGATGCGTTCCCTACGATCGTCTCCCCGACCGGTGAAAAAACTGTCGGGTACAAAGAATTTTAGATACCGCGAATGACCTGCATGGAGATGGACAGAATGAACGCGTCCAGCATGCTGGAAATCGGCTTGAGCACGGTGATGTGCTTGGAGAGGGAACGGTTCCATACGAGACGGAGGATAAAGGTAGAGATGAGGATGTTCAGAAGGAGAACGAGGATCTCCTTGACGACTTCGGACCGGTTACGGGACTTGGTGAAGATTTCCTGGAGCATTTTACTATAAATTGAGATTTTATTTCCTGGGTTAAAGTAAGATGAAGGTGAAAACGCTCCCCCTGAGCGGTTCCGAATCTCGGTACACGACCAAAAGATGGGGTTCGAAACGCGGGATCGGGAACAATAATTGCTATGCGTATGCCATCGGTGATTATGAATCGTACCGTTGGCAGAAGGCGATTCCAGGGGACCGATCCGGCCTGTCTGGTTTGAACCATACGTACACGCATTGTACTGATCTTCCTCGGCGCGTTATTTCCGATAACCCCAAAAAAGTCTACAAGACGGACGCCGCCACAAAGTGTAAGCGCGGGTACTTCAAAATGATGATGTTCGTTTCGCCTGGACGACCGATGAATTACATTCGTCAGGGTGATTTTCATTTTTACAAGCAACACGGCGTCGTGGAGTACAAGGTGAAAAAGGGAGATACGGTCAAATCGGTCTCTAAGTTTTTCAAGGTTCCCGAGACCCGGATCAAACGTGCCGGTCAATTTAAGGTGGGTAAGCGTCTCGTCTTCAAGAGCAATTTGTGGAGCCACAAGCGTGGTTGGGCCACCGGTCCTCTCCTGACGGACGCGAAGGGAAAAATCATCAAAGATCCTCGTAAAGCTTCGAGGGATTATCCTGGGTTAAACTACGAGAGGTACTGTAGTTCATTCTGTGTCAAGAAGAGAGGCATCAAGGTCGGTAAGACCCATGCCAAGGTCGGCCAGAAGCGACTCTAAATCTAGAAGTTCCTCAACGTCGAAGTTTACATCAAAAATATCCAATACGTTTAGCACACTCTGCTCATTCAATACCACGGCGTTCGCCGCCGCCGTGATATTGTTCGTTATAGATACTGTCACTTTAAACTTGGAACCGTCGAATACTTTTCGGCACATCGGGCAGGTGTTCTTACCTTGTTTTTTCCATGCCTCGAGGCAAGATGTGTGAAAGACGTGTCCGCACCGGAGCGGGGGGTTCGCCCGCGTCGGTCGGACCTCGTTCAAACAAATTGAACATGTCGGCATCCTATTTTACAAATCTAAATCTTTTTTTGGTCTAGTACGCGTTTGGGGTCTTGAGGAGAGGCTTATCGCAGGTGTTGCACTTGCCGGTACCCTGCTCCGCCTGCACGGCGGTCATGATCTCGGGGCCCTGCTTCTGGAGAAGCTGGCGGAAGGAATAGTTGTCCTCGAGGGAGATCCCGTTGTTCTTCATGATATGGTTGTTCAGAAGCTGGATGGAGGACTGGACGGTGAAGCATCGGCCGTCGGCCATACCGAGTCGCTGAGACATTTTATTATTACCCTAGAATTTAATTTGGCGGTTGGTCGGCGTTCGTAACCACGATTGAAATCCTTTGGTCCTGAGGTGTTCCACCATCGGTCCGCACCTGTACCCGAGAAAGATATCGAACACGTCCTTCTGTTCCGTTGGTGTCACGCGAATCTCGTCGTTCTCGTTGATGTGGTCGTTGATGATGTTGTACGCGAAAGCGATCTCCTTCAGGGTTTCGGCACCCGTGATGATGATCTTCCCGGTTGAGAAAATCGAGGTGGTGATTTCCTTCATATCCTCCGAAGGTTTGAACTTGATTTTAACAGCTGAATACCGATCCGGCTCGAAGCTCACTTTGAAAATGTCACTGAAATTTTCAAACCAATCGGCCACCTTATGAAGATTGACGGTGTAGTTGAGAGAGAAATTTGAATTTATCATGACGACCCTGTACGCGTCAGTCGGTATTTCTTGCTGAATTCCCAAAAAAACTTTGAGTATGTGCGCCAGTTGAACGATGACTCTCTTACAGTCGAAGAGATCACAGCACCCCGCGACTTGGACTGAACCGTTGGGAAACACCTTCACAGATTTCGTGCTGTACGTATCGTTGTAGGTGAGGGTGACCTGGTTGTAGAAAGTGGTCGGTTTCAACTTCCATTCAAACCCCTCGGTTTTCGAACTCGCCCGCTTCATTTTGTACGAGCCGATCATTTCGAAGACGGTCCTTAATTTTTTTATATCGACGCTGTGACCGATTTTGGAGACCATCGTGATCGTGGTGATTTTCACCCACGACGGCCTCAATTTTTCTGGCAAATTCCCGCGTATGTCATCGAGCGTCAACAAATACGAAAAGGAATTGTTCGCGATCGATGAGTACATTTTGTGTGGGAAATATTTAAAGAATAACATTCACTTAGGTTTCCATTTTGCAACACGTGTAATCGTAGCGGTACACTGATTTACCGCCGGGAGCGGGAAACGGCGGGATGACGGTGCCATCCTCGGCTGTCGCACCCGCCTTGAGCTGGAATCTGGTGAGCACCTGGTTGTCGCCGGGACACTTGACGTCCATCCCCTGGAGTCCCATGGCGCCATCCGTGACGAGGTCCTCCGGTTTGAGCGCCCCGCTCGTCGTCTCGTAGTTCTGACACTGCCCGCTCGTGGGCGCGGCGAGGCATTTATACAGGTACTGGGTGGTATTTTCGTAATGATTACTAGGGTTCACTATATAGTCATACCTGAACTGACTGATGGGCGTTTCACCGAAGGTATCCATTTCCGTACTACCGTCTCGTCCCCTCCCTTTCCCGATACCGCCGAGATCGCACCGAACGTTGTGCCTGTACATGGTGCGCATATCGATTTTGGCATCCATGATTTTATCTCCGAGGGACGCCTTATTCACTATTTGCGTCTTTTGAGTATCGTCGAAAACCTTGGCGTCGATACCGCCTAAGCACGTGTAGTCGTACTTGTAGAGCCCGCCGTTGCAGCTTGTCAATTTAAACTGTTTGACACTGTTCCGCCCGCAATCGACTTTCATCGCGAGATCGTGGATGTTCGCCGTGCACGGCGTTGACCTACGATCCTCGTAATAATTTTTTCGTCGGCGAAGTGAAAGTAAATCTGACATGTCCTCAGCTTCGTTCTCGGCGCCCTGGTCAAAGATCGCCTGCTGTGCCTCGTCCTCCTTGTCGTACGCCGAAACTTGGTTCCTTAACATCTGGAGTTCTTTCTCCCCGTCAGTTCCTTCTCCACCGGTGATCATCTTTTTGTCGGGCTTGAGGTACAAGTACACCGGCGACGCGCAACATATCACCGAGGAAAGGCCCACCGCGAGCACCGCAGCTGCGGCCATATAGTATACTTAGAGAAAAGAATTGTTTACCTACCATATGCCGTCGTTCATTCGCGATGCCACGCACGTCCACGACATCGATTCGGGCCTGGATTATGTTGAAATCACGTACAAAAAACAGAACCGCACCTACACTGATTATATCAACACCGAACCCCTCGGTTGGACCCGAATCTCCTGTACGGCGAACTACTACAGGTTTTTAGATGCGATGGTCGTCAAGACTGTTGAGGTTCTGCAGCGCATGGCCGAGTTGGGCCTCGAGGATATTTTGCACGGAGAGCACGAACCCAGGTTATGGGTCAGACTGATGCACGCCGTCCGAATTCTAGATCCCACGTTTCAACCACCTCGCATAGATATGGAAAGTGCTTGGCAAGTGGAGTTCATCAGCGAGTCGTGTAAAAAGTATATTCCGTCTGCGATCTATACCTGCATTTCGAAAAAGCGCCTGTCGTATTTTAACGACGTAATGCAAAGACTAGCGCGAGAAGAATGAGCACGACGAGCGCGATTTTCGTCGAGTCGGGGATCTTCTTCGAAACACCCACGGTGACGACCTTTGGCTTTCGGCACGAGACGCCGTAGTCGATGTTGCGCTTCGGGTGGATCACCTTGTTCATGACGTCCTGTTCCGCCTGCTCCGCGCAGAGGTTCGTGGCGCAGAACGGGCTTTTACTGGTCTTGTAAATCTCATCGACGCCGACCTTATCGAGAAGTCTCTGCTCAGTGTCGCTGGGCCTATCCCTGGTGATGCCGTCCTTCGAGTAGTACTGTGATATTTCAGTCCTGTCCGTCTGTCGGATACCGCCTGGGAGGCTGAATTCGTGCACGACGAACGGGTTGATCTTATCGATGGAATCTTGTTCGTTCATCATCTTGTTATTAACTCAGATAAAATTTTTGGTTCATTTTGGATTGGTGTTCGAGCCACATCTTGTCTAAATCGACATTTAGCATGTGGGCCAGCTGGAATAGGTAACTGAAGACGTCTCCCATCTCTACCATGACGTCCGTTCCTCGATCCTTCTTCAGGTTTGTTTTCTTGAACGTCCTCTTGTACTGACGGATCGCCGACGCGAGTTCGCCGACCTCCTCCGTCAATAGAAGCCATACGGTATCCACGGCGGCGCGGTCCCACCCCTTCTTCTCACAGATTCTCTTCGTCTCACACTTATAGTAGTTCAGACTCATGTTTGCTTATTCATCTTACGGACCTACTCTTTAATTACATACCAATCTGATTGCGAGGGAGTTTCTTTCCAGCGGTGCTGGTGTTGACCGGTCGGTCAATGGGTTCGGCGATCGTGTCGATCTCCCTGGCGTAGGCCATGTACTGGGACACGCCGGTTTGGACCTGGGTGAGGGAACTGTCGATGACGCGGACGTTGAGGTCCCTCACCTGATTGTTCACGTTTTGGTAGTGGTCGCCGGAGTTACTGATGAACACGGCGCGCATGATGCTGTACAGGTCGTCGGGGTTTTGGTAGTCTATGGCGATACCCGTTCGGTTCTTAAAGGTTTGGCGGATCCCGCGCTGGATGAGATCCTTGTTGACCGCAGAGAAAAACAGCTTGTTGAGTGGCGTCTCGCACTGCTTCAGAGAATCGAGGTGAAGCATTGTTACTATAGTCGAACAAAAAAATATATGTAAATATTAAAATGCTGAGTCCCATTGACTTTTCTGATTTCGATTCCAAGCCGACTATCGTGGAAGATATCTCGTGCAAATCCCCAGCCTGCTTCATCGGGTCGTACCCCCCGGTCTCGAAGCCCGGTGAAACCGGTCCGTACTACGTGAACACGTACCTCACCCAGCCGGATCGCCGGTTTGAAACCCTGGGTCCGGCCACCGTCAGGAGTGGGGACCTCGAGAAGTGCATGAAGTAATTTAAAAATAAATTGAGCAGTGTAGATATAAAAGGATGAGGGTCACAAAACGCTCTGGTCGTGTTGAGGATATGCGCTTCGATAACGTCACCACCAGGATCAAGAATTTATCATACGGACTCTCTCCGAATGTCGACTCCTCGAAGATCGCACAGCAGGTTTTCTCCTCCATGTACGATGAGATCACCACCCAGGAGATCGACACTTTGTCGGCCGAGATCTGCGTCGGTATGATCACGTCCGATCCCGACTACGAAGTCCTCGCGACCCGAATCACCGCCAGTAACATCCACAAGGTGTGCCCCAACAACTTCCACCTCGCCATGCGCAAACTCCAAAAGGCGGGGATCATCACAGACGAGGTCGTCGAGGTGGCCCAGCAGGTCAAGGAACATATTAAAAACGACCGCGATTTCGAGTTCGGGTACTTCGGGATTAAGACGCTCGAGAAGGGTTACCTCCAGAGGGCCAGCGGCAAACTCATCGAGACCCCGCAGTACATGTTCATGCGCGTCGCCATAGGCATCCACGGCAAGGACGTCCCCGCGGTTCTCGAAACGTACGATAAGATGTCCTTGGGGTACTTCATCCACGCGACGCCCACCCTGTTCAACGCGGGTACGCCCCGGCCCCAGATGAGCTCGTGTTTCCTGATCGCGAACAAGGCTGACTCAATCGACGGCATCTACGGTACATTGACTGAATGCGCGCAGATCAGCAAATGGGCCGGTGGAATCGGGATGCACATCCACAACGTTCGAGCGAATAAGTCCCACATCAAAGGCACGAACGGCCAATCCGACGGTATCATTCCAATGCTCCGCGTGTTCAACGCGACCGCGCGGTACGTCAACCAGGCCGGTCGCCGCAAGGGGTCCATCGCCGTCTACGTCGAGCCGTGGCACGCCGATATCATGGATTTCCTCGAACTTCGTCTCAACCAAGGCGACGAGGAGGCGCGGTGCCGCGATCTTTTCTCAGCCATGTGGATCCCCGACCTCTTCATGAAACGCGTCGAGGAGGGCGGGGATTGGTCGCTGTTCTGCCCCGACAGGGCGCCCGGTCTTTCTGATTGCTACGGCGACGAGTTCGAAGCGCTCTACGTCAAGTACGAGGAAGAGGGACTGGCGAACGCGACCGTCCCGGCTGCTGACGTTTGGAAGGCTATCCTCAAATCGCAAACTGAGACTGGGACTCCGTACATGCTCTACAAAGATGCGTGTAACGCCAAGAGTAACCAGAAGAACTTGGGTGTCATCAAGTCATCAAATCTCTGTACCGAGATCATGGAGTACACCGACAAGGACGAAACTTCCGTCTGCAATCTCGCGTCGATCGCACTCCCGAAATATGTGAACAAGGAACTCAAGACGTTCGATTTCGCGAAGCTCCACGAAGTCACCAAGGTCGTCACCAAAAACCTCAACCGGGTGATCGACCGCAACTTTTACCCTGTGGAAACAGCGAGGCGATCCAACATACGCCACCGGCCGATCGGTCTCGGGGTCCAGGGCCTCGCCGACGTGTTTATCCTGTGCGGTCTTCCCTTCGACTGCGAGGATTCGCGTACGCTAAACGCCCACATTTTCGAGACCATGTACCACGCCGCGTTGGAGGCTTCGTCTGAACTGGCTGAAGTTGACGGCTCGTACGATAGCTTCGCCGGGTCGCCCGCCTCGGAGGGGATCCTCCAGCCCGACATGTGGACGGGGGACGTGAAGTTTAGCGGTCGCTACGATTGGGACGCCATGCGTGAGCGCGTCAAGACGAAGGGTCTTCGTAACTCTCTCCTGATGGCACCCATGCCCACGGCGTCCACCGCACAGATCCTGGGGAACAACGAGTGCTTCGAACCGTACACGACCAATATTTATCTCAGGCGCACACTCGCCGGTGAGTTCGTCGTGGTGAATAAACACCTCGTGAACGACCTGAAAAATGTGGGTCTCTGGTCGAAGGATATGAAAGATCTCATGGTTAAAGCCGGCGGGTCCATACAGAACATAACAGATATCCCGGATGATATTAAGAAACTTTACAAAACTGTATGGGAAATTAGTCAAAAGTGTATCATCGAGATGGCGGCGGACCGAGGTAAATTTATCGATCAATCTCAATCTATGAACCTCTTCATGGAGAGCCCGACCCTTTCGAAGCTATCGAGCATGCACATGTACGCGTGGAAGGCTGGACTCAAAACCGGTATGTATTACCTTCGTTCAAAGGCGAAGGCGCGACCCATCCAGTTCAGCTTAGAGCCGGATTGTGTGGCGTGTTCCGCTTAAAGTTTTGGGTCCTGGTATAAGTAAACAGGAACGATGGATAAGGCGGTCGAGAACCTCCAGATCAACGCGTACAACAACAAGCGCATCGTGCTCGCCACGAAGCAGGGTACGCCCATGCGGGTCCAATTTCCTCGCATGTATATGCCGTTCGGCGTGTCGGGGTTCGTCCCGGAGATCGGCCCGACCAAATACAACATCGATTTCGCCATCAAGGGGTTCGACGAGGAGGATAGTTACATGAACAGCTTTTACGAATCTATCCGAGCGCTCGAAAACAAAGTCATCGACGCTGTGGTCGATCAGAGCCAGGCGATCTTCGGGAACCCGATGACCAAGGAAGAGCTCCTCCCCATGTTTAATTCCAACGTGAAAGAAGCCCCCGGTCGCGAACCGAAGTTCCGCGTCAAGGTCGACACCACAGTTGACGACAGTATCAAGGCGAGCGTTTTCGACGCAGACAGGAACATCATGCGAGACGAGGTCCGGAGCGGTCTCTACGCAAGAAACAGTGGCCACGCGATGGTTGAACTCAACAGCGTGTATTTCTTGAACAGAAAGTTCGGTCTGACGTGGAAACTTAACCAACTCGTCGTCTACGAGCCGCAAAACCTGAAAGGTTTCCAGTTTAAGATTTAGATTGTTTTAACAGCAGGATACTATACACCTTCTGAGCCTCCTTAAGAAGTTTTCCCTTCACCTTGGTGAACTTCTTTGGGTCTAAACCCAACTTGACCTTGGCGATTTTCACAGAGTCTTGCCATTTAACGAGCGACATTCTTCCTTACTAGTACCCCTGAAAATTTTTCGTGCTCACATCATTTCCTTGAACTTCTTCCCCTTCGTCTTCTTCGCTTCGGTGCGGTAAGCCCTGAACCCATGATCCTTATCCTTCAGGGACTTCTTGGTCGCCTTGGAAGCCTTCTTGGACTTGATCCGGCCGTCCTTGCGCCCCCTGAAGAGATCCTTCTTCTTGAGACCGTCCTTACCCCAAGTAGTCTTTTCCGCTGTGCCGTGGAAAACTTCAGCGCGAGAACCGATCGTTTTAACGAAACCCATTTTATATTTACATTACGCGCGGAAAATATTTTTGATGTCGAGGATAGAAATCTTTTTCGCCGTCCTCCCCCCGGTCGGGATCTGGGTCTTGATCCTCTCGTCGTTCAAAACCTCCGAGCACACGATAGATTTGTGACCCTGGAGCGCCATCATCTCCTGCTCCACGCTGATGAATCTCGGACACTCTTTGTAAATCAATTTTTTGACGTGAACGGCATGGTTCTGACCCGTCCGATGGCTCCGACCGACGGCCTGGAGTTCAGTCGCGGGGTTCCACGCCGGTGCGGTGATGTACACCCGCGTTGCCTCCTGAAGATTTAGACCCTGACCGCCGCACCGGATCTGGATCAAAAAAATGGAACCCGGCGGGGAGGCTTTGAACGCCTCGATCTGCTGGACACGCGTTTCCTTCGATACCGACCCGTCGATCCTGAAAACGCCGCGAATTTTAGCCCTTATCTTGTTCCGTTCAGCCGCGTCGGGATCGGCATCCAGCCCGCATCCCAGTAGACTGTCATCAGAATTGTAACCGTCCAGTTCTTCCGGAACGACGGTGAGCTTCGACTGGATGTAGTTCATCTCACCCATGAACTGACAGAACACCAGTGCCTTTTCGCGCGGGTGCTCGTCCAAAAAGCCGAAAAGTGTCTCCATCTTATTCGACCGACCGGTCCACTTTTCGGGTTCGACGCCGTTCTTGCGCGCGACGCCGTCGTAATACATCTGCGGCCAGACCATCGCCTGCCTCGCCCTCAGTAAACACTCCACGATGACCATGTTCTTGTAACTCGAGGTGCATTCCCTGAACGCCTCCTGGATAGTGTTCTGCGCGTCCTGGAACACGAACTCGTACAGGCATTTCTCCTCCTCGAACATGTCCAGCTCGATGTTCTCGAACGTACACGGCGGGAGTCGCAACCGCTCGTTAATCGCGGCGAGATCTTCCTTGGTTCTTCTCAGTATGTAATCGTCCTTGATCTTGCGTTGTTCCGCGAGCACGAAATTCCGATCGAGACCGAGAAACGTGCACAGCGACACGAAATCCTCCATCGAGTTGAAAACCGGCGTTCCGGTGACGATCCACCGAATTTCCGTTTTCAGGAGACACGTGTTTTTGTAAATTTTCGACCGTTTATTCCTGATCTCATGGGCCTCGTCGAGGATAATTCGATCCCAACGTGGAAAATGGAGCGGCGTTTTCGCTTCCGGTTTGCGACCCTTGGAACTGAGCACGGAATACGGCGCGATCGTCACCGTCCGCTTTTCCCGGTCGACCAGGAGCTCTTCGTCGAGCTTGCGCTTAGGGCCGTCGAAGACCTGCACCGTTAAGCTGGGCGCGAACCGCTTGATTTCCTGGACCCATTGCGCGATGATCGATTTGGGTACGATGAGTAAAGTCCGCTGTTTCGGGTTAGCGAGCATTACCGTGATCAGCTGGACCGTCTTACCCAGCCCCATCTCATCGCATAAAAATCCACCTTTCGGTCCGTTGACGCGGTTTTCTTGTTTAAGCATCCATTGGACGCCGTCTCTTTGGTACGGTATAAATAATCTTCCATTTAATTCGGCGGTTCCTAATTTATACTGATCGTCAGTCATCTTCGTACGGGTCCTCGTCGGGTAATTCGAGAATTTCGCACGTGATCGGAGGCTTCTCTTTTTTCTTTCTAGGGGCTCGCTTAGGTTTCATTTCTTCATCCAAAATTTTCAATTCATCGATATGTTCCCGGTAATATATAACTCGGTCCCAAATTATCCGCATGATCGGTCGGTACTTTTCGAACCACGCGCGATCACGTTTCACGTTGACGACATCAAATTCTTCGGGGAGCGGCCAATTCGTTTCGGCCGGTTTATATTGAATAAAATCCGCCTCCTCAAGATCGAGGATCTCCATGCACAGCTGAAGTTGCGGCATGTAGTGTTCCGGCACCTCACCCGGTATGATCTTGCGCTGCGGCGGGCACTTGATCTCGACCAATTTTCCGCTCTCGGAGACACCGTCGGGGCTCCCGCCGAGCCAGGTGTGGACGGGGTGGGGGACCAAGCCAATCTCATGGACGACCTCTCCGTGTCGCTCTTCGTATATGATTCTGGCTTCGTCCTCGTATTTTTCGCCGTGTTTCGTCGCCGCGTTCCCCATGAACTTTTCGCCGAGGCCGCACTTTTTTAACAGGAGTTTATGGGGTGTTTCGTACGGGTTCTTGCCGATGGCGGTCGCCGCGTCCGACGCGGTCAACATGTGACCGCGCAGCTTGAGCCATTCTTCGGACTTTTGCGCGGCGTACTCGCGCTCGATCAGGGCTTTCACGTTGGGGTGCATCTTCTTACATTGTCATGCACTCTACTCTTTAACTAAAATCGTAACTCCGGTACGTGCTCAGTGCCTGAAAATAATTTCGCGCGGCATTTTGTTCCGCCTGCTTTTTCGACCGCGCCGCACCCCGAGCGAAAAATGAATTTTGGACGTAAATATCTATGTAGAAAATCCCCTCGTGGTGCCCTGAGACTCTGTAATCCGGCAGTTCCCAGTTGTTTACCTGACAATATCGCATGAGATGATCCTTGAAGTTATCGTCGATCATGATGGTTCCCATGTCGATGACGTCCGGATCCTGGTACAACCGAAGGATAAACTCTTTCGCGTGGATAAGACCGATATCCATATACAAGGCGCCGACGAGAGCCTCGAAAACATCCTCGAGGATTTTCACGTTCGTGTTCCAGTTATTACGCATACCCTTCTCGTCCATGATGACGTACTTGCCCAGGCCCAGATGATTGGCTATGTGCGCCAGTGTTTCGCCACGAACGAGCTTGGTACGCGCCTTCGTGAGGAACCCTTCCTGTTTGTTTTCATACCGATCGAAGAGGTATTTTGTAATCACGAATCCGAGGACCGAATCGCCGATGAATTCTAGGGTTTCGAACGATTCGGTCAGGTGTTCATTTTCTTTCAACGCCGATTTATGAGTGAAAGCTCTTTGGTACAAGGATAGATTCTTAATCTTTGTACCAACAACTTGCTCGATTTGAGCTTTATCGATCATTTCTTATTAATACTATGTAACGTTATTTTTTTAAGCCTTCTTCACGTAGTGAGGGGAGAGGTACTTCTGGAGGTTGAGGTAGGTGACGACCACGCCTTCGGGCGGGGCGAGGAGTTCCTTGAGCTTGTCGTCCATGATGATCTGGCGGCCGTTCTCGGGGTGCTTGAGACCCTTTTCGGTGATGTACTTGTTGACGCTCTTCGTCACCTCGGAGCGGGAGACGAGTTCACCGTCGGGCAGTTCGAGGAAAGCGCGAAGCGCGGGGGTGATCTCCTGCTTGCGGTTGAAGCCGTTGTTCTCCGCGCGCTTCTTCGCCTTCTCGCCGTCGGGGTCATCCTGGGTGCTCCTGATCTTGCGAACCAGCTTGGCGAGGTTCTTAACATCGACGCGGAGGGCGGAAAGTTCGGTCTGAATGGATTCGAGGGACATCTTATACCTTTCTTAGAC
>Ga0315315_10000232_pt1 | contig 44395 bp, 44 predicted proteins | sample M140m3416metaG_FD_203699 | JGI IMG/M metagenome (GOLD analysis project Ga0315315, IMG submission 203699) | Ammonia-oxidizing marine archaeal communities from Monterey Bay, California, United States - M1 40m 3416 | ecosystem: Environmental > Aquatic > Marine > Intertidal zone | place: USA...
ACAGTCTTGGAAATGCTATAGAGCCAATGTCCAAGTTTTATATTCCTCATGGAACAGCAATTACATTAGGCTTACTAATTGAAAATAGAATTTCAGTTAATTGTTTTGGTCTTGATAAAGCATCAGATAAATTGATTTTAGACTTGGCAAAAAAACTTTTAATGCCGAGATTTATTAAAAAATTATCAGAAATTAATCTTTCATCAATTAATGATTACTTGATTAATGATAAAAAAACCCAAGGTAGGATGCTAAAAATTGCTGTTCCAACAGAAATTGGTAAAATTAATTTTTGCAAATTAACTCTAAATAAGGCCTCTGTTGAAACAATCAAGAAATCTGTAAAATCCGTCCTCGAAGAAATCTGATGTCCGAAGTTCTTTTAATTGATTACGGTGCTTCACGAATTAAGTCTGTCTACTATAGTTCTATCTTTGAGTCACATATAGATTCTTTCGAATCAGAGGGTTCATTTATGAAATATGGAAACTCTAAAAGTATTCCAAGCTCTTTTTTCTCAAATTCAATGGTTTGTCATTTAGATTATTATTTTCATGAATCAGGGATTAAAAAATCCAAAAAAGATTTAAAGATTTATATATGTTCAGAAATGCATGGCTATGCTTTGGTTCCTGAGGGTGGTTCAAAGGAAGTCCTTTACAGTAGTTGGAGGTTTAATCATTCTAAGACCGACATTGCTATAAAAATACTCGAGGAAAATAATTTTATAGCTAAAACGATGATGAAGCTTAGGCCGGGTCTTCCCGTTGTTAATGTTCTAGGAGAATTTCTAGATAATAATCTAAAAAAAAATAGTGTTTTCTTAACTTTACCTCAGCTTATCTGTAATGAACTTGGAGAACATTATGGACGTGCTTGTAAAACTATACTACATTCCAGTGGCTTCTATTCAGAGCTAGGAGAGAAAGAAGATGTATATTTGATAACTGGTCAAAACTTACCAATTTCATTCCCTTCGGTGTTAGATGATTACGCAAAGCCAATAGGTTGCATTTCCTTTAAAGGGTATGAATTTAATTTATATTTTGGCTTTGGTGATTTACAGGCTGCTTTTGTTGGTTCTGAGGTGAAAAATGATCAAATATTAATTAATATTGGAACAGGCTCACAAATTATTTCCAATTCGAAAAACAAGTCTTCTTTTGGATTAGAAGAAAGACCTTTTTTTAACAATGAAAAGCTGCAATGCATATCACATATTCCTGCTGGGAGGTTTTTTGAGTCATGGAATAAATTTTATAAGCGACTAGATTTAAATATAAATTTTTGGGAACAATTAATAAACTTGGGAGAGAATGATTTTAAAGAAGGGGTTTTGGAAATTAATTTTAACTCTTTTTTAGACTCTGAAAGTTCTGCATTTGATGAAATTTATAATATGGTCAAAACTAATAATAAAATTTCACAAAAGACGATACTTAAGTCCCTTATAAATTCATTTGCCAATCAATATTCAAGCTTTTTGGATGGCAAGATTAGCGCAAAATCCAAAGTAGTTCTGGGTGGCGGTATTCCGAATAAAATTCCGATACTCTCCTGGCTTTTAAAAAATAAATTGGAAAGAGAGGTTCTAGTCTTGGGAGACAAAGAAACTTTAACACTAAAGGGAATGAAAAAATTTTTAATTAATCAATTTTAGTCTTTTCATACCCTCTTTCTTGAATTACTTTTCTTAATTTTTTATTTGTATTGTAAGGGCCATCAATATGTGCAATCGATAGTATCTCATCTTTTTTAATGTTCTTAGTAAGAGTTACATCGTTAATGATTTCATTGCAGGATAATTGACCTTTGTTTAAAGGTATAGATAAATAAAAGTCTTTATCAAAAGAGTGCTTATCGAACTTGTACCCTTTTTTTATATCTTTTTTTGCATAGATTCCTCGTGTGAGTGAATCTAAATATGCTCTTTCCTTCTTGGATATAGATCTTCTAGAATCATCAGGCCCTTGAATCATTTCTTTTGCTTTAAAATAGGATTTGAACCATTCATCTATTTGATCTGGTAATGAGCAATATTTTGAAATTTCAAAATTTCCATCTTCAATATCTACATGCCTCTCCCAAGTTCTGGCACCTAAAGCATAAGATAAAAGCATTGATGAGGACCAATCGTTATATTCATGAGATGAGAAGCCTATAATATTCTTAGGATACCTTTCTTTTAAGTACTTAATTTGATTGAGAGCCAAGTCAGAATCTTCCGTTGGATATAGTGAGATACAATGATTCAATGCCAGAGGTATATTTCTATTAGCAAAGAATTTTACTATATTATCTAAGTCCGCTTCCTGTGCGCCACCAGTTGACACAATAGTAGGTTTTTTAAGTGTACTAACTTTTTCTATAAGGGGCCAATCTGTTATATCAGAACTAGCAATTTTAACAAGGTCAAGATCAAAATCCGCCACAGTTTGAACTGATTTTTCATCAAATGGAGTGGACATAGTTAAGGCACCAATTTTTTTAATCTGATCAACTAATTTTTTTAAATTTTTATTTGATAAAAAAGTTTGTTTAGTTTTCCCGATATATCTAATATCGTCACGTTCTATATACTGTGAATGAATAAAAGTTTTCGAATCTCTGAACTGTAATTTAATTGCAGCCCTAACACCATTCTCTCTAATTATTCTTCCGTAACTATTTATTATACTTAAGCCTCTGTCCACAGAGCCCCAATGATTGTTGGCCATTTCCAAAACAAATAGGTGGTTAAAGATTTCGTTTTCTTTAATTGCCATAAAATATTTTATATTTTTTGATATGTTAATACAACAAGTAAAAAATAAATACTTTGTGTATAATTGTTTTTAAAAATGAAGTACAGCGATCAATTAGCGAAATGGTTAAAAAAACTAAACTATACACATTGTTTTTATGTTTCAGGTGGAAATATAATGCATTTGCTGGACAGCTTCAGAGAAAGTTTTAATTGTATACCTGTTGTCCACGAAGTTGCCGCAGGAATAGCTACCGAATACTTTAATGAAATTTCTAACAATAAATCTAAAGCAATAGCTTTGGTAACCGCTGGACCTGGATTGACTAATATTGTTACAGCAATCGGAGGTGCGTTTTTAGAAAGTAGAGAGGTTTTAATTATAGGTGGACAGGTAAAGACAGATGATTTATCAAAGGGAGAAGTGATTCAAAGAGGAATACAAGAGATTGATGGTGTATCAATAGTAAGCCCTATAACTTTAAAATCCTTGAGAATTGAGAAGCCAATTGGATATGAGAAGTTAAAATCTATTTTAGGTATAGGGAGCATAGAAAGAAAGGGACCTATTTTTATAGAGATACCGCTTGATATACAAGCTGCTAAATTTAATAAAATAAAAAGAAATATCAAAAAGATTTCAGTAAAACCGAAGTTAGCTACCAATTCGAATATTATAAAAATTGTAAATTTAATAAAAAAAGCCAGTAGACCCTCGATATTAATTGGCGGTGGCGTCAGCAGAGATATTTCATATAGTTTAAGAAAGGATTTATCTAGATTGGGTATTCCTATTTTTACAACATGGAATGGGATGGATAGGATATCATCAAAGAATAAAAATTATTTTGGGATACCAAATACCTGGGGGCAAAGACATGCGAATATTATAATTCAACAATCTGATTTACTTTTGGCTTTAGGAACAAGATTGGGACTACAACAAACCGGATTCAATTGGAAAGAATTTTTACCAGTAGGTGATATAGTGCAAATTGACATTGATAAAAGAGAGTTGGGGAAAGGTCACCCAAAAGTTAAATGGCCTTTTTGCTTTGATGTAAATGATTTTTTACCAAGACTACTAAAACATAATCTTGGTACATATCCAGATTGGCTAAAGTTTAGCAAAAAAGTTGAAAAAGCTTTTCCAATTATTGATAAAGAAAATAAAACTAGAAATGGTTTTATCTCACCTTATCTGGTAATGAAAGATGTTTCATTTATTGCCAAAAGAAATGATATCGTTATTCCTTGTAGCAGCGGAGGTGTTTTTACTGCCTTTAAGCAATCTTTTACTCCTAAGTTGGGTCAAAGGATTGCTTCTAATAAAGGCCTCGCTTCCATGGGATACGGTCTCTCTGCTGCAATTGGTGCAGCATTCTCTAATAATAAAAAAAGGGTCATTCATTTCGAAGGTGATGGTGGATTCTCTCAAAATATTCAAGAAATAGGGACGGTTATTCTCAATAAATTAAATATTAAGACTTTTATCTTTGATGATTCAGGTTATGCCTCAATAAGGATGACACAAAAAAACTATTTTGGTGGAACATATATGGGATGTGATATTCAAAGTGGTTTAGGAATGCCAAGCTGGGAAAAGCTATTTGATGCATGGGGAATAAAAGCTTACAAGTTAAGTAAAGATTTTATAAATAATAAAACTTTTTTAAACTTGTTTAATAAAATTGGGCCAGCTGTATTCATAGTACCCACAGATCCTGAGCAAACATATTTCCCAAAAATTAAAAGTAGGGTTACAAAGACAGGTTCCATGGAATCCAATCCAATTCACAGGATGTCTCCTGAGCTATCTTCAGAGCAGGAAGATATCTTCTTGAAATTTTTAAAATAATTTTTTTTGCTTAATTTATTTGGTAAGATTTATAGAGTGAAAAATCTTATAAATTTTTTTAATAATAATAAAAAGATAATAATGTTCTTTGTTATAGGTGGTATTAATACCGTTTTTGGGTATTCAGTCTTCGCTCTTTTCCTCTGGGTAGGGATTCATTACTCTATTGCGGCCTTACTTTCCACAATTTCAGGAATTCTATTCAATTTTACTACATTTGGTAGATTTGTGTTTGATAATAGATCTTACTCTAATCTTCCAAAATTTATTTTAGTGTACGGAGCAAATTATTTTTTTGGGGTTGGAGTTTTGTTTATTTGTAATCAATACAACTATAATTTGTACCTTGCACAGGCTTTTTTAATATTACCCACAGCATTGCTTAGGTTCATTCTAATGAAATATTTCGTGTATAGGAATTAATATTTAAATACTTGACTAAATGGGTTTTTAATGAGAGATTGTGAGATATTGATGATTAAACTAAAATTGCAGTGAGGACGAAGCTATGAATAGATTTGTAATTTTCTTATTAATATTTGGACTAACTTTTTCATTACTTGCTTCTGCCAATAATGAAGAAATAAAAAAGCATAGTACGTCTGTTTATGTTGGAGGTGGTTTCATATCAAAGCCAACATATGAGGGATCAAGCTCTAGAAGATTTATGTGGATTCCCATGGTTGCATTAAGGTATAAAGATGAAAGCAAGAAAACTTTAAACGAATTTAATTTCTTTGGTCCATATGCCGATTTAAGTCTTTATAACGATAAAAAGTTTAATCTATCTATTTTTGGACAATATGATTTTGGTAGGCAAAATGGTGATGATAATTCTTTAGTAGGACTTGAAGAAATAGACCCACACTTTCAAGTTGGACTAGATTTAGGCTACTCACTTCCAATGAACTTTGCTCTAGGATATTCAATTGTAACTGACACTAAAGGTTTTTATAGCGGTTCTTATGATAGCGAGCTATCTTTAAAATATGAGAAACTATTATGGATTAATTTTAAACAGCCATTAATTAACACGACTTCATTGTCCTTTAATTATGCTAACGCAGATTATTTAAATGAATGGTTTGGTACTCCATATCCAGCTTTTAATGACCCTAATGCAATGTACCAATTCTACAAGCCTGAATCTGGAATTTACAAAGTATCTCTTGCAAATAAAGTTATATTTCCACTTAGTAAGAAAGTCACAGGTTTTATTGATATCGGCTATAACCGCCTTATAGGTGATGCGGGGGACAGTCAAATTGTAAAAAGGCAAGGTTCTAGTAATCAATTTTCCCTTATGTTTAATGCAATGTACGAGTTTTACACATTTTAATTGTGTAATTTAAAAATTTTAATTATTAATTTATAATATCATTCATAGGAGATTCTAAATGAAGAAAGCACTAATAACCGGGATTACAGGACAAGATGGAGCTTATTTGGCTAAACACTTACTAAAAGAGGGTTATGAGGTGTATGGCGCGGCTAGAAGAAATTCAAATTATAACACTGAAAGACTCCAGATACTTGGCGTTGAGAATGACGTGAAAATTAAGGAGTTTGAATTATTAGAAGAAACAAATATTAGAAATGTGATTGAATCTGTAAGTCCTGATGAAGTATATAATTTAGGAGCACAAAGTTTTGTAGGCGCAAGTTTTGATACTCCTCTTTATACTGCAGAGGTTACAGGATTGGGTACATTAAGAGTTTTGGAAGCAATTAGAAGCGTAAATTCCAACATTAAGTTTTATCAAGCTTCCTCGTCTGAAATGTTTGGCAAGGTAATGGAGACACCTCAGAGTGAAGAGACTCCTTTTTATCCACGGTCACCTTATGGGGTAGCCAAGGTATATTCACATTTTATAACAATGAATTATAGGGAGTCGTACAATATATTTGGATGTTGCGGAATATTGTTTAACCATGAATCACCACTAAGAGGTAACGAATTTGTAACCAAGAAAATATCTAAAGCAATTGCAAGAATTAAAAAAGGCGAACAAGATAATTTAGTTTTAGGTAACCTAGATGCTAAAAGGGATTGGGGATTCGCTGGAGATTATGTAGAAGCAATGCACTTGATGTTGCAAGCTAGTGAACCTGATGATTATGTAGTTTCTACGGGAGAAACCCATTCAGTTAGAGAGTTTGTTGAGGTTACTCTTAACCACGCGGGAATAAGCTTTGAATGGCAAGGTGAGGGCGTAGACAGCGTCGCTATTGATAAGCAATCAGGAAAGAAGATAGTAGTTTGTAGTAAAGACTTTTATAGGCCTGCTGAAGTCGACTTGCTTCTTGGAGATTGTTCAAAGGCAACCAATAAATTAGGTTGGAAACCAAAAACAAAATTTGAGTCACTAGCCGAAATGATGATTAATTATGAATTGAATTTAGAATAATTAGCTAATTCTTAATTTTATCAATGTTATGAAAAAGTCTAAATAAGTTTTAAGTTTTCTTTTTGTTTGACCATGTACTCTTGTATCAAAAGTGTATGGTACTTCTTCTATTTTTTTTGTATTATCTAGCCTAGTAGTCTTAAAAACAATTTCCGGAATTATATCAAAATTTTCAGATTCCAGACGGATTTCTTTTAAAAGACCTGTTTTATACATTTTAAAGCTTCCTGACCAATCAGAACACTTGGTTCTTAAGATCAATGAATATACAAAATTAAGAAGTTTAGAGAGAAAAATTGATGTAACCTTATCATTTGTTTTACCGCCAGCACAATACCTTGAAGCGATACAAATCCCCTTTCCATTAATTTTTTCTATAATTTTTGGAATTAGCTTTGGGTTGTGTGATCCATCTGCATCCATAAACAATGTAAACTCTTTAGTAGCAGTTATAATTCCAGTCTTAACAGCGCTTCCATAATTATCTACACCAATAGTATTAACATATTTAACTTTAGTAAATTTATCACAAATCTGTGGCGAATCATCCATTGGAATACAGCTGTCAACTATAATAATTTCATATTCCAGGCCAATAGGCTCTAGATTTTCAATAATCTGAGGCAATAGAAATTTAAGATTTTCTGCTTCTTTTAGGCAAGGTATTATAACATTCAAAGATTTCAATTTATTTTCTTTCTATATCCTCTTCAATACATTCTTTTCCATATTGAACTTCTACTACAATTAATTCTTCAGACCCATTATTAATAAGTTGATGCCACTGATTAACGGGGATATCAAAATGATTAAAGGTATTGATTGTATATTCTTTGTCATTTAGAACTACTGTAGCATCCCCCTTTATGACAAACCAGTGTTCATTCCTATGATTATGTTTTTGATATGAGAGTCTTTGTCCTGGTTTGACTATCAGAGATTTCAACTTAGCTTTCTGATTTTTAATATCGAATTCTTTATAAGAGTGCCATTCACCCCACGGTCTTGGCATAGGGGAGTCTCTCCATTTATCCAAAATGTTACTAGAGGATTGGGTTTTCCCTCCACCTACATTAAATATTTCATTTATTCCATTCTCAGAGCAAAACTTTGTTTCAGGTGTTGTTTGCTTATTTCTGTCTCCACCATTGGCAAATGAAATTTGGTGATCTGGATATTTTTTAACTACATCTGTAATACCATGCACAGCAGTCCCATCATCATCATTAAAATGAAGAACATCTATGACTCCTAGTATATTTTTAGCGACGGATTCTCTATCCTTCCAGTCCATAAAATAGCTTCCCTTCTTTCTAATAAGCCACTCATCAGAATTTAGTAAAACTACTATATCCCCCAACTCCCTTGCATCCTCGAACATTGATATATGTCCCGAATGTATAGGGTCAAAACCACCTGATAATATAACAATATCTTTTTTCATTTAATTCCTGAATAAAATTAATATTTTCTATTTTAAACCTTGAGATGACAAAAAACAAATCAAAATTATTGTTTTTAGGTACTTTTTTGAATAATGTGACTATAATGATGATATGAGTCGTGATATTGGTAGCGATAAATTTATCACATACGCTTATTACCCAATTATACTTTTTTTACCTATTTATCTCCTTTTTAGTTTCTTTCCTAATGTAGTTAATCTTCCTATGTATCAAATCCCACCTCCAAGCTTCTTTCCACCTTTTAATAATTACTGGTCCTTAGGAAATACTGGAATAGAATCCTTTCTTCTTACCTTTTTATCCTTTATATATATTTTATTAAACTTATACCTAACAGCTATAAAAGACTCTTTTTTGATAAAAGGTAAAAGTATTATACGAAATTATATTTTTCTATCCTTTATAATAGTTTTCTTTACTATTTGGATAACGAGTAATTTTACAGCTTCTGGTTTTTATTGGCAATTTCAGGAATATAACTTTTATAATCTTAAATCCTGGCTATTTGTTCTCTTTTATATTTGCTTATTTTACATAGCTATCTTTAGAGATGATTCAAAAAGAAGGTTTTATTCATATAGTATTTTAATTTTTTTCTGTTCAATTTTACCTGTTGGCTTTTTGCAACAATATGATTTAGAGTTCTTTGCTCTTCCAGCTCTAGGAATATTAAATAAAGTTGAATTGAATTCATTATATTTTCAATATGATCTATTGATACCTCTTCTAATAGCTCTTTGGGATAAAATTGGTTTTGAAGTCTACAATTTCTATATCTTTTTAAATTTAATTCTTTTTATATATCTTCTTGGATTATATAAACTTTTAAGTTTTTTAATAAGAAACAAATATATTTTAACATTAGCTGCTTTTACAATTGTATTTTTAAGATTTTATTTAATAGATATGAAGTTCGGCTCTGTATTTATTCAATATTCACCTCTAAGAGCAGATCTATGGCTACCACTTGCATTAGCTGCCTCAATCTACGGAATGAAATCAAAAAGATTATTTGTAATTCTGATGATAGTTTTAATTTTTTCATTCAACATGGGAGTTTTATATTCTATACCTTATTTCTTAACACTCTTTGTGCTTTCGTTGTTTGAGATGAAGATGAACTTAGTAAAGGGTTTTACTCTTTGGATTAAACAAAATTCAATTAAATTCATAATCTTTGCAATACTCTTTGGTTTAATGTATGTCTTCGTTTATTCTTCAGGTGAAAATATTGGTACCAAGCAGTTTCTTAAATATTCTATTCAATCAAATAAAATTCAAAAATTTTCACTAATTTGGATTGCACTATTATTGATAGGGCTATTATCGTCAAATATTGTATCAAGAATATCGGAAATTAAAAAAGAGAGATTAAGCGTATACTTATTTTTACTTTTTTTAACCATAGTTAATTTTACTTTTTGCTTCTATAAAAATACAATTCTTTCTTTTATTAGTGTTAGCACTTCCTTTTTAATACTGATATTTATTTATACAGACCTAAACCTCAAGTTCTTCAAATCCTTTTGTGAAAAATTCTCAAAGTCCAAAATTATAAAAGTAGTACCAATTATTCTCTTATTGTTTCCCTTAGCCTTTAATAAGTTCGGCGTTCCTACAATAGTGAATAATCAATATAGATTTTTGTCATCTAATTCAGCTTTTAAAGCAAAAAAAATTAACACAGATGTTAGACAAATTGAGGCTTTAAAGCAAATTTTGTTAGGTAAGACTAAGGTAGTAATATATGGTGAAGGTTCTTACATACAGTATTTTGAACTTAATATTGCTCCAGCAGATTATTTTTATTTTACATCAAATATTTATGACTCTGAAGGCTATAAGATTTTCTTAAAATCCAAAGTGGAAAACGGCTATCTGCTGATTTTCCCTAAATCTAAAGTTACACCTTGGGGATATCCAAGAAAAGAGTATTTTGAGTTTTGGGATTTAATATTAGACGATAATAAGTCCTTTTCTGTGCTTTCAAAGCCTAAGTTTGAAATAATATACCATCCTGATTTCCATAGTTTTTAGGTTTTACAAACAATTCATATAATATGGTATTTTAATAATATGGAAGAAAGAACCAATTCTGATAATTCTTTAAAGTCTGCATTTGAAGAAGTAAAGGCAGGAAATTTAGAAAAAGCCATAGCAATTTATGATGATTTTTTAGCAAAGAACCCTGACGACTCTGATGCATTAGTAAATAAGTCTATAACACTTATGACCTCGAAAAGATTTGATGAGTCTTTGGTTTGCTTAAATACCATTTCATATGAAAGCCCTCATGGTTTTGATAAGATGTTAATTGAAGCCAATTGTTTTTATAATTTAGGTCGGACTGATGAAGCGCAGAAACTTTATAATAAAATATCTAATTTGTTGCCACTTAATAAGAAGGTAGTTATACAGATCGGCTCAAAATGTTTAGAGCAAGGTTTTTTTAGAACTGCAATTGAAATTTTTTCTAAGTTAGAAGATAAGCAAGATAAGTTTGAGAAAAATTATTACATGGGGCTTTCTTATAAGGGGTTAGGGGAGCTTACCAATTCAATTAGAGCATTTGGTCGAGCTCTTAGAGCTAGGCCAGATTTTTATCAACTTTATCCACTAACAGCTGCAACTTGTTTTCAAAATAATATGTTAGAAGAAGGAGACAAGTTGATGAATATTTTAAAAGAAGAACATTCTGCTTTATTCCAACATGTTGCCGGGACTGTCAGCTTTTATAGAAGCGAAGATAGTTCTAACTAATCATATTGGTCTGAGTTTAGTTTTTTTGCATAAACTATTTGTATGACAAGTAATATAAACAAGCCAATATATAAAGGTGTATTTATTGAAAAGTTTTGAAAGAAAAAGCCGGAGAAAGGCTGGCCTGTAAACCTTGCAATGCTTAAGCCAGATTGATTAATACTCAAAGCGGACCCTGTTTGATTTTTATCTGATTTCATACTTATCAGGCTATTTATTGTTGGATTTAGAATTCCTATTCCCATTGTACAAAAGAAAATTGCTATTGATAGCATTATGTAGTTGAATGATAAGGTTAGAGTGTATATTCCTATAAAAATTGATAAAATAGAAAAGAATATAGTTTTTCCTTCCTTAAATTTACTAACAAAGAAATTGATTGATATAGCCTGATGAAATGCGAGAAGAACGCCTACAAATGACATCATTATTCCTATTTGTTGTGGCCCCCAATTGAATCTATCCTCAGACCATAGTGCAAAAATTCCGTTTAGTCCCGAAAAAACAAAATTAACTAGAAAATACAAAACAAAGAGATATGTAAGGTTTTTATACTTTAGTAATGATAGTATTTTATTATTCTCACTTAGGCTTGAGGATTTGGTGGTTATTTTTTTAGGTGATTTTAAAAAAAAGATTAGAATAAATACATTTATTATATTTATAATTGCAGCGAATATAGACGAATTAAAATAGTTTGGATTGATACTATCGGATCCAGCCAGATAACCTCCTATTAGCGGTCCTATAGCGAATCCCAAGCTATATGCTGAGTTATATCGCCCTACATACTTTGTTCGCTCACTTGCACTTGTAATATCTGACACTAAGGCTGATCCAACTGCAATATTACATGAAAATAACCCTGCTACTAATCTAGATAAAAACAATAGTGGCAACGTACTAGCTACTGACATAATTAAATGAGAAACTAGGTCAGCAAGAGAGGAAGATACAAGGAGTGGTTTTCTTCCAAATCTATCTGATAGTCTCCCAAGTATTGGAGAGACAAAAAATTGTATGAAAGAAAAGGTTGAAATATAAAGTGTAACTAGAAAGGGACCTGCACCAAGCATTTTCGCATGAAAGGGCAAAACAGATATTATTATTGAACTGAAAGCTACGACGTCTAAGAAAATATAAATTAGTAAAATATTCATTTTATCAACCCAATTAGGGAGTTAAGTTAATATCAAGAATATAATAAAAGAAATGGTTTTTTCTTTTAAATATCTATATTAAGCTATTGAGCACAAAAACCGCCATCAATCATAAGTGTATGACCGGTAACATAGCTGGACTCCTCGGATAGCAGCCATTGAACTGCATCACTTATTTCATTGGGCTCACCAATCCTATTCATTGGAACCATTCCACCGAATTGTTCTGGATGACCATCTGTAGGATTCTCAAGCATTGGAGTTCGTATAGGACCTGGACCTACAGCATTAACTCTAATGCTAGATTGAGCTAACTCCAGAGCAGCTCCTTTAGTTAGCCCTGTTACAGCATGCTTTGTGGCAGAGTACACAGTTAAACCACCATATGCTGCATGAGAAAGGATTGAGCTATTATTTACAATACTACAAGGATTCTCAGGCGAAGCATACTTTAACATTTCTTCAATTTGATAGTGTAAGCAATAAATAACACCTTTAATATTAACATCAACGATATAAGAGGAATCTTCAGGTTTTTGGATTGCAATTGGTTCAACATCACCAAGGAGACCTGAGTTGTTAAAAGCATATTGAAATTGACCATATTTGTTTAATGTGAATTCTACAAGTTTTTTTACATCTTCTGCTTTAGAAACATCGGTTTTTAAAAACTCAGCTTCCCCACCACTTTTTCTTATAATTTCTACAACTTCATTACCTTTCTCTTCATTTCTATTTCCAATTACTTGTTTAATTCCAGTTTTTGCTAATTCTATACATGTGCTTCGACCAATTCCTGTCCCACCACCTGTCACAATTATAACTTTATTTGAAAAATCCATAATTTATCTCCCTTAATATAAATACAAAATATATTTTAAAATCATAACTAATTTTAGAAGAAACACTAATCTTAATAATTCAAATTAAGTTCTTAACCGTATAAAAATCCTAGAAATTTAGCTTTGGATATGTTATTCATTTTTATTCTTGTTGCCTGTTCTAGCAGTGCCTTTCTACTATTTAAACTTTTAAGAATATTTTTATCGCTATTATTTTGTATCAATTGGATTGTATATTGATAGGTAGTCCAGGCTATTGTTGATGGTGTTGCAATTTTATTGAAAATATATTCTTTTTCTTCATTGGAACAATTTAGGTAATTAGGGCTAATTTTTGAAAAAGTTTCGTTAAGATTTAAACCTTCTTCTAAATAAATCTCAGGATAAGAGGAAACTGCAGAAATAAGATTTTCAAAGCAATGATTAAGTAAATAAATTTCTAGCTCATTTATAGAATAGAATAAAATAGAGGGGTTTTTTGAATAAAAGTTTTCAGTTGAAACTTTAACATTATTCAAAACATCTGGAAAAAACCTAATATCCATTTTTAATTATTATATCAATAATTTCAAGGTTTGCTTTAGGAAAAGTAAACTTATTAAGTTGTGAACTTGATACCCATCTATATTCACTATGAACTTTTAGTGATGGTGAAAATAATAAATCTGAAAAAGAGATGAAGGCATTGAGTTTAATCGAAATATCTTCATATTCACTTTCAACACTACAAAGGAACTTTAGATTCCCAACTCTGATGTTTATTTCTTCATATACCTCTCTTTCTGCACACTCTTTTAATGTCTCATCTTCTAGTTTCCCACCGGGGAACTCCCATAGACCGTTCCGTAGCCCTCTATGATTTCTTCTAAGAATTAAGATTTGACTATTGTGTATTATGACACAACAGCAAACCTCAATCTTTTTTTTGCTTTCCCTATGCATTTCGTTCATTGTTTTATTAAGAATACTTTATATTCCTATTTTAGTAATGGTTTTGTTGAGATGAAAAAAAGACTAGATTTAGTGTTAAACGAGAAAGGTTTCTTTTCTTCTAGAAGTAAAGCTCAGATTCATATTCTTTCAGGTGAGGTTTTTGTTAATAAGGAAAAAGTTACTACTCCCTCAAGGCTAGTTCCTGAGGATTCAGACATTGAAATAAAGTTATTGAAAGATAGTTTCGTAGGACGAGGGGGCATTAAACTAGAGGAAGCTTTAGAACATTATAAAGTGGATGTTAACAATTTAGATTGTATCGATATTGGTGCTTCAACAGGTGGTTTTACTGATTGTTTACTTAAGAGAAACATTAATAAGATTTTTTGTGTTGATGTTGGTTATGGGCAGCTAGACTTTAAACTTAGAAATAACTCTAAGGTAACGAATTTAGAGAGAACAAATGCCAGATACTTAACTAAAGATATTATTGGCCAAGACATCGATCTTATAGTTATGGACGTGTCTTTCATATCTATCACAAAGTTTAAAAGCTTCTTTAGTGAATTTGTCAATAAAGATAATTCATTTGTGGGATTAATTAAGCCCCAGTTCGAATTAACACCTCAAAAGATTGGAAAGAATGGTATTGTAACAGATTCGGATTTTAGAAACGAGGCTGTTCTTAGTGTTACAAGCTTTCTTGAGGATTTTTATTTAAATGTTCTACCCCCAATTGAGTCACCAATTAAAGGCTCTAAAGGAAACATAGAATATTTAGTTTATGCGAAGAATTAAATTATTTTTTATTCCAATCTTTCAAGAAATTTTCTAATCCAATGTCTGTAAGAGGGTGTTTGAATAGTTGAAGTAATACTTTGAAAGGAAGAGTCGCAACATCAGCACCCATTCTGGCTGAGTCAACTATGTGTATTGGATTTCTTATGCTAGCAACTAGAATCTCAGTCGGAAAGCCATAATTTAAAAAGATTTCTGATATTTCATTTATCAAATTCATTCCATTAGTAGATATATCATCCAGCCTGCCTACAAAAGGACTTACATAAGCAGCCCCAGCTTTGGCAGCAATTAGTGCTTGAGAGGCGCTAAAAATTAAAGTAACATTGACCGGAATTCTTTTAGAGGATAGAAACTTTGTTGCCTTTATTCCATCAACAGTCATTGGAAGTTTAATAACAACATGTTTGCTTATCTTAGACAGCTGAAGAGCTTCTTTTTTCATAGATTCAAAATCTGTGGCAATTACTTCTGCACTTACAGGACCTTTAACAATCTTGCATATTTCTTTTATGATACTGCTAAAATCTTTTTGCTTATTTTCTTTTGCAACTAGTGATGGATTGGTTGTTACTCCGTCAAGCAAGCCTAGGTCTGCAGCTTCTTTAATTTCAGCTAGATTTGCACTATCTAAAAAAAATTTCATTTATTTATAATACTTTATTTTTACATTATTTAAATAAATGTTTGACAAAAATGATAAAACGAGGAAAATAAAGACTTAATTATGGCAAACAAAAGTAAATCAGCTAAAAAGCGAGTCAGGCAAGATGTTAAAAGGAGACTTAGAAATAAGTCTGCTCTTTCAAACCTAAAAACTAAACTAAAAGCTTATAAGGCTTCTTTAGTCGAAGGCGGAGAGAATAGAGACGAATTACTAAGAAAAGTTATTTCTGCTTATGACAAAGCTGCATCTAAGGGCATCATCCATAAAAAAAATGCTTCTAGGAACATCTCTAGAATATCCAAACTTTCTTAGTTTTTACAAAGCTTTCTAAAGAGTTGAAGCAATATGTTCTCATGATTGAGATCAGTAGATTTTAACATTTGATCAACTTTCTTTAGTTCCCTAAGAGCTTCCAGAATTTCTTTTGTAGTTTTCTTTTTGGTCTCTATGTCAAAATATTTAAATTGATATTTAGAGACCCTAGTTGATTTGATAATCTCATCATTGTTAACAGATGCATTTTTTAGGCTTTTAATTTTCAAATAGGTTCTAAATCTCCATGTTAATCTAGAAATTTCTAGAAAAATATTTTCTTTAAATTTTGTTCTTTGAATTTCAAGCAAACAGGCTTTCATGTCCTTGTTGTTAATGTGGTTCATGAGATCATAAGTCTCTTTGAAGCTCTCAATTTTCTGATCATTCAATAAATCTTCAATGATGCTCTGGTTCAATGAATTATTTTCATTTAACACTTTAATCTTGTCGATATAGGAAATAATTGATAATTTGTTAGAAGTCTTCCTTGCCAACCCTCTAATGCTACTTTCCTTTAACTCTATGTTGCTTTCACTTATTTTTCTTTTTATAAACGCTACCGTTGAACTTTCTGTTTCGCTCTCATCTATTTTATATTCTGTAGGAAAGCTAATTTTTTTATTATCCACAATAAATATGTGCTTAGTTGTTTTCATTGGGTTAGATAGATAATTAGTTATTTGTTTTATGGATTCGGAATCTTTTTCATTTATACCAGTTATGACTATATATCTGTAGTCACTCATGTGTGGGTATGTATTACATAAAGTTAGAAAGTCGTCAATTTTTTTATCTTTTGTAAAATCAAAATAATTGCTGTTTTCAAAGCCTTGCGCAGTTTTTTTTTCTAATATAGTTTTAATTGTAGTTAGTGAATAATTTGTACTGTCATATATTTGCAGAGATACAGCATTTGGTTTATCTATAAAATTTTCTATCGAAATATTCAAAGAACTCATTATTATTGTTATAATAACTTTTATACTGTGATAAATAAAATTGTTATAAAAAATTTTTTAGTTCCACAAGACTATTCAGAATTCTCTTTTATTCAAGACAAATTATACTCTCAGGTATTACATGGCGAAGTCCCAGGGTATTTGCTGTTTTTAGAGTATAAAGATGTATTTACAGTTGGAAGGTTTGCTAAGAATTTTGATACTAAGGTTAAATTTATTAGATCTACACGGGGTGGGGATATAACTTTTCATGGTTTAGGACAGCAGATTGTTTATCCTATATTAAATATAAAGAGTTTAGGTATTAATCTTCGACAATATATTGATTTGATGCACAACTTTCTTATTAAGTTTTTATATTCTAAGGATATAATTGCCACTAGAAATTCTAAAGGCCCTGGTCTGTGGGTGGATGATTGTAAAATTTCTTTTCTCGGTGTTGCAATTAATAGAGGGATTACAAGGCATGGAGCATCTATTAATATAAATTGTAATTTAAATAATTTTAAATTAATTAATCCATGTGGTGACCCAGATATAATAGTGGGAAATTTAACAGCACTAAAAAAAATTCAAAAGGGTGATTTATTAGATCAATTATCCAGTTTTTTCCTTGACGAACTTGATAATTGCATTTCTTATTCAAAGAAAAAAGATATCTCTCTTTGAGCTGATTCTTTTGAATCAGAACCATGAATAATGTTTCTGTCTATTGAGTCAGCAAAATCTGCTCTAATTGATCCAGTCTCAGCTTCACTCGGGTCAGTAGCACCCATCAGCTCACGAACTTTTAATATTGCGTTATTTCCCTTTACAACGAATGGAATACAAGGTCCTGATGTCATAAATTTAACCAATTCCGGATAGAAGGGTCTTTCTTTATGCATATTATAAAACTCTCCAGCTTCTTCTGTTGTTAAAGTTAGTCTTTTTAAGTTGACTATTTTTAGACCCGCATTTTCAAATCTTTGAAAAATAGCACCAATAATATTTTTGCTTACCCCATCGGGTTTTATAATAGAAAGTGTTTCTTCCATGTAGATACTCCTTGTTTTGATGTTTAGTTTGTTCTTTAATATACTCAAGAAACTTTGACCTTGTAAATAGCTTGATTTATTATACAAAAAAGAGAGTTCTATGTTGGAAGATAAAGTTAAGAAAAAAATTGAAGAATTAGCCAAATCTACTCGCAATGCTTCCTATGAAATAGCTAAAGCTAGTACAGAGAAAAAAAATAGTTTATTGAAGACTATAATTTCTGCTATTGAGGAATCTAAAGAGTTAATCTTAAAAGCAAATAAGCTTGATCTAAATTCTATTAAAGATAAAAATCTCACAAGTGCTTTCATCGAGAGAATGACTTTAGATGAGAAAAAAATTCAACAAATGCAGAAGAATATTGAAGATGTAATTAACTTGGAAGACCCTGTAGGCAGGAGAGAGCTTCTATCTTCTCGCCCAAATGGTTTAAATGTGTTCAAGCAATCCATACCACTGGGAGTTATTTCTATAATTTATGAGTCAAGGCCAAATGTCACCTCAGATGCCGCCGTCCTATGCCTTAAATCGGGAAATGCAACTGTGTTACGTGGAGGATCTGAGTGTTTTAATACAAATTCTGCCATTATAAAAATAATAAAGGAGTCACTTGAAAAGTCTGGATTTAGTTCTAACTGTATAAATATGATTCCTATTACCGACAGAGAGGCCCTAAAACACATACTAACATTAGATGAAGATATAGACTTAGTTATACCACGCGGGGGAGAAAATTTGATAAGATTTATTGCAAATTTTTCTAGGATTCCTGTGATTAAGCATTACAAAGGTGTGTGTCATGTATATGTAGATGAATTTGCAGACTCAAAAAAAGCGATTGAAATCTCAATTAACTCTAAAATTCAGAGACCTGGAGTTTGCAACTCAATGGAAACTTTATTGATTCACAAAAAACAAGTTCCTAATGTTTTAGGAGATATATTAGAAATTTTAGAAAAGAATAAAGTAAAAGTTCATTCAACTCCAGATGTTGTTAAAATGTTTAAAGATAGGTCCATTATTGAAATTAGAGAAGAAGATTGGCATGAAGAATACCTTGATTTAGAAATGAATATAAAAATTGTTGAAGATATTGATCAGGCAATAAGTCATATAGAAGATTACGGATCTCTTCATACAGAATCGATAGTTACTGAGGATATTCAAAAGGCAGAGTATTTTATTAATTCAGTAAACTCATCAGCAATTATGCACAACGCATCTACAAGATTTAATGATGGTAATGAATTGGGATTGGGAGCTGAGATTGGAATTAGTACAACTAAGCTCCACGCTTTTGGTCCCATGGGACTTAACGAGCTTACAACAAAGAAATTTGTTATTTTAGGAGAAGGGCAAATTAAGCAAAATGCTTGAGAAGCTAAAGGTTTCCAACATATCCGTTTTAGGCGATATTGAAGTAGCCTTCAGTAATGGATTAAATATTGCATCTGGAGAAACAGGAGCAGGAAAATCTCTAATATTTAATACACTTGTTTTTTTTTCTAATAAGAAATTTCCTAAAGAATTGATAAAAGATAAGAAGTCAAATACAAGTATAAAAATTAATTTGCAAATTAAGAGTGAAAAAATAAAAGAAATCTTAAGTAAAAACGGTTTGGCAACAGAGAATAATAACTCGATAGAGATGTTAAGGGTAATAACTCCCGATGCAACATCAAAATACTATATAGATAAAACTAGAGTTAAATTAGAATTAGTCACAAATATATTTGAAAATTATTTTTCTTTTTTTATGCAAGGTGCACAATCATTATTATTAGATAAAAAAAATCAAATAAATATTTTAGATAAGTTTCTAAAGATGGAAAATGATTTGTCAGTTTACGAGATTTCATATCTTGAATATCAAGAATGCGAAAAAAATTATCAAAAATTAAAAAAACAAAAAAATGAAATTGAGGAGCAAAGAGATTTTCTTACTTTTCAGTTGTCTGAATTAGAAAAAATAAAGATTGAGGACGCAAATGAAGAGCATAATTATATTGAAGAGGTTCAAATTCAAAAATCATTAAATGAAAATAAAGAATCAGTGTTGGAACTTATAGCGTTAATAGACAATGAGGGAATGGGCTTAATCAAGGCAATTGAAACTAAAATTACAAAATTAAAATTAAATGATGAAAATATTAACAAGTTGTCTTCCAATCTTTCTTTTCATATTAATGAATTGTCATATCAAGTATCTGTCTTGAACTCAGCTGAAAATATTGATGAATTATTTGACCAAAAACAAGACCAATTATTTTTACTAAAGGATTTAAGAAGAAAGTATAAACTGACTACCGACGAACTAATTGAAAAGAGGAATTATATTAAAGAATTATTTGAAAATGAATCGAGTATTGATATTAATTTGAAGATGATTGAAAAGAATAGAGATTCTTTGAAGCAAATATGCCTAGATAAGGCTTATTTAATATCAGATAAGAGAAAAAAAGGCTCGAATCTTTTAAGTAAAAAAATTAAAGAAGGACTTTTAAACCTAGGAATATTAAATTCAAATTGGATAGTAAGTTTTCGTGACATTGAGATGAATAATAAGGGGATAGATGATATAGAGTTTTTGTTTTCTGCAAATCCAGATTTTCCACCAGAGAGCCTAAGGTCTGTCGCATCTGGAGGAGAATTATCTAGAATCATGCTCACACTTTCTCTAGAAATTTCTAAGATTTTTGAAAGTAAGGTTATTTTGTTTGATGAACCTGATGTTGGATTGGGTGGTGCGGTTGCGGAAAAATTAGGTGAGAAAATTTCACAACTCTCGCAAACCTCTCAGGTTTTATGTATAAGCCATTTGCCCCAGGTTGCTTCATTTGCTGATACCCATCTTTTGATTTCAAAAAAGAACAATCATGGTAAAACAACTATATCAATAAGCAACTTGTCCAAGACTGATCGAATAAAGGAAATTGCACGAATGTTGAGTGGTAAAAAGATTGAGAATGAAGCGATAGTTCTTGCAAGAAAAATGATCAAATAATTAAGACCATAGCAGTTACAACTGTAACCCAGTTCTTATTCTTTGGTCCTTCCGCATAGCTTGTAATAGCTTTTGTATTTACCGTATGACCGCCAATTTTCCAGATATCCTTTTGTTGATTATAGTTTTTTTCAAAATCAAAAGGTGCACCAAGTGTAGTAGCTAGCATTTGTGCCGCAAGATCCTCAGCATACTCACCAGCATCCTTTTTACTTTGTCCATAAGAGTGGTGCTCTGAGAGATAGCCATGGTTAGATCTATCTTTTGGTAGAGCAAAACCAACGGATGATGCCACCTTCCTTCCAGGCTCATTAGTTGAACATTCACTAAGAACAACGAAAAGAATCTGTCCTGCTGATAGCATTTTTAACCCTTGGCTTTTTGGAATTATTTTGCAATTTGGTGGCATTATGCTTGACACACGAACTATATTATATTCTGCAATTCCTGCATCTCGCAGCGACATTTCAAAACTTGTTAGCTTCTCTTTGCTTATCCCGACTCCTTTTGTTACAAATGCGTATTTTGGTATCATTTATAAGCCTCCTTAGCTTATGAGTTAAATTATCGTCGTTTATTGTAGCTAAAAATATTGTTTAGTAAACAATTAATTCAAAATGATTGATATTGTATTCATTATGTATTATTAATTAAGTAAAATGAGCAATCTTTTAAAGAGATTTTTAACGTGTCTTGTACTTTTGCCAATTGTTATTTATTCAGTTTATATGGGTGGAATAGTATTCACGGGTTTTATTTTGGTTGTTGTGTCATTAGCTTTCTGGGAATATGAGAAAATGCTATTATCAAGGTCTAAGAATCTTGCAATTATCTCTTATCTTACACTTTTAGCTCTCACTCTATCTGCATATGTTAGTCCTTCAATGTTTTTATATATTTCCGTTGCTATTTTTATAATTTGGCTGGTTAGGATTTTCTTTAACAGGATTCAAATAGAAAGCTTTTGGAGTTCATATTTATTTATACTGTTTTATATCGGGTTCGGAATTAATTTCTCGATTATGATTTTAAATTTAGATAATGGATTAATTTTGTTGTCTTGTGTAATAATCATTTCATCGGTTAATGATATATCAGCATATATCGTAGGTAAGTTCTTTGGAGTAACCAAAGCTTTTCCTAATGTCAGCCCTAATAAAACTTATGAAGGCTCAATTGCAGGAATTGTATCTTCAGTAATAGTTACAGTCTGGCTTTTTGACTATTTAAATCTTATGGTTCCTTTAACACAATCTATGTTTATTGGAATGATAATTTCATTTCTTGGAATTATAGGTGATTTAGTTGAATCATTTATAAAAAGGAAGTCGGGAGTTAAGGACACTGGTGATTTGCTACCTGGACACGGTGGGGTGTTAGATAGAGTAGACAGTCTAATTGTTATTCTTCCATTCTTCTATCTGGTAACAATTTTTTTAGGATATTAAAATGTTTGAGAAAAAAAAGAGGAAAAACTTTAAATTTATTGCCTTAGTATTAATTCTAATAGCAGGTTATTTAACTCATGTAATCTACGTAGCTTTTGCTCACAACCCAAGTTTTGAGTTGTTATCAATGAATACAATTTCATACTCAGGACTTAAGGCAAAGATAAACCCAGATAATACTCGAATATCGTTAATAAAAGTATCTTTGGGCACTGAGGACGAAAATATTTATAAGATTTATGAAGACGATGGACTAGATAAGAAATTCAAAGAAAAGATTATTGATATATCTTTTAGTCCAAACGATGAAGTGATTAAATTTATAAAAAAGAACAACCTAAAATCCCTATATTTATATTATACAATTAATTATGAGAATAAATTTTTTGATTCTAGTTTAGAAAAGAAAATAAAAATAAGCATAGATTTTGAACCACCAAAGATTAAAAATATAAAAACTGACTCTTATGTTTACATAGGAGGAATTGGTTACGTAACTTATGAAACTAGTATTGATACCTTTAGATCGTATGTTGATAGTGGTTTGAACGAAAAGTTTTATCCAATTTCAATAAAGACTAAAAATGATATACGTAACCTAGTTTTCTTTACTTGTGGCAATAGTAAGTGTAAAAACGGAAAAATTAAAATTGTGGCTGAAGATTATTCAGGTAACTCAGTAATCGATACAAAAAGAATTAAAACCATTTTTAATAAAAAATGGGCAGTATCTGATATAAAAGTTGATTTCGGTTTTGTTAAGAATAAATATAATGAAATTTTTGGTACCAATATTGTTTCCGCAAATATGGAAAACTTTTTAGAATTAAATGATACTTTAAGAAGTACAAATAATAATGAAATTACATTAAATACAAAAGGTATTTCGACAGATATACTACCGCTTCAACGTTTTTATCAAATGAAGAATTCAGAAGTTTTTTCAGATTTTAGCGAAATAAGAAATTATTATATCAATGATTCTGAAGCACCATTAATGACCACATTTCATTGGGGATACGATCTTGCGTCTGTAGAGAATGCTGAAATATATTCTTCATCTAATGGAATTGTTTCATATATTAATAGTGGCTTAGGCATTTATGGTAAAACCGTCATTGTTAATCACGGACTAGGTTTTTATACACTTTATAGTCATTTGAGTCAGATTGATGTCAAAATAGGTGATTCTGTCAATAATAAAACAGTAATAGGGAGGTCTGGAGAGACTGGGCTTGCTTATGGAGACCATTTGCATTTTGGTACTTATATTCAAGGAGTCCCTTTTGATTCGAATGAAATTTGGGATAAAAAATATTTCAAACAAAAGGTTATCAACATCTACAATAGGTTTATTGATAATAAAACAAATAAAGATAAGAAGAAGAGTGGGATTTGAATGATAATATATGGTGCCAATCCTGTTTTGGACTCTATTGATTTATATTTTGATAAAATAACTAAAATATATATATCAAAAAAAACAATAGGGAAATTGACTAAGACACAACTCGAAAAGATTAAAGATTTGCCCATCGTATATATGTCAGATGGAGAATTTGAAAATTTAACAAAATCTACCCATCATCAATATATTGCAGCTGAAATTATGGTTGACCCTATTTTGAGCCTTACAGATTTAAAGAGAGATGTGAAGATGCTTGGAAGTGTTCTAATTTTGGACCATGTCCAAGATCCACAAAATTTGGGTGCAATATCTAGAACCTGTGTTTTTTTTGGGATATCGAGTATTATTTTGCCAAATGACAGAACAGCCTCTATTTCCCCTGGATCTGTTAAGTCATCATCGGGTGCTATTTTTTCTATTAACTTTTATCAGGTCGCAAATCTAGTTAATACTGTAAAGGAGTTAAAGCAAAATGATTATTGGGTAATTGGTGCTGACCTAGAAGGCAAGGATTATAAAGATTCCAGTTTTGATAAATTCATTGGAGAAAAAATAGTTTTTGTTATGGGCTCAGAAGGTAGGGGGCTAAGCTCTTTAATGAGAAAGAATTGTGATATGTTACTAGGAATAGACAGAAAAGGGTCTACAGATTCTTTAAATGTAAATGTTGCAACTGGAATTTTTTTGAGCAGGTTTACTAAATGATTGACCTATTAATAGCCTCTGTTATCCAAGGAGTTACAGAATTTATTCCTGTAAGTTCATCCTTACATCTTATTATATTTGATAGGTTCTTCTCAATAAAATATCTAAGTTTGCTAATAATAGCTGCAATGCACATGGGCTCAGTTATTGCATTAATATTTTTCTTATATTTCGATACTGGCTCTAAACTTAACATTTATAAAAATGAAAAATTTATCAAATCAATACTTATATCTTCCATCCCAATATTTATATTTGGATATATTTTTTACGACTTAATTGAAAACTTTGACAGATTAAATATTTTGATAATTTTCACCACGATTTTTTTTGGTTTAGTTTTATTTTTTTCTGATTATTTTTCATCTGCTGGTAGAACTTTGCAGAATATAGGTTGGCTAGATTCCATTGTTTTAGGATTTTCTCAATGCCTATCTCTTGTTCCAGGTGTAAGCAGATCAGCATCTGTCATAATAGCCTCAAGATTCTTAAAAATTGATAGAGAAAGCTCTATAATCTATTCTTTACTATTGTCTATTCCTGTTATTTTAGCAGCCTTTTGTTTTGCCTTATATAAAATTGATATTGATGCGATTTTCTTAAATAAAATATGGATTGATATTATTTGTTCACTGTTCTTCTCGTCTGTGAGTTCCTATATTACTTTAAGAGTTTTCTTTAAATTCTCTAGTAGTAGAGGGTTTGGGATTTTTGCTTTTTATAGAGTAATACTTGGACTTTTTTTATTGTTTCAACTTTAAAAATTCATCCTCATCTATAACTTTTATACCTAGCTCTTTTGCTTTCTTTAGCTTTGACCCAGGGCTTTCTCCTACAATTAAAATATTTGTATTTTTACTTATTGAGCTTACTACCTTGCCTTGCTGGCTAAGAACTATACTTTGAAGCTCATCTCTAGAGTAATTCTTAAATTTGCCAGTTATACAGACAGATTTTCCTAGCATTAGGTCACCACTAAAAGATTGTTCATTCTGTATTTCAACACCGTTCTGAAATATAGTATCGATCTCTTGAATGTTTTTTTTGTCATCGAAAAAATCTTTAACACTATTTGCTATTTCTATTCCAATTCCATCTATAGCCTCAATCTGATCAATAGATGCTAAGGATAAACTATGAATACTGTTAAAATTTATAGATAATAAGTTTGAAATATTCTCACCAACATGCCTAATCCCCAAGGAGCTGATGAATTTACTCATTGTTATTTTTTTTCTTTTATCAATCTGATTCAGCAAGTTCGCAGTAAGCTTCTCTCCAAACCCCTCTAGTTCTAAAATTTGCCTCTTGTTAAGCTTGAAAAGGTCAGAAATTTTTTTGATTACATTATTGGTTACTAAATTATCAATAATATTCCCCCCCAGCCCGATAATATTAAAGCATTTTTTAGATGCAAGATAAGTTATCTTTTTCTTCAAAACTTCCATACAGCTAGTATCTTTGCAGAACATATAGGATCCATCCTTATATAGTTTTGAGTGGCAACATGGACATAGATTTGGGATTTTAAATTTTAATTTATTGTTGCTTTTAATTTTCTTGAGCACTTTTGGTATAACATCACCAGCTCTTTCTATTAATACTTCATCTTTTACATTTATTTCTAGCAATTCTATTTGTTCAAAATTATGCAAGGAGGCTCTTTTTACTCTCACTCCTCCTAATACGACTTCTTTGAGTTCAGCCACTGGGGTAATCATTCCCGTCCGACCAATCTGATAAGTAATATCATTAATCAAAGTCTTTGTTACTAGCGAGGGAAACTTAATAGCAGCTGCCCATTTGGGATATTTAGATGTAAAACCTAGCAATTTTTGGTCACTAATTTTATCTAATTTGAGAACTAAGCCATCTATTTCATAATCTAAACTATCTCTTGATTTCAAAACTTTATCAAAGTGTTGTTCGATGAATTCTATATCTTTAGTTCTTAGAAACTCTCCTATTATAGAAAAACCCCATTCTTTAAATTTAGCAACAAGTTCAAACTCTGTACTGATATTTAGGCCGACATGCTCACCTAAACCCCATGGGATAAATACAAGCGGTCTACTGGCGGTAATTTTAGTATCAAGCTGCCTCAAAGATCCTGCCGCAGCATTTCTAGGATTAGCAAAGCCCTGTTCGGTTTCTTGCAATTTTTTGTTCAACAAAGAAAATTTTTTTAGTGGGAATATGACTTCTCCTCTTATTTCTATCAGTTTTGGTGGATTTTGATCCTTAATCGATAATGGAACATTCTTAATAGTTCTTATGTTCTCGGTTATGTCTTCACCTACTGAACCATCACCTCTTGTTGCAGCAGCATTAAATTCTCCATTTTTATAAGTTATTGATACTGAAGATCCGTCAAATTTTGGCTCTAAAATATAATTAGCCCCTTTTATTGCTTTTTCTATTCTTTGTACAAACTTAGCTAGCTCAACTTTGTTGGAAATATTTTCTAAACTATACATTTTTTTAAGATGAGTAAACTTATTAAAGTTTTCAGAGACATATCCTCCAACTTTCTTTGTGGGAGAATTTGGACTGGCAAGACTAGGATTGTTTTTTTCTAAATCAATTAATTCTTTAAGTAATAAATCAAATTCTGCATCACTTATCTCAGGTTTGTCATCCAAATAGTATAGTTTATTGTGATAGTTTATTAGCTCTACAAGTTGTTTCGCTCTTTTGGTTTTAATTGCCAAACTCATTAGCTATAAGAATACAACATATATTTGTCTTTTTGAATTACCATCGAGTGATGATATATTTTTAATGTGAGAGTATTAATGCTGGGATGCGGTTCATCTGTTGGTTCACCTGTTTTAGGGAGAGATACATCTGGAATTAAGCAAAAAGATTGGAGAACAAGAAGCTCAATTTATATAACTTTAGATGATGTAAATATACTCATAGATACATCGCCTGACTTTAGGCAACAAGCTCTTAAAAACAATATAAAAAATATTGATTTTGTTCTTTATACTCATTCTCATGCAGACCATACCCATGGTATTGATGACCTAAGAATTTTTAGCTATATAAAGAAAGGTAAGATTGGTTGTTTTGCAAATGAACATACTATTAATGACATAAAAAAAAATTTTTCTTACATCTTCAATAAAAAAAATATTTCTGGTAGACCTAGGCTTGACCTAAGTATAGTAAGTGAACCTTTTATAGAGCAAGGAATAGAGATAGAGCCATTGCCTATAAAGCACAAGGATTGGGATATTCTAGGATATAGAATTAATAATTTTGCTTATATTACAGACTGTAGCTTTATTTCTGATGAAACCTTAAGTAAGGTTCAAAATTTAGACTTGTTAATTATAGACGCGCTAAGATATTCAAAGCACGATGCTCACTTGTCTGTGGACGAAGCCGTAATAACTGCACAAAAGATAAGCCCCAAAAGAACGATTTTAACTCATATGGGCTCAGATCTTAAATTTGATGAACTAGTCGAATACCTTCCAAAAGGAATAGAACCAGGTTATGATGGTTTAGTAATAAATATATAAATTAGGTTTTAATATGCATGAACTAAGGGCTGGCTTAACAAAAAAAAAGAAAGCAAAAATTATTCTATTTGTATTAGATGGAGTCGGTGGTTTACCTCATCCGAAATTAACAGAACTTGAAGCAGCAAAAACACCTACGCTTGATAAACTAGTAAAAAAATCCGAGACAGGTTGTCATGTGCCAATAATACCCGGACTCACCCCTGGCAGTGGGGCGGCACACATGGCTTTGTTCGGATATGATCCATTGAGGTACGATATTGGTAGAGGTGTTTTAGAGGCGCTGGGTTTAGATATTTCTGTTAGCGACAAAGATGTTTTAATTAGAGGAAATTTTTCTACCATAAAAGATAACGGCTCCAAAGTAACGATTTTAGATAGAAGAGCTGGTAGAATTTCAACTGAAACAAATAATAGGATTGTAAAGTTGTTGCAATCAAGAATTAAAAAAATTGATAGTGTGGGTGTTGAATTTGTATCCGGTTTGGAGCATAGGTTTGTATGTAAGCTGAAATTTAAAACCAAATTAGACAGCTCTCAAGTGCAAATTTATGATACAGATCCAGAAGAAGTAGGAGTTGCTCCTCTAATTCCTAAAAATATCAATAAAAATTCTTTAAAAGTATCTAATATTATAATAAAGCTTATGAGTTTGATTAAAGAGGTCCTAAAAAAAGAAAAGAAAGCAAATTATGCTCTTTTAAGGGGCTTCTCAGTGTATCCTGAAATTCCGACGTTTGACTCTTTGTATGGATTAAAAGCAGCTTCTATTGTTACATATCCTATGTATAAAGGTATTTCAAAGCTTGTAGGAATGGAGCATTTAGATGTTAAGAAAAATAGTATTGAATCTCAGGTAGATACATTAATTAGCCATTACGATAAATATGACTTTTTCTATTTCCATGTTAAGAAAACTGACAGCTTTGGTGAGGATGGAAACTATAAAGAGAAAATTAAAGTCATACAAAATTTCGATACAGAATTAAAAAAAATTAATAAATTAAATTTTGATGTAATTTGTATAACCGGTGATCATTCTACCCCATCAAAGATGAAGAGTCACAGCTGGCACCCTGTTCCAGTTGCTATAAAATCTAAAAATAGTTTTTACGGGACCTCTAAGAGGTTTACAGAAAAAGAATGTTTGAAAGGAACGATGGGTTTATTTGAAGGTAAGAATTTAATGAACTATATTCTTGCGCATTCTGAGTTACTCAGCAAGTTCGGAGCATGAATTTAAAGCCGAAGTGGCGGAATTGGTAGACGCGCCATCTTGAGGGGGTGGTATCTTCGGATGTGCGGGTTCGAGTCCCGCCTTCGGCAATTTATTTTTTTTCAGTTATAATTTTGTCATGACTAAAGGAATTGTTATAGTCGATCATGGATCTAAAAAATCTGAAAGCAATTTGATGCTAGAAGAGGTCACTAATCTTTTTCGGGAGCGTTTTGCTTCTAAATATGCAATTATTGAGCCTGCTCACATGGAGCTAGCTGAGCCTTCAATAGAAACAGCTTATGGTAAATGTGTTGATAAGGGGGCAGACTTTATAATAATTTGTCCATTTTTTCTTGGTCCGGGAAGGCACTGGCAGCAAGATATACCATCTTTAGCTCTTGATGCCTCTACAAAATTTCCTGGAACTAACTATCATGTGGCTAAGCCTTTAGGCGTAGATGATTTAATTTTGGACTTGCTCGAAAAAAGACTTTCTACTTGTACTTCTAATAGCTTTACATGTCCTGCATGTGAAGGTACTAGTAGGGCAGGTATTCTTTAATTCCATTATTTTATTTTTTCCTTTAAAATACAATTATGCATATAAAAGGTAATTATCTTATTATAATCTCTGGTCCATCTGGTGCAGGCAAATCTTCTTTGACTTCAAGATTGCTTTCAAAATGTAAAAACCTTGATTTTTCTATTTCTTATACTACAAGAGAGAAAAGAACTACAGAGTCAGATAATAGTCATTATAAATTTGTATCAAAGAATCAATTTGAAGCTTTAATAAAACAAAATGCTTTCTTAGAATATGAGGAAGTCCATGGTAATTATTATGGTACACCAATAGGTCCTATAGAAGATTCAATTAAATTTAACCATAGTGTACTTTTGGATATCGATGTTAAGGGTGCCTATAATATAATAAACACTAATCATTTTGACTGCATATCTTTTTTTATAAGACCCCCCTCTATAGAAACTTTGAGAGAAAGACTTCTCAATAGAGATGATATGACTGCTCATCAAATTGACAATAGAATACTTGAAGCAAAAAATGAGATAATGAAATCAATTCATTTTGATCATTTAATAGTCAATGAAGATTTTGAAGATTGTTATCAAGAGGTCGAGAAAATATTGCAAGGTTTTTAGATGATTAGATTTAATGACATATTAGAAAAAGTTAATCCCTATCTTACAACTGAAGATATAGCTGATGTAACAAAGGCTTATGCTTATTCGGCAAAAGTTCATGCTGGGCAGAAAAGATATTCTGGCGAGCCATATATGATTCATCCTATGGAAGTTACATCAATTCTAGCTGATATAAAATTAGATAAGGAATCTATTATTACTGGTCTCTTGCACGATACAATTGAAGACACATTGGCAACGAAGGAAGATATTTCAAGAATTTTTGGTGATGAGGTTTGCGTATTGGTAGATGGAGTTACTAAGATTAGCAAGTTAAAGATTAGTTCTACTTTTGAGAAGCAGGCTGAGGACTTTAGAAAATTGATTTTAGCTACAGGTAAGGACATTAGGGTCATCCTGGTTAAGCTTGCTGATAGGTTACACAACATAAGAACAATTTCTTACCTTCCGGAGGAAAGAAGGCAAATATTTGCAAAAGAAACAGTTGACTTATATGCCCCATTAGCAGATAGGCTGGGAATTTATTGGATTAGAACAGAGCTGGAGGATAAGTGTTTTGAAGTTTTAAAGCCTCATGAGTTCAATGAAATATCAAAAATGTTTAATACTAAAAAAGATGAATGGGAAAAATATTCTGGTGAAATCAAAAGCATGCTCCAAGCTGAATTAGATAAGTTTAATTTGGATGCTGTTGTTAACACAAGATTTAAGAATTTTTATAGTATCTATAGAAAGATGATTAAGAAGAATTTGGATCCTGATAAGGTTCTCGATATTAAAGCTTTCAGAATTATTTCAAAAGATATAGCTTCTTGCTATGCCGCTCTCGGAGCTGTGCATTCTACATGGAAGCCAATACCCGGTCGTTTTAAAGACTACATTGCCCTACCTAAGAGTAATGGATATCAATCCCTACATACAACAGTCATTGGTCCTTTTGGGGATAAGGTTGAAGTTCAAATTAGGACTCAAGATATGCATGAAATTGCAGAATATGGGGTTGCTGCGCATTGGAAGTATAAAATTGACTCTAAAGAGAGAAAAAAACTAATTGATTTACCAGAAAGCGTAAAGAATATTTTTGAGACTCAGACATTAAGTGATCCTAGGGAATTTATAGATGCAATCAAAGATGAGTTGATAACAGATTTTGTTTATGTATTTACACCTGGGGGTGAATTAAAAGAATTGCCCATAGAGTCGTCTGTTATAGATTTTGCTTATTCTATTCATACTGACATAGGAAATAAATGTGCTGGTGCCAGAGTTAATGGAGCTATAGTACCTTTTTCGTATAAATTAAAGAGTGGAGATGCTATAGAAATCATTACAAATAAGGACAGGGAGCCATCTAAAGACTGGTTGAAATATGTTGTCACATCGAAAGCTAAATCAAAAATAAGAGGGTCAATCAAGAAGATATTGTCAAATGATTCGGAAAAAATTGGAAAAGAAATTTTAGGAAAGAAGTTAGCCAAGTATGGGTTAGATATTCAAAGTCCAGATGTTTTGCAAAGATTGAAAGATTTCGCTATTGATAATAAATTTAAGAATTTGGAGAGCCTATATATCAACTATAGTCTTTCCAAGGTCAACATAGTTCAAATCCTTAATTGTTTTAACTTGGGAGTTAAAACCCAAATCGAAGCGAAAGAGAGAAACTATCTTAACCCTAATAATGCCATAATTGTAGGGGGATCTAACAATGTTATGGTTAGAACTGCAAATTGTTGTGGTCCGATATATGGTGATGAAATTATAGGATTTATAACATTAGGTAGGGGGATATCTATTCATAGAATTTCATGTAAACAAATTTTACAGGTTGATTCTACGAGACTCGTAGAAGCTTTGTGGGACAATAAGGTTAATATTAAATCTTCTACTAGTTTAAGGCTTTATTGTAATGACAAGACTGGAATACTTTCAGAAATCTCAAATTTAATCGCTAAACATGGATCAAATATAGTTAAAATCAATGCTAAAAAAATATCTTCATCAAAATCATCAATATATATTGAGATTTTAGTCAATGATGCAAAGCATCTCAAAGAAATTACTCATGGGTTGGACTCTATACCCGATGTGTATAGCGTACAAAGATTACTCGCTTCCAACTCAGAATTTAACTTATTTGAAAAAAATAGTAGACTATAGCTAATTAGTTATGAGCTCAGAAAAAAATAATTCTTCAAAGCTTCTCTCCACAGCTAAATCATTGTTCGTTGCCTTAGTAGTAGCATTATTTATTAGATATATTTTTGTTCAGCCTTTCAAGATTCCTTCTCAATCAATGTACCCAACATTGTTGGTTGGCGATCAACTTTTAGTTGATAGAATAAATTATGGTCTAAGCTTGCCTTGCTCAAAGAATAAACTGGTCCCAGAATTTAAGGATATAAGAAGAGGGGATGTTGTTGTTTTTAGGTATCCCGGGGATTTGAAATCTAAAGATTGTCCAAATGGAGGCTTTATAGGTATATCTAGTATCTATTATATAAAAAGAGTTGTAGGTCTCCCTGGAGACATAGTTTCGATTGAATCAAATGATATATTTATTAATGGACAATTAATATCTAAAAAAACGGATAAGACTTATTTTATAAATAACGAAGAATATGACATATATGAAAATATTTTTTTTGATGGTCCTGTAGAAGTTATTTATAGTAAAAAAATAAATTCAGATAACAATTCTCTTACTATTAGAGTGCCAGCTGAGAGCTTTTTTGTTTTGGGGGACAATAGAGATAATAGCATGGATAGCAGATATTGGGGCTTTGTTCCTAGGGAAAATATTATAGGAAAAGCTTTTTTAATACATTTTTCGTGGAATAATAAATTTAAAAATGTTAAAGATATTCTTAGGCCAGGGAGGTTTTTTAATACTATTAAGTAGTTAATATGTTACATATTTTAAGTGTCAACGACTTGACTGATGATTTTTTGTATTCACTTTGGTCTGATGCAAGTAGTAGAAAAGGGAAAAGTAATAATTCTTTAAAAGGAAAAGTTCTTACAAATTTATTTTACGAACCATCTACTAGAACCTCTTCGTCTTTTTATAGCGCTATGAGTAGCTGCGGCGGAAGTGTTATCCCAATTAATAATGTTCAGTTTTCAAGTGTAGCAAAAGGAGAATCTTTTGAGGATACAGTTAAAACAATGTCTGAAATGAGTGATGCTATTGTTGTAAGACACTCAGACAACGGAGCAGCAAATATAGCCGCCCAGGTAAGCTCTGTGCCAATAATTAATGCAGGAGATGGCAACTCCGAACATCCTACTCAAACAATCATCGATGGGTTCACTATATATAATTTCTTTAACAAAAAGTTGTCTGGTCTAAGGGTTACATTGGTAGGCGATTTAAAGAATGGTAGAACTGTTAAAAGTCTAGTTAAGCTGTTAAATAGATTTGATGATAATCATTTTAATCTTGTTAGTCCTGATAACCTTAAACTTTCATCTGACTTACCAAAGAAATACTATGAAACTAGTGACATAAATGAGGTATTAAAAGAAACAGATATACTTTATGTTACAAGAGTTCAAAAAGAAAGAGGAAGTGTTCATAGCTATTCTTTAACTATTAATCAACTAATGTCACTTCCAAAAAACTCTATTGTAATGCATCCGTTTCCTAGAGTTAATGAAATTCCAGTCGAGTTTGATAAGGATGTGAGGGCAAAGTATTTTGACCAAATAAGGTATAGTGTTTGGTGCAGACAAATCCTTCTAGAAAGAGTAATGAAGTAAATGAAGATTCTTATAAAAAATGGTTTAGTTGTTGACCCATCTCAAAAAATTAATAAAATTTTGAATTTAGAGATTAACAATGGGATTGTCTCTGATTTGCATTCCAGAAAGAAGGTTGATGATGGAAGATTCGATGAAATAATAGATGCAACAGGGCTAGTTGTTGCCCCTGGTTTAGTTGATATTCATGTTCATTTAAGAGATCCAGGTCAAAAACATAAGGAAACAATAGCTACAGGTTCTAAAGCAGCGGTAGCAGGGGGCTTTACATCAATTGCATGTATGCCTAATACGTCTCCTGTTAATGATAGGCCTAGAATTACTAAATATATAATTGATAAGTCTAAGAGAACTGGACTTGTAAATATATTTCCAATCGGCGCTATTACCCATTCTTTAAATAATCTTAAATTAGCTAAAATCTTGGAAAATATAAAGGCAGGATGCGTTGCAATTTCTGATGATGGGTTTCCAGTCTCAAATTCCAATTTACTTTTTAATGCTATGAATCTCGCAAATAAAAATTCATTTCCTGTGATTTCACATTGTGAGGATTGTTCTTTTTCACTTGATGGTGTAGCGAATGAAGGAAAATTCTCAAGGAAACATGGATTAAAAGGAATACCTAATATCTCGGAAGAATTAGGTATTATTAAGGATATTGCTATTGCAGAGTATACCAATGCCCACTTACATGTTTGTCATGTATCAACAAAAAATTCTGTTCAGATTATTAAAGAGGCAAAAAAGCGAGGTGTTAATGTTACTTGTGAAGCAACTCCTCACCATTTTTCTATTTCTGAGGAGGATATAAAAAACTTTAATTCTAATTACAAAATGAATCCCCCTTTGAGATCAAGGAAGGATGTTGAAGCTATAGAGAAAGGTCTTATAGATGGAGTTATTGATATAATTGCAACAGACCATGCCCCTCATAGTGAAAAAGAAAAGAGTTTAGGCTTTAAAAAAGCTCCATTTGGTATAATTGGGCTTGAAACAGCATTACCATTATCCTTAAAGCTAGTTCACGAAAAGAAGATTTCTCTTAGTAAACTGATTTCACTCATGTCGACTAAACCGTCTGAAATAATTAACATTAAAAAGGGCACCCTTAAAAAAGGCTCTAACGCTGATTTAGTTATCTTTGATATTAATAAAATAGTAACAATTGATAAAAATAATATGAATTCAAAAAGTAAAAATACACCATTTAATGGTAGCAAATTGAAAGGTAAAGTTCTTAAAACAATTCTTAAAGGTAAGACTGTATATAGTTCTATTTAAAAAAATTGAAATTTTCAAAAAATATTATCTTGATAACCCTTTCAGCATTTTTCTTTTTTTATGCTTATCATGCTTTTTTAATCTTACCTGTTAGAGTCATTTCTTTGGGTGGAACAGAATTTGATATTGGGATTATTATGTCAATGGCAGGAATCAGCACTCTGCTTGTTACACCTATTTGTGGATTTTTAGGTGATATTTATAAAAAGAAGTATTTATTAATTTCAGGAGCCTTACTATTATCCTTTATTAACTTCTTATTTATTTATTTTGAATCTATTTATTATTCGTATTTGATTTTAAGATTTTTTCAAGGATGTGCTTTTTCCTTTTTCTTTGTTTCTGCAGGTACCTTGATTGCTGAAAATTCTTTAGAAGAGAATAGAACTCAAGCCCTAGGTTTCTTTGGAATCTTTGCAATTATTAATCATGCATTAGCTCCAACAATTTCTGTCGAAGTTGTCAATTTACTTTCTTATAATTATTTCTTTATATCAACATCCATAGCAAGTCTAATATCCTTTATGGTTGCTATGAATATAGATTCAAAAGAGATTAAAAATATTCAGTCAAAAAATGGTAAGAATTTCTCACAGTTACTTAAAAATAAAAAATTAAAACTAGTTTGTTTGATAATGTTTTTAGTAGGAGGGTCCTTCCTAACATGTTTAAACTTCGCAGCTGTATTTGTAAAATCAATTAATGTTGTGCCAATAACCTTATTTTTCTTATCTTACACAATAATTGCATTAGTTATGAGAATTTTTTTTGGTTGGCTACCCGATAAATACGGACAGGTAACTTTTTGCAAACCTGCTTTAATTTTTTATGGGCTTTCCATAGGAATTTTAGGAATGTCAATTAACTTTCTTGGTGTAGTCTCCGCTGGCCTTTTGTTTGGTATTTCGCATGCACTGGTGTATCCATCAATTTATACTCTAGCCCTAAGATTTACAGATCTAAGTAATAAATCAAAAGCATTTTCAATATGTAGCGTATCGTTTACTTCGGGAGGAATGATTTTTTCTGTCTTTTATGGACTAGTTGCTGAAACATTTAGTTTTAAAGTTATGTTTCTATCTTGTAGTATAATAGTAACCTTAGGTTTTTATTATTTGATAAAATTATTAGAAAAGGAAATTCTTAATGAGTACTGAAAATGAATATATAGAAAAAAGAAAAGAGAAGATTAAACTTCTAAGAGACCAAGGTCTGGATCCATTTTCAAACCAGTTTACTAGATCAAGCGATGTAAACGAAATTTTAATTAAATATAAAGATTTAGAAGCTGATTCTTTTGAGCTCGATAATATTAACCATAAGGTTTCTGGGAGAGTCACAGCAATCCGGAGTTTTGGCAAGTCAGCTTTTATTAAAATTATAGATAACATGAAAAGAATACAGATTTTTATATCAAATGATTCTGCAGGTAAAGAGAAGATGGATTTCTTTAAAAAATATATTGATGTTGGAGATTTTATAGGTGTGGAAGGCCATTGTTTTTTTACTAAAACTAAAGAGCTCTCTATCCAAGCAAAAGACCTTCAAATTCTTACTAAGTCAATTAATACACTTCCAGAAAAATGGCATGGTCTAACAAATGTTGAAACAAGGTATCGTCAAAGATATGTAGATTTAATTGCTAATGACGATGTTAAGAATATTTTTTTATCAAGGTCTCGTATTGTTAACAATATTAGAACCTTTTTAGTTAAAAAAGGGTTCTTAGAAGTCGAAACACCAATCCTTCATACTGTCGCTGGGGGTGCGGCTGCAAAACCTTTTAAAACTCACCATAATACACTAGACATGGACTTAACGTTGAGGATAGCCCCAGAGCTTCATTTAAAGAGACTGGTTGTTGGGGGTATGGAAAAAGTTTTTGAAATTGGTAGAAATTTTAGAAATGAAGGTATATCAACACAACATAATCCAGAATTTACAATGATTGAGCTCTACGAAGCATATTCAGATTACGAATTGATGATGAACTTAATTGAAGAGCTGGTTTGTAGTTGCGTTGATTTATTCTCCAAAGATAGAAAAGTAGTTTATCAAGAGAATGAAATTGACTTTAATGGACCTTGGGAAAGAGTCCACATGATAGATTGGCTTTCAAAGAGCCTAGGTTATTCCGTATTAGATGAATCAAAAAAGATATTATTAGAAGCTGACAAGATGAAAATTAATCATTTTGATTTACCTGGCAAAGCTATAACGGAGATTTTTGAACAAAAATACCTAGAAGGAGTTACTAATCCCACATTTGTCTTCGGTTTTCCTATAGATGTATCTCCTCTAGCAAGAAGAAATAATGCTAACCCAATGATTGCTGATCGGTTTGAATTATTTATAAATGAAAAAGAGATTGCCAATGCCTTCTCTGAACTCAATGACCCCGAAGATCAACTTGAAAGATTTGAAAAACAACTAGAGCTTAAGTCTAAAGGTGATGATGAAGCAAGCGATATGGATGAGGATTATATTAATGCTTTGAGGTATGGAATGCCACCAACCGCTGGTGCGGGATTGGGGATAGATAGACTTGTTATGATTTTAACAAATAGCTCATCTATCAGAGAAGTGATACTATTTCCACACATGAGAAATGAATAATTTTATAGTTTTAATAACTTTGAACTATATTAAAAATTTTTTTAGAAAAAAAAATAATTCTATACCCGCTGTAATTTCAATTTTATCTATAGCAATATCAGTCTTCTCTTTAATTATAGTTCTTTCAGTAATGAAAGGATTTGAGGTAAAAGTAAAAAATAAAATACTTAAAACCTTTCCCCATATAGTTGTTAATACAACCAGAAGTTTAGATTTAAGTGATATAGAAGGCATTGAATCCTTTAATAGGACCTCAGAGGATTATGGAGCTATATTGGCAATTGATACTTTCAATATAGTTCAAATAAAAGGTGTCGATTCCTTAAAAAATAAAAACTTATATTCTGAAGATATTAAAGATATGTATTACCCAATCGTTATTGATAAAAATTTTTCAATGAAGTTTAACTTATTACAAGGTTCAAAGATTAAGGTCCTAGCTCCAGATTTCACAAGCAAGAAACCCCAAATAAAAAAGGTAAAACTTTATGTGTCAAACATTGACAGCACTTCTAAAAGTAACATTGATAGAATTTATATAAGAAATGAATTTAAAAATAAATTGGGACTTACCAAGGGAACTTTTTATGAGCTGTATTTACAGGATCCATATAAATCTAAAAATATAACTTCAGCAGTTGTCAAAAAATATCCTGAATTAAAATACAAGATAATAGACTGGCAAATAATGAATAAAAGTTTCTTCAGTTTGATGGAACTGGAAAGACTCGCAATAGGGGTATTCTTAATGTTTCTTATAGTTCTATCGGCTACAAATATTTACTCAAATATAGTAAGTTTTATAGTTGAGAAGAAGAGTGAAATAGGGACTCTAGTTTTACTTGGTGCTACTAAAAAGAGTTTAATAATAATTTTTACTTTAGTTGGATTGTTTCTTGGTATTGTTGGTACCTTGATAGGAATATTAACTTCTGGTTTTTTAATATATTTAATAATTGAAAAGAATATTATAGATACTTTAGCTGTTGATATCTCTTTTTATCAGATAGAAGGTTTTCCTATTTTATTCTTGGCCGAATATTTTGTTATTATTAGCCTTTTTTCAATTCTGGCTGTTCTTGTATCATCTTTAATCCCATCTTATGTAATTTTAAACAAAAATCCGGAAACTTTAATCAGGAGGGATTTTTAATTAATGATTGAGATAAAAAATCTGAAGAAGCAAATTAATAATAAAGAAATTTTAATTAATCTATCTTTTGTTATAAATAAAGGGGATTTTGTTTCAGTTGTGGGTCCTTCAGGGTCTGGAAAAACCACACTTTTGAATATCCTCTTGCTTATCTCTAAAAAGACATCGGGTGTTTATAACTTTAATGGTATAGGTGTTGATGAAATTATTGAGGATTATAATAAAGTTAGTATGTTTAGACAAAGTATAGGAATAATGTCTTCATTATCTGAATTAGTATCTAACCTTAATGTTATGGATAATATTATGTTACCTTCTGTTATATCTGGAGTGGCTGCTCACAATCAATACACAAAACTGATTAATCAGTTCGATATTAAAAAAATTCAGAGAAGCTCTGTTCATACATTATCGTCTGGCGAGAAACAAAGAGTACTTTTAGCTAGGGCACTTATTCTTAATCCCTCAATATTGATAGCTGATGAGCCTACGGCTAATCTTGATAACAACAATGCTATGAAGATAGGGGATATTTTATCTGATTTGAATGAGCAAAATAAAACAACTATAATAATCGCAACCCATGATGCTAAAATATCAGGTATGGCAAAAACTATTTTAAAAATCGAGAATGGAAAATTGGGTGAATAAAATATGAGAAGTTTTTATACATTAATATTTATTTTACTTGTCAGTTTGAGCTTTGTTCATGATTCCACCAGCGATGATGGAGGTAAATCATCTTCAGCTATCGCCCCTAAAGTAAATTATGAAGGAAAAGTAATAGATGCTATCGAGTTCTATGGGAATAAAATTATTTTACAAGATAAGATTCAAGATATTTTTTCTATAAAATCGGGAGATTCATTTGATTCTAATCTTCTTAAAGAAAATATCAAAGAACTATATGCTACTGGCTATTTTTATAAAATTGATGCTTTAGTAAATAATGTTAATAATAAGTTTGTATTAATAGTCAGATTTGAAGAAAATCCAATCTTAGCAAAATTTACTATCAAAGGTAATAGTAAGATTTCAGTCAAAGATTTATCAGAGCCTTTAAATCTATCTGTAGGTAAAATCATAAGTAGAAAACAATTAGACATTTCAAAAAAAGTTGTAGAACAATTTTATTTTTTCAAAGGCTTCAACAATGTCGAAGTCAGTGACTCTATTTTTCCAATTGGCGAAGGAAAGATTGAGTATGTCATAACTGTCAAAGAAGGTAGTAGGGGTTATGTAAAAGGTATTGATTTGATTGGTGTAGATAATGCTTTCAAGAAAGAGTTGCTTAAATCTATTGAAACAAAAATAAAATGGATATGGTCTCCCATTACTGGAAGAGGAAGGTTAAGTGTGGACCTTGTTGAGATGGATGAGCAGAATGTTAAACAATTCTTTCTCAACAAAGGTTATTTGGATGTTAAGACTGATCAGCCGTTAGTCGCTTACAATGAAAATAAAGATGGATACAATGTGACCTTTAAAGTTGATCAAGGTTTAAGGTATAGGACTAAAGCAATATCTATCAAGGGCGACTTGATAAAAGATGAAAACAAATTAAAGGACTTATTGCTCCTTAAAGAAGAAGAATTTTTTAGTACTGGGAAACTTACAAAAGATATTGAAAATTTAAATACAATATATGGTGATGAAGCCTATGCTTTTGCAAACATTAGTCCTAATGTAAGGAAAAGCGATGGGAATAAAGTTGTTGTAGATTATGAAATTGAAAAAGGAGAAAAATATAAAGTTAATCTGATTAGCATATCTGGTAATACAAGAACAAGAGATAAGGTAATTAGGAGACAGATATTGGTTAATGAAAATGACGATTATTCGTCTACTAAAATAAAAAACTCTAAATCAAGAATAAATCGTAGAGGTTTCTTTGAAACTGTAGAAGTATCTGAGAAGCCTGCTAAAGATAAAAAAAACTATCTAGATTTAAATGTTCAAGTTGAAGAGAAAGCAACGGGCTTCTTCAGTATCGCTGGTGGTTATAGTTCTACCGAAAACTTATTGCTTGGTATACAAATTCAGGAATCAAATTTATTTGGTTATGGAAAGCAGCTTAGTACATCTGCAACAGTTGGAGGCCTAAGTAAGAATTTTTCTATAGATTATAGTGATCCATATTTTCTAGATACTACTTATACTTTTGGATTCAAACTTTTTAATAATGAGTATCAGTATGTTGATTTTGATAGAAATTCCTATGGAGGAAGATTAAGATTTGGTAAAGCCATAAGCGACTGGTCTTTTTTAAATTTTCGTTATAGGTATGAAAATATTAAAATTGATCATTTAAAGCTTGCAGCTAGTGAGGTATTTTCTCAAGGTACAGATAAAATAAGCTCTATAGGACTTGGAGTTACATATGATACTAGAGATAATTTCGTCAATCCTAGTAGAGGCGTTTCCTCTACTTTTAATATAGAAGAATCTAATGATATTTTTGGTGCCAATTTATATTATACAAAATATAGCGCAGATTTTTCAAAGTACTATTCAATTAAAAGAAACCATACTTTGGCTTACAAAATTCAAGGTGCATTTGTTGATTTCAGAGATATAGGAGACAAAATCGTGGTTGGTGAAAGATATTATCTTGGAGGTCCCAACAACTTGAGAGGCTTTAAATCTTCTAGGGTGTCACCGAGAAGGCTACTTTCAACAGGTAATTTTGTTAGAATAGGTGGAAATAAGTATATTTTTAATACTTTAGAGTACTTGTTCCCTATAGCTCTAGAAACTGGTCTTAGAGGCATACTATTTGTTGATGCAGGAAATACATATGACGAAACTAAAAATATAGATTATAATCCAAATGATATGAGAAAAGATATGGGTTTTGGCTTTAGATGGCTTTCACCTATGGGTCCATTAAAACTTGATTTTGGTTTTCCAATCGGAGAAAGGAAGTCAGGAGAGAGTAAATATGAAGTACAATTCTCAATAGGTTCACTTTTCTAATATAATTTAAAAATATGGAGAAATATTATGAATAAATTTTTAACTACGCTTTTACTTTTATTTTCTTTATCATTTAGCTCTTTTGCTGATGATCATGCTGAGGTTAAGGTTGTACAAAATGGTGCGAAGATTGCTGTTGTAGATTTTCAGAGAGTTCTTACAGAATCAAGAATAGGAAAAGACTACATCAAGAATGCTAAGAAAAATTTTGAAAAAAAACAACAACTTATTGTAAAGCTTGAAGACCAAGTTAGAAAGATGAGAGATAAATTTAATGAACAAAAGTTGGTTTTGGACGAAAAAGTTAGAGACCAAAAGGCAGAAGAACTTAATTATAAGATGAAAGAGCTCAAAAGAAAAACTGAAGATTTTCAAGCAGAATTGAAAGTTGCTGAAGGAAAGTTCCAGCGAGATATAATAAGTGTTATGAACAAAGAGGTTAAGTCAGTCGCTGTTCAATTAGGACTAGATTTAGTTTTAGCAAAAGCAGCTCCAAGCCTAATGTTTATAAATACAGAGCTAGATATTACATCAAAAGTTTTAGATAGAATGAATAGGTAATTTCGTGATATTAAGCAAGGAAGAAATTAAGAGATATATCCCTCATAGGGAACCTTTTTTGTTTGTAGACGAAGTTATTGATTTTGATTCTGAAAAATCCATAAAAGCTACCGTTACATTTGATAAGGATGCCTATTTTTTCAAAGGTCATTTTCCTGATAATCCTGTTGTCCCAGGTGTCATAATTGTAGAGGCAATGGCACAAGCTGGAGGAGTTCTAATTTATAAATCTTTTGAAGAAAGTCTTTTAGGCTTGACCCCAGCACTGGTTGGAATTGATAAAGTCAAATTTAAATCTCCAACATTGCCCGGCAACATGTTAGTAATGGAAACAGTATTAGTAAAAAGAAAACTTAATATTTTTAAACTATCTGCAAAAGCTTACAATGATGAAAAGCTTGTTGTTCAAGCTGATATAACAGCAACAATAATGTCCAAGTAACTAATTTAATAAAATTGAAACAAATAATCTATCATGTTAATATAGGGCTTTATATTTTATGCTGGTGTAGCTCAGGGGTAGAGCAGCTGATTTGTAATCAGCCGGTCGGGGGTTCAAATCCCTTCGCCAGCTTATATATGGGGATATGGCAGAGTGGACAAATGCATCAGACTGTAAATCTGACCGCGCAAGCGTACGGTGGTTCGAATCCATCTATCCCCAAAAGAAAGCATGCGGGAGTAGCTCAGTTGGCTAGAGCATCTGCCTTCCAAGCAGAGGGTCGCGAGTTCGAGTCTCGTTTCCCGCTTTTTTGCCCAGGTAGCTCAGTGGTAGAGCACATCCTTGGTAAGGATGAGGTCGGCGGTTCAACCCCGCTCTTGGGCTTTCAATTAATTTAATTAGTTGTATGATTTTAATATCATAAACAGGGGAAGTTAGATATGGGCGATAATATAGTAGTAGTAGCGCTAGAATGTACAGGATGTAATGGTAAAAATAGGTACCATATTAGAAAAAATAAGAAAGTTCAGCGCGATAAACTAGAAATCAAAAAGTATTGCAAATTTTGTAATAAACATTTAATTCATAAAGAGACTAAATAGGGGTGTAGCTCAGTTGGTAGAGCGACGGTCTCCAAAACCGTAGGTCGGGAGTTCGAGACTCTCCACCCCTGTTTTGAAAAGATTTAATGTTTAAAATAAAGCAAGTAATATTAAGCGAGAGCAGAGATGAAAAATAATATTTTTTTACAAGAAGTTAAAGCTTCAAATAATGAATTTAAACTTTACTCATTGCCAAAAGTGGCAAAAGAGTACGGTTTTGATTTAGAGTCAATGCCATATTCTTTAAGGGTTCTATTAGAGAATTTGGTCAGAAATTATGATGAAAGAATTGTTGACGATGAACTAATAAAGAAATTCATATTTAATAAAAAAGATAAATTTGAGATACCCTTTAGACCCGCCAGGGTAGTTCTACAAGATTTTACAGGTGTACCATGTGTTGCAGATTTAGCCGCCATGAGGGATGTTGTAAATTCCTTAGGTGGTAATACGGATACGATTAATCCACTAGTACCTGTAGATCTTGTAATTGATCATTCTGTTCAAGTTGACCACTTCAGGGAAGAGAATGCTCTTTCTTTAAATACTAAACTTGAATTTGAAAGAAACCAAGAGA